>JAEEGJ010008790.1_pt1 | contig 27591 bp, 27 predicted proteins | sample 8958761 | NCBI WGS metagenome assembly JAEEGJ01 (sample SAMN16246546, study PRJNA631951) | gut metagenome | biome: gut microbiome; feature: rumen; material: RS-attached | host: Bos | place: Iran: Karaj | collected 2018-10 | reverse complement strand
GCTGAAAGAAAAAATCCTAGCCATGAATGGACAGCTCATTCCATATGAGGAAAAAGATATTCCGCTAAGTCTTTATGCAAAAACAATAAAGATAGAGGATAAAAGCATTCGCTATTCAGAAATGTTTCCGAAGCTGATGATTCCAAGTATGGAAAAAATGAATTAAATGAGTGATGAAAATTGAATTTAAAAAAGTTTCCTAAATACAAGTTTACTGAATAGCACAGGCCTCAACTTCTTGCTTTGGAATAGAACAGAATATATCACAAATTTCTTTATCAAGTTGGGTGCCTGCAACTTCTTTAATAATTGCTATTGCTTCTTCGTAAGGACGCGCTGGTTTATAGGAACGTTCCATTGTAATTGCTGAGTATGTATCGGCAACACTGATAATACGTGCTGCTATTGGAATCTGTTCCCTCTGAATTTTCATATAGCCTTTTCCATCTATTCGTTCATGGTGATACAAAATCCAATTACGAACAAAATCAAAAGAAGAAAGAGGTTCAAGAATCTTTACAGAAATTTCAGGATGGCGATGCATCTGATCCCATTCTTCATCGTTTAATTTTCCAGGTTTGTTCAGAATTGCCTCAGGAATACCAAGCTTACCAACATCATGAAAAAGAGCTGCATATTTAAGGTTCTCAGCACTGATTCCTTTACACATTGAAGACGGGAGATATTTATAAATAAGCAATGCAAGTTCCTGAACATGAAGGCTGTGGAAATTTAAGTTAGGATCTCGTGCTTCAACAATTCCAATCAAAGTTTTAGAAATAGCAAAAGCAGATTCACGGATTCCTTTTGTAAGAGTGTAAATCCAAAGCAATACTGTGGTAACAAAGCATGCCCCTGCAAAAAGCAGAATACCTACCCAGATAGATTGTATTTTAGCAAAGAAGATAATCAGATAAACAATACAGAATCGAATTACCATTACAACAATTAAAAAATCAAGAAAGTTTTTTTGCCTCTTTCCTTCGGTAATAGAATTCTTTTTGTAAAGAATAAATCTTATATCAATAATGAGATTACAAATCTGAAAAATAAATCCCAAGAGGATAAGTATCTGGCCAGCGATGTACATAGGAAAATTCTACAACGTATGGGGGAAAAGTCAAGAGAGAAAAAACAAGGTGCGTCAGGCGCGTCTTATCCCGCTCTCATAAAATGATAGACTTCCGGATTTTTCGTGTTATAATAGATTTATGAGTAGAAAGCTTAGCGATGAAGAAAAAAAGCAGAATGAATTGATGAAGGATGAAAGGCTGCGTGAAAAGAAGCTCCAGGCAGACCAATCACTTGATGACAGATGTTATGAGATTTTAAGAATCCTTAGGGACGCATCTGAAAATTCTCAGGTACAATACAATTCAAAATATTTTGCAAAGCATTTTAAAATTTCGGAATCGCATGTTTTTAGATCTATTAAGAAATTAAAGGATCTTGAGCTTATCAAAAAACAGCTCGTTAATGGAAGTTATGCAATCAACCCTGCCTATGAAGAACGGATTTATTCCGACGAGGTCAAAAAGAACATTGCGCTTGTTGCAAGTCTGCGCGGGCTTTTGCAGCAGTACAAAGGCACTCCACTTTTTGAAAGTGTAACCAAGCTCATTTATTTTCTTCAGCCGGAAGTTGCCAAGAATGATTCACTGCTTTCTTCCGGACGCGTTGTTGTTTCGCCGCAGATGGAGTTTGATATAGATGTTCGCAACTGGGACCGCGTTTATACAGCACTTAATAAAAATCAGAAAATAAGATTTCACTACAACAAATCTTACACAAATAAAAAGACACCGCGCGTTGTATGTCCCTACCAGCTGATTCTGGAAAACGGCACAGTTTATGTCTGGGCCTACAGCGAATATGCCCGAACAATTTTAATGTACGATTTAAACTTTATGTCGGACATTGTAATTCTACCCGAAACTTTTAAACTCCCAAAAGATTTTGATATAAACAATTACAGCGGTGGCGGAAGACTCGGAGCCTTTGCCGGCGACAACATCGAAAAATTCAAAATCCGGTTTACCGGCTACGCAAAAGAATGGATTAAAAATCACAAATGGGCCGACGACCAGACTTGTACAGAAGATGAAGAATCAACAACAATAAGCTTTAGTTCCAGTCAGTTTGAAAAAGTTTTTGCAGAAATGCTAAGCTGGGGAAGCCAGGCACAACCACTTGCTCCTGCCCGCCTTGTAAAGCGCTGGAAAGAAGAAGTTAAAGCCATGGCCGCAAAAGTTGACGGAGGAAAGAAATAATGGGAAAGAAAGATTTTTCAGAACCGGTAAAAGAACCAAAACTTACTGTGCCTCAGATTATTGATTACTGCAAAAATGAACTTGGAATTACTTTCAACATCATGGATGAAAAGAAGGCAGAAGAGTTCCTCCACAAAAACAATTATTTTTTCAGAATCAAACAATACACCGAGATTTGTTTTGAAAAGACAAAGACCGGAAAATATAACGGCCTCGATTTTGGGCACCTTGTTGAACTTTCTACAATTGATATGTTCTTGCGAAAGCTTTTGCTTAAGATGACAATTGACCTGGAGCACTATCTAAAAGTAAATCTCGTAAATGATTGCCAGACAAATCCCGATGATGACGGCTACGGCGTTGTAAAGGCATTTTTTGAAAAAGAACCTTACATTCAAAAAAACGTAGAAAAAGGAAATAACTTTTCATGCTACAGCGGAATGGATATAGATGCATGTCTTGCATTTCCTTCAGTATGGAACATTGTGGAACTTCTGGGCTTTTTTGATTTTACAATTTTCTATACTTTTTATTATGATTACTTTCATCTGAAATCAGAATTCAAAAGCCATATAGATTCAATCCGCCGCATAAGAAATGCTGCTGCTCACAATTCCTGCATGTTGTGCAATTTCAGACCGGTTCAAAAATTCAACTATGATGTAGAAATCAACTTTGAACTTTTAAAAGCAGGCCTTGGAATTGGACCGGGCGTAATTTCCTCATGTCTTAAGGTACCGCTACTCAACGACTTTGCCGTAATGCTTTCTGTATATACAAGACTGATTACTTCCCCAATGGTAAAGCAAAAAACCTTTGAAGAAATAAAAGAGTTCTTTGACAACAGAATGGTTTATCACAAAGAATATTTTGACAACTTTTCTCACATCAAAAACGCCTACCAGTTTGCACGGGCGGTGCTGGAGTATTACTCGGGGAAGTAGAGGTTGGATTTATCCGGCAATGCCCATGTCATAACTAATAACTGATCAACTGCGCACCATTTTATAATGGAAAAACAGAATCCTTGTTAATCATCAGATAATAATCGTCATCTCTGATTTTACCATCATAAAAAAAAATCCTTTCGCTAATATCTAATGGTTCTTCTGGAAGACTAAACCCATTTTTGAGAAACAGAAGATGTACGCTTCCCGAATTAATAATTCTATAGATTACATAGGGAGTCCCCGCACACTCTTCAATTGAAACAATATAAAAGATTCTAGTCATCTCTTCTGCCGTAAGAGTTATTGTATCTCCAATGCTCATTTTATATCTCCACTCCTGCTCCTGCATGAATTAATGGGGCGGCCTCAGGTTTTTCATCAGCAGTATTTGGAATAATTCTTATTTGAGGAGCAAGTGGTTTCTCAGCAGTATTTGATAATCTTGTTATCCCTACAACATAACCAACCATAAAACATAATAATGATAATAGAATTATGAATGCTGTCCTAAGAAAAAATAAATCTCCTTTCGTTACTTTTGCCATAAAACCTCCTGACTTGTTTTATTCAAATTTATTTATTTGCCCCACCGAACCATAGTATTTGACCATGTAGTTGCAAACTTTTTTGTATCTGGATCTTGTTGTAAAGTTTTCAAGATGTAATCCCATCGTTCTAAACACAAATTTGCAGCATCCACTGACAAGAAAAAAAGTTTGCGAGAAAAATTAGGTTTCACAAATTCAGCAACCCACTTAGATGGTACAATAAAAACCTGAGGTTTAAATGTATAATCTTCCTGCTGTTGTAAATCAACAAATGCGTACCAGAGATTTGGAGACTGTTTTCCAATTGCAGAAGCTCCAACATCAAATTCATATCCTTCACAACCATATCGATTTGCTCTGTACGCGTACTTTGCTGTTTTTACCTGGATGGAACAAGTTTCCAATCCTTTATCATCGCAAACAAGAATATCTGCCCCGACAGCATTACCTACTGTTTGAGCAGCACAAAGTCTGTTCTCTGAAAGTTTATACCCAACATAATACTGTCCGGCAGCACCTATTAATTGTGATTCACCTATTGCCATAAATCCTCCTTTTTTGGAATTGCTTTTATAGAACTTTAATTGATGTGTTTATATTTCTTGACACCAGAAGAAATTCTTTCCACCTGTTTGACCCCGTTTTTGCATGAATCAAACATCTTTTTATTTATCTGATGTCCACGCTCGGTTGTTTCAACAAACGCACCCAAAAGTGCTCCACCGATAAGACCGGTAATAGCAAGCCCTAGTGTTACTAAACCTGATTCATTCTCAGTTGATTCCATAGACATCCTCCTTTCTTAAACATAGTCATAGATTCTAATCTTTTTTTCTTTACATCTACTATATGCAGCTAGTCTTTTAAAAGAATTCTTGCGTTTTTGATCATTAGATTGTGCATAATGGGTTGTATGGTAAGTATCACAGAAAGGACATAAATAAATTCCTTTTGGGATATTCTTACCAATATTATTTCTCTTTGCAATTCGAACGATATTACCAGCTTCTCGTTCTGTAAGCATCCATTTTCCTGTCATACCACATTTCTCATGAACTATTATGTTTTCCATGCTAACTCCCCAGGTATTACTACCTTTCACTATAAATACTGTTTTCTGGGGGAGTTATTTTTTTAAATGTAAAGAAATTTTTTAATTGTTCCTTGCATATCTAACAAGGAATCCTGTTTTAATTGAATAATAGAATAAATATTTTGTGATACATAATCTGTTTCTTCCAAAAGTTGTAAGAACTCTTCCTCAGAATTTGCGTTTATCAGACTTTGGTTTAAAGCGAATAATCGATTAACAAAGTAATCCTCTAATAATATGTTTTTTTTCTTTTCCATTCTTTCTCCTGGAAAGCAGGAATGCTTATCCTTTTGGGAATACATTCCTACTTTAGATTTATTTAAAGAACTGATACTGTTGAAGCGTGTGTCAAAGGATGTTTTCCAGTTTTGAAAATATTAGGATACGACCTAAAATAAACTCCTAAAGGAATTGGAAGTGTTACCCCATCTTTCTTCAACTGAGTCCCAACTTGCGCCTGGATAGCAAATGATTGTTTCTCACCTTCCAGTTGTTCTTTTTCAAAGATTACCTGTAAGACTGATGAAATAACTCTTTGCAGAAGGGATGGTCCACATTCTATGTTTCTGGCAGACTTAGGTTTTGTAGTACCGTCAAGCATAGAATTAGTTTGTTCGTGTAAAGAATAAAAAATTTCTTTATCCTCAAGAAGTTTGTATAGATCGATTGATTTGAAACAAGAATTTCTTAATTCTTTAGAGCAACCTGTTGTTCTAATACCGTCTTTTATTATTTCTCCATACAAGAGAATAGTTTTAATACCAAGATTATTTAAATCTTCAACTAAAGTAATATGATCCAAATCTCCTGCAAAGAGTACTAAATAATCAAAGACACCAGATCTTGCTTCCTCAATAATATCTGAATATAACATGGTATCAATACCCTTTTCTTTACCATATCGAAGAGGTCTCCCTCGTGCACCAAATCTTGATGACATAAGTGAATTTTCATATTCATTTCTTTCTGGATTGGATTTTTTAGAATCAGTTCCCATGTAATAAAGACGTAAATTTGCTGGAGAAATACACTTTTCATTAATTATACATCCCAGTGAATCACAAACAGAATTAACGAGATCTTCAAAATTAATTTCTTTCTCATATTTACTCTTTATATCTTTATAAAGAGTAAAACCATAATAACCATCAATAACGAAAGCTATTCTTTTTGTTCCCATAGGCATACCCCTTTTAATGAATTTACCTTTTTAGGTATACCTATATACTGTTTTTTGGGGGATTTTTTTTGAATTAAGTAGAGTTTATCAATGAGATCCTCTAACTTCCCATTTATCAAGATTGAAAAAATCGTTAATATCGACATCGCCTTCTTTAAAGATTTCCCTTTCTACCCAGAGAGCATAATTATATAAAAGATTAGGGACAAAGCATTCTGACATCCATTTTTTTCCAATCATTAATTGTACTTCGATTAAGTAAAAAAGAGGTTTCTTATTTTCTATTATTTCTTTTAATTGTTTTTGGTTTGCTTCTCTATCTAAAAAGGAACATATACAATTTTCTTTAAACACTTTTTCCCAATCGTCCTTCTTTATTGGTAATAACATAAGTAATTCGCCGATTGATGTTTTTTGCACAACATCAAATTGCATATAATCATACCTCTCTTTATTTCTCCACAAACCTAAACCTGGATCTATTAAGATTAGATCCATAATTCTTTTTAGGATTATTTCGTAATCAACATAAATTGTCGGATATCGTAATTTAAACTCTTTTGAAAATAATAATTTTATACAGGTTGTTAATAATCTCTTTTTTGACGCTATGTAATGATAATTTTCTGATATTTCAGGACAATAATTCTTTGGAAAAGAGTTTTTATCAATCTGTATATTTATACTAATTGAATGCATATCAATCGCTATTGTTTTATCTTCTAATTGTTCACAGATAATATTATTGATAATATTCTTATCTGCCAAACAATAAGTTTTATTTATCCAATCATAATTTATATCTATAGTTTTTAGAACAAAAAGAAAATCAAATACTTCATCTAATGTATTGTAAGATGTAAACCTTTTAATCTCTATTTCATCAGGAGGAAGAATACTTATTTCTTCATCTGAAACATAAATAAATAAAATCTTTCCTTCTACAGAAAGAGATAATTTTTCTACAGCTTTGTATTTTTCTTCGATATCATCAACCACACACAAAAAATCGTTTCCTTCTGCAAGATTACCAGTAATAACAATTCCAGAATATTCCTCTTTAAATATAGGTTTGTATGTGAAAACTTTAGCAGCAATGATAGTTGCTAATGTTATTGAATATGTCGCATTTGAGAAATCTTTTAAATAACCTTCTTTTCCAATTAAGTTAAATCCAAATTGACAATTGATTTCTGGTATTTTCTTAAGGAATAACTTTTCATATCTAGGGAAATATTCATCCTCTAATATAACCTTATGATCTGCAATATTGTTTTCAGCAACTTTTATTTCAAATAATTCATTCTCACCATTGCAAACAACTGGTACATATATAGAATTAATCATTACAAGTCTCCTTCTTTACTGTTACAAAATATGTAATATTTGTGATACTAAAACCGTCGCTAAGCAAAAAGGTTGGATTAAAAATATAAGATTCAATGCTGTGCTTATTTTCATTTATTATTGATAAAGATTTTTTAATTTCAACCTTTCCGTTTGTAAAAGAAATAATTAGTGGGTATATATTCTCTTTTTCATCAAATCTAAAAGAAAACTGTAATCGATTTTCTTTTAAATCGCCAAAAATAAATAATTCTCCTTTAATGCCATTCTTATCCCAAAATACAGGTTCTGGTAACATAGCTTTTAATATTTCCATTGAAATAACTCCTATGTTTATATACTGTTTTTTGGGGGAATTATTTTAATAAATAGGAAACATTTTTAATTATATAACCTTTTCCAAAATCAATATCATCCAACAGTAATTCATTGGAATCCAAAAGATTAATAATTACATGCTTTTTTTGATTATTACTTTTTGTAATTAAATCAAACTCAATTTTCAATAATTCTTTGTTTTTATTTGTATTAGTATATATTATTTTTATTGTATGTTGTCTGGCTTTCAACCTAATAAAACCAATATCTTCTATTGTGAGAGGAACATCATTATCAATAAAAGTCCATATTCCAGAACGAGCTGCAATTGAATCATACTCCTGATTAATATCAAGAACTATGATCTTATCATTGTTTGAATTGATATTAATAATCCTTTGCGAATTAATTGATTTCTCATATGAAAACCAATTTAATGATAGAGTTGGAAAGACTGGATTCATAAATAATTCATATAGAAGGATAAGATAATCATCTTTTTGGGGATATTCTTGTGAAGACACATTTAATTGTATTTCCTCTCCAAAAATTTGTAATAAAGCATTAATTAGTCTTTTATCATTTTCATCTTTTTTTTCAAACATAGTAATAAGTCTTGTAAATTTTTCTATATTCTGAGAATGATAAAAATATAAATCTTTTGAATCAATCTTTTTTTCTTTCATAAAAGACGTTAATCGATCATTTAATGGCTTTATCATTAATACTACTCCTGAATATAAACATTTTTGATCTTCTCTTGAAGTTCATATAACAATTTTCTAAATGATAAATAAACAGTTGTCTTTGGAAGTACCTTATCATGTTTTAGATAGTTAGATACAAGATAATTCTTTTTCAACTCATTTTCCGAACAATTAGAATCAAATTTTATTATTGGTTTTAGAATTTGGTTTTTGTAAAACCTTTCTATTGATTCATTTTTTTTAAGTTCATTCAAAATATTTTTCTCAATTAAACTAAACTTCAATAATAGGTTATATTTCTTACATAAGAAAGAAATATCCTCTAGAATTTTACAAATGTTTTCTTCTATCATATTTTCATCATATATTGTCCGTTTGTTGAAGACGTTTTCCTCATCACTCTCTATAAAATCACCAACAACCTTTTCTGGATTATTTTTATTTATTGGTGTATCTAAAGATATTTTTGAGAAAAGTTTATTATTTAATTGATTAATTTTCTTTTTATCTTCTTCTTCGAAAAATGGTAGACATTTGTTTAATATCTCTAATTTTTTATATGGGTATTTATTAATTCTTTTGGAATCAAATTCATATAAAATTTCAGCTAAAATAGGATTTTGACAAGAAGAACCTTCCATTTTTGAAGCAAATGTATAAAATAATTCAAAAATCTCTTTAGTTTCCTCAATTGACAATTGTATTCTGCCTGTTTTTAATCTTCTTAATCCTTCTTTATTCATTGAAAATACTTTTACATTAACAAGAACTTGTTGAAGATTCTTAGGAATAAAAAATTTTGGATCCATTGTTTTTGCGCCATCTTTTTCTTCAATACCCATGAGTATATCTTTAAATTTAGCATCATAATTCTCTTCGACTTTTATTTCATTAAATATATTCAATTCTTTTATGCTAGATTCATCCCTCAGAAAAAAGTCTTCATTATAGGCATGCTTTTTACCATTATTGAAAAATTGAAAATTACTTGCAATTTTATTAAAACCATCCTGTGAAAATTTAGAGAAACTACTTAAGTCTTTTATAGAAAGTGCCTCTTGTTTTTTTCCGATATTGACTAATGTATATTGTTTCTGGCATTGATGAACAAATAATTCAAAAGGATTATTAACACGATAATAATCTAACAGATCCCAGTCTTGTTCAAATTCTCCACGATCTTTTTCCCAAACAAATCGATACTTCATGTTTCCATCATTTTCTATATCATAATCATATTCACATTTCCACGAATTTCCCCATTCCTTATTACAATTAAAAAACAATACACATGGAAATTTATCCACATTAGATACATCATTGTTATATTCTTTTGTTAACACTTTATATATATTTATCTCAGTTTCGGATATTATATTTTTTAAAAATTTTGAATCTAGTATTCTTGCACAATATAAGAACAAACCTCCTTTAAAGATATTTCCATTAATAATTCTGCAATCATTAAGAAAAATTGAAAGTTCATCTGATTTTTTTAAATTATCTATTAAATCCGTATAAGACAGTTCATGATATGTATTTTTTGGAAATAATTTTTCAAATGTTTTTTGATTACCTGAAGCTTTATAATTTCCAAGATAATCAATGAAATCACTTACCGTATTGACTTTATTAAATATTTTCTCAATATCTTCCCAAAATTTTGTTTTTGAAACCTTTAGTGTTTTAGTGTTTCGCTCTTGATAAAAAGCACCAAAAACTACCCCAGGAAAAATTTTTGTCATTATTTCATAAACGGATTTACTATCTCCGAAAACAGATGCTTCCATACTGTAATTATACCATCTGTTTCCAAGTAATACCATAAAAAAATGATATTCTTGGAAAGAGAACATTTTTATAAAATTTCTTCTGGATTCAACCAGACCACATCATCAAAGTAATCTCTATCTCTATGACCAAACAAATTTTCAATAGGAGAGTCTAAGAATTCAAGACACTTTTGACGAACCAGAAGTAAATTCCTGTCAGGGTTATACCATAAGAAACTTGAGTAACGACTTTTGCAATTGGCCTTGTAAAGCAGTATTCCTAACGCAAGTTTCTCACATAAAGCATTTAGTCTTGTAGTATTGAAAATAGGACTACCAACTGATGTAACATCATTTTTGAACCCATTTTCATATGCATCATATCTGTCTGTCAGAATTTCTTCCTGACTATATCTTGAAATACCTGGATACCAGTAAATTACTTCTGAAGAATCTCCATTAGCATGATGTTGCGCTGCTAAGAATGGAATTCCCAGTTTAATAGACAATCTTTGACATCTTGCCTGAGCTTCAAAACAATCTGTAAAAGCACATATAATTGTTTTTTCTGGTATTGCGTTAATTATAGTAAGATATCTCTCAAAATCTTCATCTGATAAAGAATCATCTAACATTCTATCGATGGCTATTACAGTGAGGTTATCATTAATATCCAATAACCTATTCATCACAACACGAGCTTTATTTTTCCCAATCTCACTAATATATCCATTTTGCGAAGCTATATTGGAACGAGAAGAAATATCGCCATCAATAAGAATGATGCGACCAATTCCACACCTTACCATATCTTCATAGAAACCTCTAGCTCCTCCGCATCCAACACCAACAATAGTACAATCTTTCATATAATCAAGCGGAACTGTTGTAGAGATTCTTGCAAAGGTTTCATCTTGAGATAAAGGGTCTAAATCAGTTTTACTTCGATGATTCATCGAATCTAACTCTGCTTTTGTAGTATTCAGCAAGTCTTCTGACACATCTACATCACATCTTTCTTTTCCTACGCTATTATCCATAGTTTCTATATCGCAATCAATAATTTTGTTTTCTTCAGTTACTATATAACCAGTAATAGATGCTTCTGAATCTGTAGAACTTGTAACAATTGGCATAAAAAGATATTTCAAATCAAACTCTTTGCATATTCTAACTGCATATTCTATATCAGCACTAGATAATCTGTTGAAATTACCGGGATGACTATGTACAAAACCTGCTAAAGAAATATTATCTTTAGTCCATTTATCGTTAATTACTGTGTCTAAGAATTCTGTATTTGGATTATATTCGACACTATTCACTCTTGCATCTTTGTCAAACACAAAAGAAGTAATTAAATCCTGCTCTTCTGTGAATCCAAGTATTCCACCTAATTCTGGTTTTCTTTTTCCTAGGATATCAAGAATTTGATTCAGAACTTGTTTTTCAATATAGATTGTTCTACGCTTCTCAATATTCTTTTTCACGCTTTTTTGTGAATTTGTTCTGAATGTCCCCTTAGGGAGATATTTTTTCTTTGATTTAGCTTTGAACTCCATAGAAGAAAATCCATTCCGTTCTTTATCAGAATCCAGTTCTTTTTTGTAATTCTGGGCCCAGACAATCATTACAGCATTAGCCTTATCAAAAGCCTTAATTCTAGAATCCCAGCAAATATAAGGTTCACTAGTATTAGCTCCAAGGATATGGAAGCGGTGAGGATCATTTTGTGATTCATCGAAATGCGGAGCCTCTTCAATATCAATTCTATAATCCGGGCGATCTTCATTTCCTTCATTATAGATTGAAAATCGAAAATTATAAGGCTCTCCATCTATTCCTTTCCAATGAAATTCTTTGGTGTATGCACGGAAAGTACCTTTAGGCAATTTTGGCTCCATCTTCTCCTGATTTCTTAATTTTGACTGTGAAATCGTATTTAGAAATTCATCTGCAACATTTATAAGAACTTCAGAAACACTAAAATCTTCTTCAGAGATTCCATGCATTTTGACAAACATCTCAGAACATTTTTTGAATTTCATGAATAATTCTTGCTCGATTTCATTGAGTTTAACTGCTCTTTCTGCCCAATGAATTCCATTTCTAAATCCATAACTGTGGCCAGCCTTGTTTACTTCTGTCATGATTGTAATAAAATCTTTTGTAGTTTTCAAAGTCTTCTCCTTAGGTCATGTCAGACCTTTCCTTTAGTATCTAAAATAAATACTGTTTTTTGGGGGAGAAAAAATTAGTAAAATCTAAAAAATCAAAAAAAAATATTTCTTTGGTATTTTGTTTTTATATCCATCATTACCAATATTTATGAATCAATATCGGCTTTACCACCCAAAGAACAACGACCGTATATGTGACAACAATCCCCGCAAACAGCGCTACTCTCTTCCAGAAATATCCTACAAAAAAATCAATAAGCTGCGGGATGCGGGGCACATTTTCCAAAGCAGGAACGTACATCGCACCAACATCAATTCCAGCATAAGTAAGAGAAATATATGGGAAAGTTGAAAGAACATATTGTTCGATTCCGGAGTGGATGCTTTTTTCGTGGAAGATGCTTTTTGTTAAACCCAGGGCCTGTGAACCATAGGCTCTGCACCACAACACGAGTCTTACTAAAAAGAACGAAGCCGCCCCTGCAAAAAACACAACCGCCACAATAGCAGAAGTCCTCTCTCCAAATGGCCGTAATGCAAGAAACAGTATTCCAACGAGGTTTATAAAAAAAGTTATGGCGGAATTAATTGCAGTCTTTTTGTACAACTGCTTTAATCGGAATTCAATTTTTTCGCAGGCTTTGGAAACGAGGGCACCTATGCCAACTTCGATGGCAACTGGAGCTGCGACGTTCAGTGTGGCTTTTCCCAAGGACGCAAGACGGGAGACTACGCCTTTCCAATAGCTAAATCTTCGGGGGCTCAAACCTGGGTTTCCTTCCACTCTTTGTATTTGGTTAAATCGGAATTGAGCATTTTTAGACAAAGAGCAATCATCGCGCCGTCATCAAGATAACCAATACCAGGAATAAAATCAGGCATTATATCGACTGGTAAAAAAACATAAAGCAAAGATCCGGCAATGGTCATAATTGTACCAACCGGCACATTGGTATATTTTCTTGTAAAAAAATCTTTGAGCATGCAAAAGAACAACTTAACGTCAGAAGCAAATTCTTTGAGCTTATCGTTGCTCATCTTCTTGTTGATGGCATCTTCTTTTTCAAAAACGTCATTCATAAAATCTTCTGAATACTCTTTGTTTTTGAAAGACTCAAACTTTTTATTTACACGTGCTTCTTCCTTTTTTGAAAGAGGTTTTGCTTTGGTGCGATTTAACTTCATAATTGCCTCCGTATTTAAATATTGAATGCGTTAAAATGAATGAAAAGAAAAAAAAATTATTTTGTTAATCCATTGTAATACAAATCATCTGGGCAGATATCCTGTCCATCGGGCCATTCAATATTAAAACCATTTGGTCGAACTGATTTGAAATATGAATTGTCGGAAAGTTTCCCAAACCATGAACCCTTTATATATGGCTTTACATCAAATTCCTTTTTTTCACCATTATTGAATTCAAGGAGAAGCATATAATTATTTTGAGGAGTAACTTTTACAACTGTAGGTCTTAACATTTTATTCTCCTATCTAAGCGGATCTATCTTAAAGAATTGTTCGCCTTCATCGAGCAACTTCCAGTTTGCCTGTAAATCTTCTTTATGAATTTCAATCCAGGCTTCTACAAGCTTCTTTTTATTTGGATCAATCTCACCTTCCAATTGTTCACCATCTAGAGAAAATACAGATTCTTTTTCTGCACAAATAACATGAATATGAGGAACATGATGTTTACCACCATGCTCACTTTGCATTCTTATGATTATTCCATAAAACATAGAAAGGACAGGCATTGATTTCCTCCGTGAATATATTATAGCACAGTAAATATAATTTGACGATACATTACTTTATTACTCTTTCATTCGGGGTTTTGGCAGTTTTTTGTTCGGCGTTTTGGCACTTCAAACTACTATACCCTTCTTATACAACGCCACATACGCGCTATCCTCATAATGCTCATACCCCCAGTCGCTATGCCAATGCCCGAAGAACCATTTTTTGTAGGTAACCAGAGAGTCTATTTTGTCATTAAAAACAACGGTGGAATCTAAGGCAACTTCAGCGAGGATTTTTTCATTTGCAAAGAACGGATCTATACAAGCAATCCCCGCAGACGGACCGGTGTGAGACAGAACATAATCAAACTGAGTTCCCTGCTCTTGAATCTTTGAAATACACGCAGCCTGCTCAGCTTCTGTCCAGCGTTCCTGCGGCCACCAGGATTCGTGAATGATTCGGAAGGCTTTGTCTGTAGGCTTTGTCTGTCGGATGAATCCCCTGCTCGTCCACAGAACACGTACACCACGGTAATCCAAAATCACCAAGAACAACTGCATACGTAATTGCAGAATAATCAGCCCCCTGTTCCATACAGCAGAGCTTCATGTTTTTTGCGGAGAGATTTGACATGTCGTTTACGTTGTGGGTGTCGCCGGTTATGTAAATCATAATTCCCTCCCCCTACAAACAAAACCCAACTCTCTTAGCCCCATCCGGATTCTCGATTTTTTCGGTTTTGCACATATCGTTGATTTCCGAAATAGCAGGACGCTCGCCGGTAATCACTTCATTCATAGCAATCTTGCGGACGATGTTGTCAATCTGGCCGCCGGAGAAATCGTAGTCCTTTGCAAACTGGGTGGCGGCTTCTTTGGAGAGCCAGGTGAGTTTGTTCATCCAGATGGAGGTCTTGGCTTCGGTGGATGGATTTTCAAACTTGATTTTGAACAGGAAGCGGCGTTCGAAGGCTGAATCCATGTTTGAGGCGAGGTTTGTTGTGGCAATGAAAATGCCCTGAATAGTTTCAAGCTCTTCGAGGATGATGTTCTGGATGGCGTTTTCGGTCTGGGCGCAATTGCCTACAGTGGAGTCTTTTCGCTTGGAAATAAGAGCGTCGGCTTCGTTGAACAGGAGGATTGGCATGAGTTCACCCTTCTTCTGGGCAAGGTCGCAGGCGTTTTTGTAGCTGGTGAAAATCTTTTTCATGCGTTTTTCACTTTCGCCAAACCAGGCTGATTTTGCTTCGCTGATATCGACGTGAACAATTGCGCGGCCGGTTTCTTTGGCAATCTGCATTACGCTTTCGGTCTTGCCGGTGCCTGGGGCGCCATACAAAAGCACAGCCACACCAACAGGTAACCCATCTTCTTTTAAGCGCTTTTGAATACCGCGAAGTTTATCTTCCTGCAAAGCATTCTTAAGGCGGTCAATTTCCTTTTGATTTTCCTTGCTGTAAAAAAGAGTCTTGGACTTTATGGCATCGGTCTTGATAAGATTTTTTTCGTTGATGGAGTCTTCAAACAAAAAGGCTTTGTCGCCAAGCAGGAGTTTCTTACCTTTGCTGGTGAGAGTAATTGTGGCATCAGAAAGATTTCCTTTCTTTTCAAATTCTACAAGGCCTTTGGTAAAAAGCACATGGGTTTCTTCCATCATCTGCTTAGAAACTCTAAAGCGTTCGTTGCCATCATACAAATCGCAGATAGTAGAATTCAAGTCTGATTCATCACCAAGCATTACATCATTGGCAAGGTCATAAAGAATAAAGCGATCATTACCATTGGCGACTTCTTTTTTTACACGCTTTACCAGTTCAAGATTTTTATGCTTATGCTCATATTCTTCAAGGATTTCCTGAATTCTTATAGCGCTTAAATCTTCACGACATCTAGATTCATAGCGTTCGGCAAAAGTAGTAATGAACTCTGTCTCATCCATTTCTTTTTTTGCAGGCGGAACATACTCTATATTGTTAAATATGGAATCGCAAAAATCACCTGCCGGAAGAAATTCTCTATTCCAGCTGCGTCGCATCAAAAATCTTTTTTCCAACAGAACATCAAGTTCCTTTTTCCAAGACATAATAGACATTGCGGGAACTTCCAGAATTTCGGATAAATCGCTTAGAGAAGAGGTATCATCATTTTCAACATAACGTTCACAGACGAGGCACAAAACCCATATCTGAACCCCGGTAAGTTTGTAAAACGCCTTCAAACGTTCCATGGCATCTTCATATTTTTTTGATTTCTTAGGCTTGAGCTTTGATTTCTTAAGCGCTGTAAACACACAGGACATTGCCATAGCAATATTCCATCTTACCTTCTTTGCATTGGTCTTCTGTTCGTTCATAATTTCACCTCACATTCTACCTATATAAATATAGTTGGGGGCGCTCTCATTTGATGATAATTTTTTAAGAATCCAAAATTTTTTCTGTCAATTCTTCAACGGTTTTTTCTACGCTGTGGATCTTTGTCTGGCTTTCGGCCTGATACTGGGCGGTGAACAACTGAACGAGGCGTTCTTTTTTGCCCTGGATAATCTTGAGCTGGTCTTTTAGGGAGGCTTCACGGGCGGTCATCTGTTCAAGGGTTGGGCCGCCGGCAGCTCTCATTTTGCGTTCAATGTTGGCATCCATGCGGGCTTTTTTCTTGTTGTTGGAATCGATTTTCTTTTGGAGGTCTTCTATTTCTTTATTTGCGGCATCTGATAATGTCTGTGCAAAAAACGCGAAGGCTTGGGGTTTGTCTTTGTTCATTGCGACAGCAGCCTGAATATCGCTTTGATATTTTTGGATTTGCTTTTGCAGGGCTTCATTTTCTTTTATGATGGTTAAATATCTTCCCTGGGCCTGAATAATCAACGAACGGGTTTCTTCAATGATTTTTAGTCTGCGCTTTATAGGGATGGCTTCATGCTCTATCATAAGGGCGGCCTTCATCTCAGGAGATTTTATTAAATCAAATTTTAGTTCTTCGGGGTTGATTTCTTCTACATTGATTCTGTCGCCACGGTAACTCCATACGGCATCAATGCGGCTGGCTTTTTCGTCGTGCTTCTGGTAAATCAAAGAGTCAAGCGAATTATACATAAGCGGATAAACAATATGAACTTTTTTCTGGCGGTTGCCCTGTCTCCATAAACGGCCTTCTACCTGAACGGGCTCTGTAGGATTCCAGCCAAGCATACAGTTGTACAGGACAAGAGAGTTTCCGTTTAAGTCTACACCTTCGCTGATTGTTTCTGAACCAATGAGGATTTTAAGTTTGCAAGACGGATCATTAAACTCTTGCGTGATTTTAATTTTGCGTTTTTCTGTTGTACCGGAATTTATCATTGCAATTGCATCGTCGGGGACCCCCTGCCCTGTAAGATACTGTTTGAGCAACGAAGATTCCTTTACCCCACGCGGAAGATAAACGATCTGACCGCATTCGGGCCGCGCCTTATACACATTGAGGATAACGTTTGAAACAAGCATTAGCTTTGGAGATGAAGTAACAAATTTGTCCATAGGTGGAATCTTAATTTTACCCGCAGCCCCTGTTACAAGCGTTGGCGAAATCATGAGCATGCGCATGGCATTCATTCCGGCAAAGATTTTTCCAAGTTGGTTTGTTTCGGAAATCTGTTCAATCTCATAATCGTAAATTTCTTTTTGCAAATCGGTCATTTCGATTTTTACAACATGAGTTTCTTTTTGTGGTCTGTTGATTTTTGCTTCTTCTGCATCGACCTTATCAATATAGTGCTGAATAAGATGCTGCAGGGCATCAAGCGACCGGAAATTTTTCATGACAGTTTTTCGCACAACCTGATTTTTATTATTCACCGACCATTCAATTTTAATTTCTGCAAACTCATTCAAAAAGTCGTTGACATTTTCATAACCAATTTTCCGGAGCTCTTCCCCACCAATAAAAAGCAGCGTGGAATAAATTTCCATTGGAGAATTTGTAAAGGGAGTTGCAGAAAGAAAAAATACATTTTTTCCGTTACTGACATGATGAATATATTCCGTAAGTGCAAACATCTTTACTGCCCTTACAGACGGCTCGCCGTAACCAAGCTTTGTAAATTCAGAATGACCGCAGCCTGTTACTTTTTTGATAAGGTTTTTATATCGGTGCGCTTCATCTACAAGCAAAAGATCTATCCCAAGTTTTTCTGCATAAACAAAGTGCTCAAGCGAAAGTCCCCGAGGCGGAATCAAAGCTTCTTCAACTTTTTCTTCTGTAAGAATATGAAGAAAACTCTGGCGCAAATAATTACAGCTGTCTTCATTAAAAAGGATTTTTTCTGTTCCTTCGGCAGTGCAGACACTAATAGAATTCTTTGGCAGTAAAAATCCTTCGTTGTTATCTGCAAAAACCGAATCCATGCGCAGCCGGTCAATAACATCATTATTCAGATTTTCAAGTTCATTAAGAGGAATGCATGGGAACAACTCTTTAATATCATGAACCCATTTTGAATAAACAGCCTTTGGTACAATTATAAGAGGCCGCTCACACTTGCCGTGCTGCATCTGATAAATTACCGAAGCAATTCCTGTGGCAGTTTTTCCAACCCCTACATCATAAGCCAGAAGCCCGTTTTCTTTTGTACAAAGAAAGGCCATTCCCTTGTTCTGCTGTTCATGAAAAACAAAAGGCTTGCCGTTATAAGTCCCGGAAAATCCGTAGAGCGAATAATCAAAATTGTCATAATCAACCTGACGAAACGAATTGTATGTATCATTCCAGGCAACCTCCACGAGGAACTTTTGTCCATTGTTAAGCCCTTCGTGCAAAAAGCGGTCAAACAAACTTTCTGCAGTTTCCATGCGGAGGATTTTATATTCTTCGTTTTCGGTCTGACTGAGCGATTTCTTTTTTAGCGGCAAAGCTTGTGCATAATCGCGAACATCGCGCCATTCAATTCCCTTCGGAAAATCAATCTTAGAAATTGGCGACTCCAGCCAGGAAATTTGATCATAACTTTCATTTTCACCCTCTTCTGCTTCTGCCGCACCCCTGCAAATCCAGTGAAAAAACGCTTTCTTCAAATCAAGCCCGGCCACTGCCAGCTTTTTTACGAGGATAGAATGAATTGAAAAATGTATGTCAGAAAAAAGTTTTCGCACAGATTTTTGCCTACATCTTTACCAGCGCACCCGCCATCGGGTAGAACAGATATTTGCCAAGAACATTTTTACCGGCATCAACCAGTGCCTGCTCGTAGCAGTCCAGCTGGCCTTTGTATTTGCCTACGTAGACTTCGGGGATGGCGGGGTTGAGAAGATTGCCCTTGTCGGTATTGGTGGTTTTGTAATCTACGACGACGCAGCCCTCTGAAGTTTCCCACACAAAGTCCATGCTGCCGGTTACTATCTGGCCAGCGGGCGTCTTATGTTTAAAATGTAATTCATGATACTGTCTGGAGGCCGGGCCAAACGACGACTGCAACCACAAACAAAGACTTTCCCACGACTTTTTGATCTGGGCGCACTCAGGAAGATTTGCTTCAAACCCATACGCCTTGACCATAGCGGCAATCTGGTCATCACTCTTACCGTCTGCAACACAGAAAATATTGTGGACGCAGATACCAAGTTCATCGGCTTTATAATTGCCGGCTACTGTAATTGGGGTTGCCCCGCAATCGACAGGCTCTGGCTGTACGTCTCCGCCCGGCTTACTGCTTGGGGAAATATCGCGCACCTCGCCTTTACAAGATCCTGTTTCAAGAATAAACTTCTTGTATTCAGTTTGCTGGACGGTCTCGCCTTCTTCCAAAGTTTTTCTTTCAAACAGGAAAAGATGCTTGCGGCCCTCGGCTCCAACGCCAAACAAATCTACGCTCTTGCTGTCCTCAAAAATTACGCCTCCGCTAACATCACAACCAAGGCACATAAACATATGCAAAGCTGCGCTGCCACCGTCGGTAGCCAAAATAAGATTGTCTTTTGCACGCGTGATGGCAACATACAAAAGTCTGATAGTCTCCGAAAGAGAAGTCTGGCAGATGGACTTGTAGCGGCTGGAGTTTTCTATTTTGTTAGCCAATTCGTCCACTACGTTTTTGTTGCCCGAAAATAACACCGGCATAAGATTAATAATCATTGGCGGATACAAATTGTCCTCAGAAGGCGCAACCTCATGATATTTTTGAACCCCAAATACATCGTACTTAAACAGTTTCTTCTGGTCGTCGGCGTCTTTATCCAGGTCTATAAGAATTACATTTTTCCATTCAAGGCCTTTTGCACCGTGGAAGGTTGTAAGGGTAACGCCATTTTTGGAACCCGAAGATTTTGTATTCAGGCCACAAAAATCAATGTACCCGCTTATTGTAGGAGGAAGTCCTGCCTGCATACAGCGCTCTTCGTAATCATAAGACGCCTCAATGAGCGCATTAAAGGCTTCGTCGGTTCCGGAAACATCCTTCCAGCAGTGGCCAACAGAATATAAATCAAGTCCTATAATAAGGCTTTCTACAAGATTATGAATTGTCTGAACCTTATAAAAATCTAACCTCTCCATAAACTTAGCAATAAGAACATTGTCGGCAAGATAATACGGAAGTTCCGGGTGTTCAACTCCCGCCTCTTTTGCTTCCTCCTTAATCTTTGTTACCTCTGCATCATATTCAAGTTTGGAATCTATAATCTGGCCGGCACCAAAATCCTCCTGCGTTAAAAATCCAATTACGGCTCTTGAATAGTTGTCCTTTTCGTTCATTACAAGGTTGAGGAATGCACAAAGCAAAGTAAGTTCATTGCGGGACTGGTCTATTGCAAGGTCACGGCACACAGGAATATGAAGCGCATTGAGTTTTGCAGAAAGCCTTTCCAAATCTGCGTTGCCCCTTGCCAAAACTGCATAATCGGTTGGAGAATCTCCATCTTTAATTCGTTTTGCAATCTGCATAGCAAGGTCCTGTGCACGGGTGTCTGCGTTAGAACCTTCCGCCTGCCAATAACGCAGGCTCTGAACCTTATCCGGATTCCCTCGGCTGGACTTTAACACAACCTGCTCTTTTGTAAGAACATCCTTAAACGCCGGAACAAAAACATCGTTTGTAAAATCTACAATGCCCTGCAAAGAACGGTAGCTCGTATCCAGAGTATGAATCATATACTGCTTTGGAGCAGCGTCGTGCTTGCGGCCAATAATATCTGCAACGGCCTTGGTGAGCTCTGTATCTGCCCCTCGGAAACCGTAAATTGCCTGCTTAAAGTCTCCTACCCAGATGCTGTTGTGGGTATGAAAATCTCGGGCGTCCTCCCCAGTTCCAACCGTAACAATTAAATCATCACAGTCTGCACGGCCCACAATTTCCGAAAGCTTATCAAAAATCTGAACCTGGATTGGTGAGCAGTCCTGGAATTCATCTACAAAAACATATTTATAGCATTCCCTAATATCCTGCTGAACTTCGGGAATATCCAAAAGCTCTACAAAGCGGGTTTCCATATCTGTAAAATCAATCAGGTGCTGTTTTTCCTTGTATTCTTCAAAAGCAACCTGGGCCTTCTGAACATAATCAAAAATAAGATTGATATATTTGAGAATGTAGTCTTTGACCCTCTTACTTAAATAAATATCATTAAGAGTGTTTAAGGCCGGCTGCAGTAAAGAAAGCCCCTTCAATTTGTCTGGCAGCCCCACAAGAAATTTTTTAAAATCGGACAAATCACAAATGCGAAGATTCTTGGAAACAAGAAACGACCATCTTTTAATTGCACCAACTCTTGCCTGACTCTGCCCGTCATCATTATCCCTAAGCTCCTGCATAAGGTCCTTATACATTTGCGGGTCATACTCCGGATTTTTTTCTGCAGTTATTTCCCCGGCAAACTCCAGAGACTTCTGGCGGCTCAAAGACAAATCTTTTACATTATAGCTTTTGGCTTTTTCAAAAATCTCTTTTACATCATCCTTCCAAAAGTCATAATTAAGACCGTAACCGGCATCCCAGTCATACGTAATATCAAACTGTTCGCAAAAATCCTTTAAGAAGGCAGTTTCCTCCGGAGTTGCAATAGAAGAAAGAATCTGCCCTATAAAAAATCTTTTCTGGTCATCATCTACCATTTTGAGGTTGGGGCTAATGCCCAAAAGATACCAGTACTTTTGAACAAAGGTATAAGACACGCTGTCTACAGTACCAATCATGGCCTGGTCCAGACGTTCTGCATATTCTGCATAGCGCGGCGTATCCTGCCGTTCAAATATTTTTGCCCTGGCTTTTTCCTTAAACTCTGCGGCGGCAGCTTCTGTAAAAGTTGTAAGAATAAATTCTTCCGGCGCAGCCTTGCCCTTAATAATAAGGTCTGCAAGTATAGAAGTTAATGTAAAGGTTTTTCCGCTACCGGCCCCTGCGCTTATATATGTAACATGATTCATTATTCACCTGCCTTAAAAATACTGTAATTGCTGTACTGATTACCCTTCTTTGCCCAGGTTTTAAGTCTTGTATGAATCTCCAAATCCATTGGGACAAGTTTTTCTTTTTCCATCCTGGCAACATAATCCAAAGGAGAATTTTCAATTGTATCGCTGTAAGTAAAAACCATTCCTTCGCCGTCTTCTACAATGCCGTCCAGAATCTGAGCCTTTCTAAAGTCGTAGGAATTTGCCATCTCGGCCAGGAGGTTTCCTGCGCGCTCCTTTTTTACAGCAGTGCTAAAAATAGCACCCTTTAAGTTGTCTGCGGTAATAACCTTAACTTCCGGCAAAAGAACATAAGCGGCGGCTTTTGCCTGCTTTCCCGTTGCCTTATGAACAAGGCCCTTGTACAAGGCCAGCTGCATGGACCGGTTGTTTCCAATCCAGTCCAGATACTTGTCTTCTTTTGGAGCATACTTAAAATCAAAAATAACAGGCTCGCCGTCCCTGGTTTGCAAAACCATATCTATGCTGCCGTTAAAGGTAATCTTTTGCTGCTTAAAATCTTCAAGCGCAACTTCGGAATGCTCCTGTTCGCACGCAACAACCTCAAGATCATTTTCCTGCAAAAGCGTTACCAGGGACTTTACACATTCGTGCATCTGCTCCTTAAAAATTGCAGTTTCCGAAAGATTTTCGGTCTGCAAAAGAATGCCGCCCTTTTCCAAAACCTTCTGGTCAAACACTCTAAAATAGCGCTCATCAATCTGCTTTTTAATCTGCGCCGGCGCCATGGTTTTGCCTTCACTTGCCGGCCCAAAAAGCTCCTGAATAATTGCATGGGCTACAGTTCCCTTTGTTGTATAAACTTCGCTCAGAGCCGCAGCCCCCTGTTGATGCAGATGAATAATCTTATCAAAAACATAATCAAAAGGATTATCAATAAGGTCCGAAATAGCACTAAAGCTTTCGGTCTGCCTGAGCTGAACAAGGTCCGTACGCTCAAACTCAACTGTTCCTTGCGGACTCTGCCCCCTGTTTTGAATCTGCGGCAGCACTTTGGTTTTAATCCCCTTAATATCTGCAAGTCCCAGATGCTTAACATAAGAATCTATTTTATCAAGCCGGATAATCAAAGGCTCCGGCACAGTGTCAGTAGTTCCACATTTTTTTACAGTAACAAGAGTAAGCTTTTGCTTTGTAAAAAGGAACGGCAGATACTTATTCAAGCGGTTAAACTCACGCTCCTGTTCCGGCTGCCACAAAAGCTCTCCAAGCGCCTGCTTTTCCGACGGCAGTAAAAAATCATAAGTAAGAACAGGCTGGTCCGGGTTATAAAAATCGCACCAAACGGTAGACCCGGCCGCCCCCGCAAAATTGGCGCTGGACTTTATAAGGTTTGCACAGCCCGTCTGGGCATCGCTAATTGAGATTTCAATTTCTGTAGATAAAGAATCAAAAACAAGGATAAGCTCTTCAAAAGTAATCTGGTCCTGCTCAAAAATATCAAGAATCCTCTTCATGGCATTGCAGGTCTGTAGCGCACCCTTTAGCTCAAGCTGCTGGTTTTCGTTAAGATTTTCATCCTGGAGCCTACCAAGAATCCATTTACTAAGCTGGCCCACATACTCCACAATCTGCGACTTTTGGATTTTCTCATCCCCTCTTATTGCTTCTTCAGGCTTTGTAATATCCGGCAAAAAATATTTGATGCGCTCTTTATCATATTCAGGAGCAGAATCAAGACAGTCCCTGCACGCCTGGTTAAAGTAACCGCCCACCCCAACAATTGCATTTATAAGATTATTCCTGAATCCCCTGCTAAGCGGACTAAGCGGAACACTAAGCCAGCTCAAAAGCGAGTTCAAATTAAGCGGACGCGAAAAAAGCCCCAGCCCAATAAGCGGCAGCTGGGAAATCTGGCTCACACCCTTATCATATGCCCCACAGGTTGGTTTACCAAGATAACTAAGCCAGTTATCAAAAGACCGGTTGTCGCGGTTTATCCATACATCATACGCATCTGCAGGCACCTGGCTCAAATACTGCAGCGCCTCGCTCTGGCTTTCAAACTCAACAATTTCTACAGAGCCGTCATTGTCGGCAAGCGTAAGAGGCTCAGAAGAATTTTCCTTTAAGACCCGGGCCATGCGCGCAAGAAAATTGTCGCCACCACCGGCATCCGCATTAACATGCACACGTTCAAGCCCAATTGCCTTAAGCAGCTCGCGTTCGGCCGGCATAAAACAGTTGTAATCAAAAGGAACAATAATTTGCAGGTCATCGGGGAGAGCACAGCCGTTCTGCAAGGCCCTGGTAATGCGCAAAAGCTTTTCACCAAAAGAAGGAGAATCAAAATGCTTTTCTATGGCAGCCAGAGTTTTCATACGGGCCGAAGCATCGTTTACCCCCGGCACCCAGCCTGCAAGCAGCATGGAGTCTCGCCATTTAAGACATTCTTTTGCAGTATTAATTGCATCGCGGTCAAAGGAGGCCGCAAACATATGGCCCGGGTTTTCTTTGGAAAAAGCTTTGATTGCATAATAATAGTCCAACGTCCTGTCCAGGTCCGAGCTCAGCGGCGTATAAAGCCCCGCATGCAGCTCCAAAAGGCTCACCAGCAATTTTGTATTACAAACCACCGTATCAAACGCAACATTATTTTTAGAAAAATCAAAATACACAAACCCGTCATAACAAGGGTTATAAAAAACTTTCATTATGTTCTCCCAACTGGTACATTATACCATAATAAAAATCCAGGAATCTACATAATAATATAGTGCGGGAGACTCTCATTTGGTGAGAATTTGAAAAAAAAATTTACTTCCTCTAAGCCTCATGCCATTCAATAATCAAATTGCCGTCCTGGAGGTAAACGTTGGTAATATATTCATCCTCATAGTCGTCGTCACAATAAAACTCCCAATTTCCATCATCCGTGTAAATTCTAATAATTTTGTCCGTAACGTTAAATTTTGTCAGATGCTGTTTAAAATAATAACGGATATCCCCTTCTACAGTATCAATAGTTTTAATATAGGTTCCGCTCTTATAAAAGGTTTCGAATTTCTTTGAAACATCCTTTTCATCCACAGCAAAAGCCGCAGCCGCCATGCCCAAAAGTGTGATCACCGATAATAATAATTTTTTCATAGAATAGCTCCTTATAGAATTTCCCAGTGGCCGCCTTTTGCTCCACCGATACGCTTGATTGCATTCTCATTTTTAAGTTTTTCAATGTGTTTTTGAATGGCACTTGGATTAATGTTCAGTTTATCACAGAGTTCTTTTCTTGAAATATTAGGATTAGCACTTATAAGGTCAAACACTTTCTTTGTTGTTTCTGACCACCCTTTCTGACCACCTTTATTTTTCTGACCACCTTTTCCCTTATCTCCGCCCTTTTTCACATACTCATCATAATCAATATGAGTATATCTGTTTTTAAGTTCGTTGGTTTCACCTAAAATAAGATTACGGAAAAAGCGTTCAAGATAAACAGGATTTTCTTCTATTCCCTGTTTAAGATTTTTGTAATTGGCACGCACAAGGGCATTTCTAAAGTACCAGCTGTTGTTGGCAAAAATATCGTTATCAACTTTGTAGCCCATCGAACGAAGATACTTGATTGTAAAAACAGCTGTTGTACGGGTATTCCCCTCTCCAAACGCGTGAATCTGCCAGAGACGTGAAACAAAAAAAGTAATGTGATTTACAATTTCATCATCAGAAAGGCCAGAATACTTAAAGTTGCGCTCCATTTCAAAATCATAATCAAGAGCAGCCTTAAGTTCATAAGAAGCTCCATACATTACAGAATCGCCATTTAAAACCCATTCTTTTTTTGTAATATCGTAGTCGCGAATCTTACCTGCAAATTTAAAGATTCCTTCAAAAAGTCTTTTATGAATTGCAATCAAATGAGAAGGACTAAAATTAAAAGAAGGCTCGCTAAGAATCTGTGCAATTCTGCTTGAAACCTTATCTGCCTCTTCGGTTCTTTCATCATCTTGAACTCGCGAAGTCCGGCTTTTATAATATGAATCAATAAGGTTTTTAGCTTCATCAAAAGAAAGTTCACCTTCTATATTCTTTCTGGCAGTTTCATACAGATACGAAGAAGGCTTAAGCCCATCAACCTGCTGCAACCCAATGGCTGTAGACCATGCAAGAGTTTTGTCCTTTTTGCTTGTATCTGTGTGGCGGATATATTCTTCAAAATCTATTTCGTACTGATTCTTTTCTGTCATAATCTCTTCGTAGTAATAATATACCACACAAACTCAAAAAAAGCATTATTTATCCTTAATAATGCGGCGGCTTGCGGTTTGGAATATCGCCTTCTGCCGCATCCGACATTTCGCGGATTTTGTCGGACATCAATTTTATTTCTTTTTGCAGCTTATCAATAGTCTTAGCCTGGTCAACTGCAACATTTTGAATCTGGTTTACAAAGTCTTCCATGTAGGCAAGCTTCATTTCAATGGCGGTCAGGCGGGTGGTGGTTTCGTTTTCCATAGTTTTATTATAACACTTCTTCTGTTATAGTGAAACAGAAATACCTAATCCATCAACCCCATTGCATTCCCCAAAAACTGTGATAAAATTATTTTAAAACCTTGGAGTCCATTATGTATTGGTTAATTTCTACAAATCCTAAAAAGTTCGATTGCGCAAGAGCGTTTTTTGATTATGGGTTTATAGATTGGAAACAGAATTGTAATTATTTTATTGGCGATACTGTTTATATTTTTACAGTCAGTCCAAAAAGCATGATTCAGTATAAAACAAAAGTCGAAAAGACAAATCTAACTTTTGATCAAATTCAGGATAATGAAGAATATTGGTACGACAAAGAAAATTATCATTCTGCCCAGAGCGGAAGATATGTCCGGCTCAGATTAATAGAACAGATAGACTCATATAAAATGCATATTTCACAATTACAAGAATATGGATTAACCCGCGGCCCCGAAAGCAGCAAACGACTGGAAGGCCCGTTATTAAAATACATTTCCCAAAACTTTTCCGACAAAAATCAAAACAACATTTTCCCCGACCAGTTAGATAACGAAGAATCCATTTACGAAGGCCTAAAAACAACA
>JAEEGJ010008788.1_pt1 | contig 27594 bp, 22 predicted proteins | sample 8958761 | NCBI WGS metagenome assembly JAEEGJ01 (sample SAMN16246546, study PRJNA631951) | gut metagenome | biome: gut microbiome; feature: rumen; material: RS-attached | host: Bos | place: Iran: Karaj | collected 2018-10 | reverse complement strand
TGAGTTGGCGGAGCGCGGCGAAGCCGTCGAAGGAGACTGTCGCTCCAGTGGCCTCGACGGCGCGCGTCATGTCGTATGCGAGGTCCGAGAAGAGCTTGAGGGTGACGCTGCCCCTCCATATCACGCGGATACCCTTGGCTACGACGCAGCCCAGACCCGAACCGTAGAAGCGCCACCACGAGCGGAACCCCTTTTTCAGGGGACGCGCGGGCAGGTGGTCGGCCGGTGAGGCGTAATGTCCGATGAGAACGGTTTCGTGGAATTCGTCGATAGTGAGCATGGAAAGATTCTACCACCCCGTGGCGATATTCTCAAGCAGCTCTTTGGGGGATTCGACTATGGCCGTTGGAATTTCGGTTCGCGGATGGCCGAAGCCGAAGCGGCAGAAGCAGCTCATGATGCCTGCGTTGCGCGCGGCCTCGAGGTCTGTGTAGTTGTCGCCCACCATCCAGATGTTGGTGCGGCGTCCGTCATATCCGGAGACTCGAATTATGAACTCCACGGCCGCCGGATCGGGCTTGAGCGGAATGGCCGGCGCACCGCCCTGCACAACGGCGAAGAACTTTTCGAGGCCAAGTCCGCGCACGATGGCCTTCGTCGCCTCGTCGGGCTTGTTCGAGAGGACGGCGAGCCGCCAGTGCCGACGGCGCAATGCGCGCAGCGCCTCGGGAATGCCGGGGTATACAACGGTTTCGTCGAGCCAATGGGCGGCGTATTCGCGCATCCAGATGGCGCGTTTTTCGGCGGCCGGGACGTCGCGCCGTTCGGGAATGATGCGCTCGAGGAGGTTGGCGAGGCCGTTGCCGACGGAGGCGACGACCCGCGCCTGCGGAACGGCCCTGAGACCGAGGGCGTGGCGGGTCCGGTTGACTGCGGAGGCGAGGTCGGCCCGCGTGTCCGCGAGTGTTCCGTCGAGGTCGAAGATTGCGAGTCCTGCGTCTGCCATGGCCGTTTAGAATGAAATGCGGAGTGAAAAGACTTCAAGTCGGGTGTCGCGTTCGAGGCGCGGGGCTTCATCGCCCCGCAGCTCGCGGACGGTCATGTCGAGCCGGTTGCGGTTGTACCGGTGCGCGGCGTCGATGCCACCGTAGACGCTGCCCGAATACCAGGTGAGCTCGAAGAACGTCGTGACGGCGAAGAGCCCCCACTGGTCATGGTCGGCGCACTCGAACATCGCCCAGCCGAAGATACCGTTGAGGAAGATGGAGCGAAACATGTTGCCCCATTCGCCGGAGTAGGCGTAGCCGAGGCCAGGCACGAGGCCGAGAAGACCACCGATGCGCGGCGATTTGTCGTGGCCGGCGAGGTAGCGGTCGATTGCGGCCTCTCGCCCCGCGTCGCCAGCTACGGCCCCGCGAGCAGCCTCGGCGTCGCCCGCGCGGAGGTAGTCGGAGGCCGCGGCGCCTTGCGCCCAGCGGGAAAGACGTTCATCCTTTTTGCCCGCAACCGCCAGTTCCTCGGCGTAGTCGACCGCCGAAACCCAGTTGCGGGCACCCTCCGCCTGTTCCGTCCGCAGCAGGAGGAGCGGTGCCGATTCAGCCGCCCCGGCGTCTTCGGCGTGGTCCAGCATCTTCTCCATGCGATCCCACGCTCCGTTGGCGCGGTAGGCGTCGGCCGCGGCGAGATAGAGATCGGGAAGCGACTTGTCCAAAGGCTCAAGGTCGGCGGCGAGACGGCGGTATTCAAGGGCGGAGCGGGCGTAGTCTCCGGATTCGAAAAGAGAGGAGGCGAGCGACAGGCGCGCTTCTGCCGACGAGTCGGCAGAAGCGCAGATAGGAGATAGGAGATAGGAGATAGGAGATAGGAGATAAAAAAAGCAGAATGACAGATTTCGGATGACGGATGTCGAACGTCGATTGTCGGCTTTTGGCTTTTGGCTGTCGGCTGTCGGAAGTCGGTTGTCGGCTGTCGATTGTCGGGCAATGTCGCGGGACATTATTTGACCTCCTTTGAGAACCACCAGTCGTGGTCGGAGACGGGGTCGGGATGGCGCCAGGAACCGTCCGGCATGCGAATGAGGCGTTTCGAGTTCGATTCGACAGGTTCGCGGATAAAGCGGTCCGTGACCATTGGCACGCCGAGGATGCCGTGTTTGCGCGAAGCTTCAAGATAGTAGCGCGAGCAACTTGGCTCGAGGACGCAACGGTCGCCAATCGCGGGACCGACGAACAACCTGTAGAAGCCAACCACCCCTGCGGCGAGCCAGGCGCCGGGGCCGCGCCGTTGCTCCTTCGGCACAATGGCGGCGACGCAGGCCTTGGCGTCTGCAAGATCCTTTTCCGTCCAGCCGCCGCGACACATTTCGACTTGAGTCGCCAGAGAGGGATTGTCGTTGCGAAAAACTTCGTCAACGCGAAAGAGGATGTCCAGCGCCGCGCCGGCGACGCGAAAGACGCGCGGATCGCGAGCAGTGCGGAAGGCCTCGGCTACGCCTTCGCGCGTGCCCATGAATAATGCGCGTTCGGCGGAGGTTCCGGCAAGCGCATTTGTCGCGGCAGGCGTTTCAGCGACCAGCGCGGCGGCTTCAGAGATGGCTTCCGTGGCCGCACCCTCCTCAAGAAGCTCGCGGACAAGTTGCGCCCGTCGTTCAATACGAGCCGAATCTTCCTGCGCCTCACTTGTCCCTTGAAGTGCCAGGACAGCCAGGATGAGGGCGAGGAATGGGAGAACCGTCCGCATGGCGCCGGGTTAGAAGAAGGACTTTGGGTCGAAAAGCGAGTCCGGGAGGTCGCCGTTGACCTCGAACTTGTCGAAACGCGAAACCGTTTTGATGTTGCGTCCGGATAGAACGCTCTCGGTTTCGACGCGACGGAAGAGCCAAATGCCGGGAAGGGCTTCGATGGCTCCACGCAAGATGGCGGAAGACCGGGGATGGTCAGCATCTTCGGGGCCATCGGGGAAGAAGTCGATGCGCGCAACCCGTCCGAGGTTGTCGAATGACACGGCCGCCGCGGCTACAACGTGGCCGTTGTTCTCAGTCGACGAGAATGCCACAGTCCTTGCGAGTGGCGGCTTTGCGGGGCGGTCGGCGGCGCACAGGTTCGCGAATGGCGCGAGCATTTCCTCGGGGCTGCCGGGAACGGAACGGAGGTTCGCGAACTGGCTTGGCGTCTGGTTTGTGACCTGATAGACGGCCGGCGCCTGGTCTGCGGCGGCTTTTATTTGGACGGTCACGCCGTCTATTACAATGCGACGCTCGACCGGCTTAAGCATCTGCACGTTCATCCGGTCGCCGCGCGCCCATGCGACACGCGACATGACCTCGACTTTCCCGCCTTTTCCATCGGCGGCTTCGCGCCTAACGGTGCAGGTGAGGTTGGAGACCGCCGCATACTGAGCGCGAACCGCGGCCAGTACATTGGAGGCAGGAACTTCGAGGACAGGTGGCATTTCGGCGACCGAGGTGGTCGCAAAAGCCACAAATGAAAAAACAAACACCATGGTGCCGGACCTAGTTGCCCGGCACCATGTGCTTCTAGTTGACAAAACCACTTTGATCAGAAGTACTGGGGTTCCGCAGCGTGGAGCTCGGAGCGGGTCTTGCCATTGTATCCGTCAAGGCCGTCCATGATGGCGACCACGAAGCTGACGAACGGGACGATGCGCAGCCACTCGCGCATGCTGATGTCCTTGCCGTCGTTGTAGTCGCCTGCGGCGCGGATGCCGAAGCAGCAACCGACGATGCCGCCGACGCAGCCGCCCTTTTCGTGGGCAACGGCCGTGGAGGGTACTGCCATCGCGATGGTCGCGGCGGCGAGAGCTGCAATGATGAGTTTCTTCATGTTGGTAGTTCCTTTGTGTCAACTGCGGGGCCGCCAGTCGAACCTGACGCCGGACGGCGCTCCGCTAAAGTACGCTAACCATTATACACGTATTCGCCCTTTTCGTGCAACTAAAAGTAATTGGACGATGCAATGACGTAACGGACAAACGGTCAAACGCCGAGGTACTTCCGCACCGTGTTCTGGGATATGTCAAGGGCGCGCGCGGCCTTTGCGACGTTGGCGCCGTATTTGTCGTAGACGCGCTGGACGTGGTTGCGGATGACATCCTCGAGTTTGTCCGGTATTTCCTCCTCCGCGGCAGCCCGTGCGTTCAGCTTTGTGGCGCGCATCTCCTTTATTACATTGGTGAAGCTGTCCTTGAAGATGGCCGCGCGCTCGAGGATGGCGAAGAGCTCGCGGACGTTGCCCGGATAGTCGTATTTTTTGAGTTCGTCGACCTCCTCGTCCTTCAGCCAACGCCCCGTGAGGTCGCGCCAACGGCCGTTTGCTATGTCGCGAATGTCGTCTATGCGGTCTCTGAGGGCCGGGACCTTGAGCTCGACGATGTTCAGGCGGTAGTAGAGGTCTTCGCGGAACTTCTTCTCCACCACCATTTTGGCGAGGTCCCTGTTGGTCGCCGCAATTATGTGCACGTCTACGGACACCTCCTCGCGCCCCCCCATCGGATAGAATTTCCCCTCCTCCAGAACGCGAAGGAGAATGCCCTGGGCGTCAAGGGGCAGCTCCCCGATTTCGTCCAGGAAGAGTGTGCTTCCCTCAGCCCTCTTGAAAAGACCATCCTGGTTCACGGCGCCTGTGAACGCCCCTTTCTTGCTTCCGAGGAATCGCGCCTCCAGCAACTGCGGCGCGACGCTCGCGCAATTGAAGGATATCATCGGCTCGTTTCCGCGCGGCGACGCATTGTGGACGAGAAGCGCGACCGTTTCCTTGCCGGTTCCGCTTTCGCCAGTGATGAGGACTCGCGCGACATTTGCCTTCGCGGCGATTTTGATTCGCCTGCGCAAGTCGTTGATGACTTCGCTGGTTCCGCCGATTTCCCGATGGCCGGAGCGAAGGTACTTTGTGACGATCTGCCGCTCCTCCTCGCTCCAGTCCTTGTCCGAATCGCCCGCCGCGAGGTGGCGGATCATGCGGTAGCAAGGTTCCTTGTCCTGGAAGTTGCGGTAATAGTGGTAGCAAGCACTAATAAAGTCGGCATACGCGCGCGCGCGGGTCGCCGCCCCTCGTTTGCCGGCGGTCTTTGCCTCTGCTGCGGCCTTGTCGATCTCGGCGAACGCGCTGAAGTCGCCACCGTATTTCTCCGCGGCTATCTTGTAGAGCGGGACGTCCTCCTGGCACACGATTTCGATTTCCCTGCCTGTTTCCTCGGGCATGCCCTCGGGGAGGGCAACCCGACTTATCCAAGTGACGGAAACGCCGTATTTCCTCAATAGCCTAACGGCCTTGAGAAGATCGGCGGGGGAATGGTGGAGCCCGACGCCCATTATGACGATTCTTTCCAGCGCGTTCTTTTCGTTCTTCCTGCCCGTCGCGACTTCTGTCAAATGCACTGCGAGGCGCGCGGTGCTGGTGCAAAGAATGTCTGTTGAGGCGGAATCAAACTGCCTGACAACAGCCGCTGCGGAAAGCGCGTAGTCTACGCGCCCAAGACCTGCAATTACAAGTGTTTTCGCTTTCATGCCCTCCATGATATCAAATTTTGAACATGGACGTCAAATATTTATGAGTGTCTCCGCCTAAAAAATTGCTCGGCAGGCCTTTTTGACCGCATTATTCCTAGGCGAAACGCAAATTCGACGAATTGGCACGGCGATTGCTCTTATAGTGCGCACATGCTTAACCGAATGGGAAAAGAAATCAAAAAGCGATATCAAAAAGCGGCGCCGGCCCTCTCGGGGGCCGGCGCCGCAGAAAAAATTTTTATTTTCCTCGATTTTTTGCTTGACAAACCCCATGCGAATTTGTTATAATGTTTTGCGTCCGAATGAGTTACAGTAACCACTAACGAAAGGAGACGACCCCCTATGAATACGAAATCCCGCACCTCCCACCCCTCCACCCTCCACTACGACGAAAAAGACGCCTTCACACGGCTCGCCAAGGCCCGCGAAGACAAGGACGAGGAGTCATTTCTCAAAATCCGGAACGAAATCATGTTGGCGAACGGCGGGCTTGTCCGCTCACTCGCGAAAAAGGCCTGCCGCTACTACGGCGTCCTAGGGCTCTCCACGATGACCATGAACCCCGAAAACGAGGCCACCTTCACCGAGAATGACTTCACCCAGCACGGCTACATACTCCTTGCCAAGGCAATTTGCAAATACAGCCTCTCAGCAGGCACCAAGTTCTCCACTTTTGCCACAACCGTGGTGAGCAGGGGCCTCAACCAGATTTTCGACGCCAGGGCGCTGAAGAAGTACGCCTACCGCGGCTTCGTCAGTCTCGACTGCGAGGTGGACGACGAGAAGGGCCAGGGCAAGCTGGGCGACTTCATCCCTGACAAAAACTCCGGACGCGACCTGGACAACTACTGCATCGAGGATCTCCGTCGCATGCTTCGCACCGCCATCTCCACGCTCACCCCGCGCGAAAAGAAGGTTGTGCTTCTGAGCCAGGGTTTCGGGTGCGACAAGCTCAAGCAGTCCGAAATCGCCAAAATGCTGGACGTGACGCCGCAGCGCGTCACCCAGATTCTCAAGGGTGCCCTCCGCAAGCTCCGCGTCCATCCGGCAATCGAGGAACTCGGCACCGTCGTCTAGGCGGCGGAATATACTGACGCTTCCCCGTAGCGCCGACACTAAAGCCTGACGTTTTTCGTCCGCACCGTAGTTGCACATCCTAGGTTACTGCGAAGTACCCGTCGAGCACCTTGTTGCGTCGGCGAAGTTCCGTGAGACCATCGTCCGCGACGGTCGCGGAGATGGAAAACCAGTCCTCCGGAGGGAACTCCGACTGCGGGATCGGCCGCGAAAGACCGAGCGAGTCAGTTGCCTCGGCTTCGCGGAAGGCCGGGGCGGCATCACCTGGCGTCCAGCCGAGGCGGACGGTCACGGCGCGCCGTCCACGGCCCCCTTTTAGTAGTTTCAACGCAAGCTCGCGCGCGCGAAACGCGCCCGCGACATCGACTTTGTGCGGGTCCTTGCCGCAAATCGCCCCACCGCCAATGGGTACTTCCGGCCCGTAAAAGTCGACCGCGAGCTTTTTGCCGGACAGCCCGTTGTCGCCTTCCGGTCCGCCCTGGATGAAGTCGCCCGCGCCATTCAGCACGAACTGCTCCGGCTTGAGCCGGGCAATTCCACGAAGTCCCCGCGCCTCAAGTTCCGCCAATGCCTCGCGGACAACGGGTGTCACCAAAGCGTAGCGCTCCTGCGCATAGACGTTCTCCGCATGCTGGATGCTGAGCGTGAGACGACGCCATTCATAGCCCAGGTGTCTGACACCTTGGGCTTTCTGGTGTCTGACACCAGGCCCGGCGGACGCGCCAAGCGTGCCCTTTCCGGTGTCTGACACCATTTCCTCGGTGTCTGACACCAATTGGCCGGTGCCTGACACCACAGCTGTGGTGTCAAGCACCTTTTCGGCCAAATGGACGAGGACCTTGAAGTCGGGGCCGAATTTGTCGGGGAGGGTGCGCCGCCAGGCGTCGACTTTGCGGCCGATGTGGCGGGCGACGAAATGGGCGGGGGGGAGATAGTCCGTCTCCGGGTGGTCGCAGGCGTAGCCTGAAACCACATTCTGGTCGTCCGAGTACTGGCGGATTGCGCGCTCCTCGTCCGACAGCGGTTCGAGGCAGACGTTCTGGATGACGCGCAGGTCCTCGGGCGCGGGCTTCCAGAGCCCGCCGTAGCCGGCGGCCTTGTAGACGTCCCTGGCGAGTTCCTCTATCTCCTCATGCGTAACCGCGCAGGTTCCGCGACCGGCGGCGATTCGCCCGTCGATGAAGACGTGGTCCGTGTGCACGGCGCATTCCACGCCGACAAGTGCGTCCGCGTCGCGCGAGACCGCGATATCGACGACGGACTCGACAATTGCGTCCGCCAATCTGTCCGGATGACCCGGTGAGACATATTCTGCGATGTGAGTGGTCATAGTTCTAGTGCCTAGTTCGAGTTGTTAGTTCGAGTTCGAGTGGAGGAATGGAGGAGTGGGAGAATGGAGGAGTTCGAGTGGCTAGTTCGAGTTCGAGTCAGGCGATTAGACGATTAGACGATCGAGCGACTCCGCAATTCCGGAGAGGTCGCGTCCATCGTGAGGGCCGCCGCCAATCAGGCCGACGAACATCTTCATGCGGGCGCGCTGGAAGTCGGCGGCGAGATTCTTGGCGGGACGCCCCGTTTCGCCGTCCGTGATGACAATTATGCTTCTTGGACGCTTCTCGCGCGGCAATGACAGCGCGTGTTCGAGGACGCAGTCGATGCTGGTCCCGCCGGTCGACGTGAACTTGCCTGCCGCGAGGTCGCGTACAGTGGCTTCCTTGACGACGGTCGAGAAGACATGGACGGAGCAGAGGCCTCGGCGCAGAAACGGCTTCAGTGTCCGCGCGAGGCGGGGGACTTCGTCCGCCACGGAGCCGGAGACGTCGAGGTAGACGAAGGTCTTGCGGCGGTCTCGGTTGACTGGCCGCCGCCAGGCGACATCCGCGCGGTATATGAGCGCGTCGCCCAGAACCGCCTCGCGCGCCTCGTGCGAGCGGTCGGTCCAGACGGGCAGAAAAGTCGAGGTCTCCGACATTCTCTCGCGGACGGCGCGCCTCCGCCGTTCGACCGGACCCTCGATTGAGGCCTTGCGCATCAGACGGCAGATGCCGAGACGCAGTCTGGTGTCAGGCTCCGCCGCGACGCCGAAGTCGCGCTCCCTGGGTTCGGAACCCAGATCGCGTCCCGCAAGCTTACGGTCGGGGCTTGGCCACTTTGAGATGATTTCATGCAGAAGTTCCTTCATTTCAGGCGACATTTCGCCGTTGTCATCGCCGTGCGAACCGAGAAGGACGGGTTCGTCGCCATCTTCGCCCTTGCCGGCGTCGCCTTGATTTCCGTCTTTGTCCGGCGTGTTGCCAGAAGAGCCGGACTCCCCTTCCCCACCGCCACCACCAAGGCCGTCGCCGGGAATGAGGATGACGGCGTTCTTCATAAGCGCCATGAAGACGTCGTGGTAGGTTCCGGTGCCAGCTTCGTCGTACAGGAGACGCAAAGGGGCCTCGGCTTCCGGCGGGGTCCCCGTGCCCTTGGGTCTGAGCAGGGCCAGGGGCATCCGGTCGGAGGGGTAGTAGTCCGTGAAGAACGACGTGAAGGCCGGGTCCGGGAAGAGCGAGCAGAGAACCGCGTTGATGACGGCGTCGAAAACGATGTTGCTCACCTCGTTGGGGCGCGGGAAGAGGCGCGTGTGGCCGAGGATGACGTGGTAGAGCTCGTGCATCACCAGCATGAGGAGGTGTTCGTCGGTGCGGCAGTGCTCCTCCACGAACTTCCGGTTCAGCAGAAGCTCAGGGGCCGCCGAGCATGTCACGCATGCCGTCTCGATCTCGTCGGAGAAGCGTACGCGGAAGAGGGAGAAGAAGGTGAGAAGCTCGAACGAGCGCGGGGGCAGGACATTGAGCATGCGGGTTACGATTTGTTCCTCGTCAGTCATGGTTGTTTTCCTTTCTGTTGTGTGAAGGCGTTTTCGGGAAAGGCGAAGCGCGACTGCGTCGTCGCCTGCGCAAAACCGAGTTTCCGGTGCGGAATGTAGATGCCGCCCGCAAGGCGGCCCAGAACCGCCACTGTGAGGACCTGGTCCGTGCAGAGGCTGAAGCCTTCCGGCAAGGGGGTGCCGCGCGGGAGTGGCACGGCAATCATGTAGCCGGCGGGACGCGCGGCGGCGGCTAGGGCGTCGCCGTACCGGCTTTCGAATTTCCCCAGCCAGCAAGCGAGCTCATCGTCGCAGGGACGCGCGCTGAGCCCCGAAAGCACGGCGAGGTCGAAGACGATGTGCGAACCGACTGTCCGCACCTCCTTTTTGACGCGGCTTCTTGGCGGAGCCGACATGTTGCAGTAGGCGCCTGTCATAGTCCGAACTCCTTCCAGAGACCCTCGAAATCGGCCGAGGCGTCGGTGACTTCTGCGGCGTCCGCGAACCCGTCGGGCAGGTGCGAGTTGAGGAGGTTGGCGTGGTATTGCGCGAACTCGGAATCGGCGCCGTACCGCCCGTTGACGTCCGCGACGCTTGCGCCGACGGCCCGCCCGATCTGCGATTTCGACATCGTGACCATGAGCGTCTCGTCGGCCGGGATGATTGCGGGACTGATTTCCTTCGCGAGAAGCTCGATGGTCGTCGCCGGGATGTCGGCCCTGTCGCGGACGGCCAGATAGGTCGCGAGCGCGAGGCCGCGCCTGCGGTTGGCGCATTCGGCGGCAATGCCCTCGCCGATGACCGCCGCCGCGCGGTCTGGCGCGATGTCGCTTTTGCTCGCCACCATCCACTTCAGCCGGAAGACCGGTTCCGAAATGAGCATGAGTTCGCGGAGGGGGTCGTTGGCGTCGAGGCCGATGACGTCCCAGACGACCTTGCAGATGGCGGTGACCTGCGGGGTGTCGATTTTGCGGCGGGCGCGGTCGGGAAGGTTGCTGAGCAGCGCGAGGAGCGCAGAGTCGTAGAGACGCGGGGGCTCATCGCCCGTTCGCCGCGCGAGGACGGTGCGGGCGGCGTGGACCGCGATGGCGCAGCGGAGGAGCATCGTCGCGCGGCGGGTCGAAACGTCGTACCTCGCGGCGCGAAGCTTCGGCACGAGGGCGGCGACATACGGCGCGAGGGAACGCGAAAGCGTCGGGACGATTGAGTCGTAGCACACTTTCGCCTCGGCAATGAGTTCGCCGATTGCGACGGGGAACTCGTGGCGACCCGCGAACTGGTCGGTGAGGACTTGCGTGCGGTCGGAGTCGGAGAGGGCGTCCCAGTCGGGGACGGTCAGGATGTACGGGAATCGGTCGGCGAGGGCCGCGTCGAGCGGTTCCGAGCCGAGGTAGAGGCCTTCGTCGTCCTCAAGTTCCTGCTCGGTGGGGGGCGGATTCATCGCCGCCCAGCGGTAGACGAGACGGCCGAGCGGACGTCCTTGAACGCGCTTGTCGTAGACGATGGGGAAGAGTTTGTTCTGGAGTTCGGGACGCGTGCGGCTGATTTCGTCGATGAAGACCACCTGCGCATCCCAGATGCTCTCCGGCGAGGCCAGGTACTCCAGTTTCGTGCGGGTCGCGTCGGGAAGGGGTACGCCGACGAGGTCGTCGTAGTTGATGAGGCTCGCGTTGTAGAAGCGGAATGCCATGCCGAGGCTTTCGGCGAGGCGTTCGAGCACGAAGCTCTTCGCGCAGCCGTGCGGACCGACGAGGAGCAGCGGCTCTTCGGAGAGAAGGGCGGCCAGGAGCACCGGTTCGTACCGGCCCCAGCCATAGAGCCCGAGAGGCTCCGTTATCAACGAACGCATTTTAGGTCGTCCTTTCGGACGGCATCGGGGCCACCGGAACGAAAAAACCGCCAGCCCAAAGGACTGACGGCATCTCCTTCCCGAACAAGTTCCCTGCGTCTTGCAGGGCGCATCCCGCATTTCTGCGGAAACCACCGTGGTGTTCGGACCCGGTTGGCGTGGGGACGAATCCCCAACTCCTGATGCCGTGTTTGTGATGAGTATTATACGATGTTTTCCGAGGAAATGAAAGTTTTTTGTGGTTCAAAAAGAAATAAATCCGCTATAATTGGAATCATGACAATCCCAATAACTGACAATCGCAAGGCGCTCGTTTCCATCTACGTGCGCGGTGAAGACCTGGCAAACCGCGATTCGTCCACACGTTACGCGGCAAAGGAGTTGCGATACTATCTTGGACGGATAACGGCCGCCAGCTTCGAGATCAAGGACTGCGCAACGGCAAATGGCGCGCGCGGATTCTATCTCGGGGAGGCCTCCGGTCTCGATGTCTCCGACCTTGGGCCGGATGGATACCGAATCGTCTCAAAAGATGGGATTGTCCGCATAGGCGGCGGCGTCCGAGGCGTCCTCTACGGCGTTTACGAGGGCCTCGAACAGCTTGGCTGCCGCTTTTTCACGTACAACTGCGAGAAGATTCCTACGATTCCTTCGCTTGTGATTCCCGAAGGCGAACTTGAGGGGCGCCCGGCATTCGAGTACCGCGAGCACAACTACGCCGACGCCGTTCAGAACCCGCGCTTTTCGGCGAAGTGCCGCTTCAACGGCTCGATGCACAAAATCCCCGCAACCCTCGGCGGATGTCTGAAATACGCGCTCTTCGTGCATACATTCAACCATTTCATTCCAGCCGAGAAATATGGTGAAACACATCCCGAATACTTCTCGCTGGTTGACGGAAAGCGGCTGACAACCAGTGGCGGCCGCACCCAGCTCTGCCTTTCAAATCCTGACGTACTCCGCATTGTCACAGAAAAAGTGCGTGAGGAGTTGAAGAACCGCCCGGACGCCAGCATCATATCCATCTCGCAGAACGACTGGGGCGGAAACTGCCAGTGCGAGGCCTGTCGGAAGACCGATGAAGAGGAGGGCTCCGCGGCAGGCACACTCCTTCGCTTCGTCAACAAAATCGCCGAGACGCTCGAGCCAGAGTTCCCGAACGTCGTCTTCGACACGCTCGCCTACCATTATACGCGTCCCGCGCCAAAGATCACGCGAAACCGGCACAACGTATGCGTGCGCCTCTGCTCCATTGAGAGCTGCTTCGCGCACCCGTTCGCCACTTGCGACGACGCCTCCCGGGCGGTGAAGCACCCCGACGGAAGCGTCTCGACCTTCATTTCGGACTTGCGCGACTGGGGCCACATCTGCGACCGCATGTACATCTGGGACTACACAACCAGCTTCTCGCACTATCCGGCTCCGCATCCAAACTGGCGCGTGTTGCAGCCCAATGCGCAGGCCTTCGCCGAGAACAACGTCAAAGGAGTCTTTGAACAGGCCTGCGGCGCATCGCGCGGAGGCGTCGACTTCAATGAACTGCGCCTGTACCTGATCTCCAAGCTTCTCTGGGATCCATACTGCGACCTCGAAAAGCACCGCAAGGAGTTCATGGAATACTTTTACGGCGCCGCCGCCCCGGCGCTCGACGCCTACCTCAACCTGCTCTGCGACAAAGTCGAGCGGGACGACATACACGTCGGTTTCAACGACAGCCTCACAAAGGCCTTCCTTAACGAGGCGATGCTCGACAAATACGATGCGCTTTTCGATGAGGCCGCCGCCGCAGTCAAGGGCGATCCGCTCCGCCTTTGGCGCGTCGAGAAGAATCGGCTCTCCATCCGCTGGGTGCGCCTCAAACGCGCCACAATGCTCCGAGGCGAGTATGACCCAGAGGCCATCAACCGCTTCTTCGCCGACTGGCGCGCCTTCAACCTCTCGCGCATTGACGAATGGTGCAACATCGAGACGACTCACCGCGCGCTCCTCGACGGTAATTGGCGTGGCGTCGCCTACTTCGAACATTGGACCGGCGAGGAACCGGAGTACTTGTAGAGGAAAAGACCGCTACTGAAGCCGTTCCGCCTGGCATTCGGCGGGGACGTCAAGTTTTGATTCAATTCCGTTAGACCCGCGCTTCCAAGAGACGGTAATTGGACCGAAGGGCGTCATGATGGTTCCGCTGGCGGAGACGAGGCCGCAGGGGGTGAATGGCTTGAAGCGGAAACGGCGGTAGCCGGGTTCGAGGGGAATGACGCCGAGGATGTAGCGCGCCTCATAGAAGGCGGGGGCTGCGCTCCAGCCGTGGCAAAGGCTGCCGCGTCCGCCGGCGTATTCGCGCCCTTTCGCGTCCTCCCACCAGGTGGTGTCGCCCGTCGCGGCCATTCGCCCGTAGATTTCACGGAGCTTGCCGTGGAGCCAGTCGCGGTCCGCGTCGGCACCAAATTCGAAGACGCCTTCGATGAGGTAGGGAAGCGCGGCGAGCGAGGGGAGGCGGAAGCATCCTTCACGGATTCCGCCAATGACGGACGGGATTCGCTCCGGCGGCACGAGGCCTTGCGCGAGGAAGAGCGACTGGATGTGTCCGTAGTGGAACTCGTTGACGCCCTTATCGGGATTGAATGAGTCAAAGTAGCCGCCGACTTCGGGGTCGAAAAAGCGCTCAGTGGCGATTCGTCCGATTTTGTCCGCGACGGCGCGAAGCGGAGCTGCCTTTTCCTCTTTTCCTTGCCAGGCGAAGAGTGTGGCGATCTTGAGCAGCGCTTCGCGCAGGTAGAGGTTGTAGAAGGCGTTGGGCGGATTTGCGCAGTACTCGAGGTTGCTGGACTCGCAGTAGTTCCAGACGCCTTCGTCGTCCAGCGGCGAATAGAGGTCTCCGCAGCGGCAGGCGAGGATCTTTTCGAGCATCTCCTCGACAAGCGGCGAAAGGTCGTCCCAGAGGGAAAAGTCGCTGGAGTGGAGGACGAACTCGTGGATTGACGAAAGCCACGCGAAGGTGAACATCGGAATCCAGAGTTTCGTCGCGCTCGGTGCCGCCGCGCGGAGGAAGCCATTGCCATGCTGGGCATCGGCAAAGAGCCGGATCATGGCCTCGGCGGCGCGGTAGTTGCCCCAGATCGGGTAGCCGAAGAGCATTTGGTTCCGGGCGTCGTAGGCGCAGATCGACTGCTCGCGCCAGGGGCAGTTCTCGTACTTCTCGTGGAGACAGAGGCGGAGCGTTTCGGCGGAGATTTCGTGCGCCTTCTCGAAGAAGGTGTCGGAGCAGGAGAAGGGGGGAGTCTCCATTCCGGGGTGTTCAACGCGGCGGAGACCGGCAGAGAGGATTCGGATGGCGGAAGGGTCGCCGAGGGCGTGGATTTCGAGGAAGCGTCCGGCGAAGCGTCGAAGGGGGTGGAGGAAGAGTTGGCGTCCGCCCGGGGTGATATAGCGGTCGACGACGGTGGCGTTCGGCTTTGTGCCGACAATGCAGGCGGAAAGGCGTCCGTCGGCGATGTATTCGCCGTGGGAAATCTCGAAGACGGTGCCGGCGGGCGCCTCGGTTTCGAGTTGGAGAAGACCGGCGGTTTCGCGGCCGAGGTCGAAGAGCGCGTAGACACCGTTCGGGGTGGAGGCGTCGAGAAGGTCGGAGGAGAAGCGCGGCCCCTCGGGCAGGGAGTCGTTGGCTCGACGGAGAGGGCTGGAGCGGAGAAGACGGCCGGTGCGAAGGCCGACGTCGCCGGGAGGGGGGACGGGGCGAAGGGAAAGGTTGCGGGAGCGGCCGGAGAGGACGGCGGCGGGCGTCCAGGGAGCGGGGGGGCGAGTGCCGTCGAAGGAGAAGGTGTAGTTGAGGGAGCCGGAGAGTCGGGAGCGCTCGCCAAAGGCAAAGCGAAAATTGGGGGCGGCTTCCCAGGAAGGGCCGGAGGTCGCGAGGACGATGCCGTCCTCGCGGACGACTTCGGCGATTACGCCAGGTTCGCCATCGTAGTGGGAGGTGAAGGCGTTGCCGGAGAAGTGAACGGAGAGGAGGAGTTCGTCGTCGCCGGAGCAGAAGTTGGAGATGTCTGTCTCGGAGAAGGTCTTGCGCCAGGGGAAGTCGGTGTATTGTCCGAAGGCGGCAAGGCGGCCGTTGACATAGGCCGCGTAGTTGCCGGCGACGGCGACGCGGAGCCGCGCCGCGGCTCCGCCGGCGAATCTGGTGCGGAAGAGGGCGTAGACGTTGACCGCAGGAAACTTTTCGGCCTCTGGCAGCCAAATCCACTCGGCACTTTCGAAGGGACGATTCATGGCGCGCCTTCGCTCACTCGCTTCGCTCGTTCCGCTCGGCTTGGGGAGGCGGCTCGTTCCGCTCGGCTTGGGGAGGAGGCACGTTCCGCGAGAAAGGGGGAGAAGGCTCTTTCCGCACGGTGGCTGAAGACGGCGGAACAAGCGAAGCGCGTGAGCCGTCCTCACCGATGCGGAAGTGGTGGGAGAGTTTTTCGCGAAGAGTGTCGATGAGGTGGGCGTCGTCGCGGAAGGAGAGCGAGATGAGTTTTTTCCCGGCGCGCTGGTAGAGGATGCGCTTCTTCTCCGCCCTCGCGAGATAGTTCGGCGTGTCCATCCCAAAGTATTCGATGTAGAGGTCAAATTCGGGAAGGTAGAAGTCGGGCCGAATTAGATCCCCTTCCGCAATCCGGAACCTCTCATCGTAGACGAAGTCGATTTTCTCGCGCTCGAGGAACTCCGCGATTCGTTTTTCGCCGATACTTTGGACGGAAGTTCCGCCCTCGGTGCGGCGGAGTTTCGCGTTTTCGACGGTCGCCTCGAAGTTCTTTCCCTCAAGTTCCCGCTCGTCAGAGCAGTGGCGGCAATAGGGCTTTCCCCACCGATCGACGGAGTCGCGGTATTCCGCCTCGCTGATGACGCGACGGCAGCGCGAACACCACTGGTGCGCGAGGCTCGCCTTCCGCTTTTGCGCCTCCTCGATTAAGGCGACCGTCTCGGCCGCAGCAGAGCGAACATAGTTCGGGGCCGTCTCGTCGCGCGCCACATCTTTCAACTTGTCGAGGTAAAGGGCGGCCATGTCGTTTTCCGCGTAGCGTCCGATGGCTTTCGCGGCGTACTGGCGGACCTGGGGGTGGGGATCTTGGGCGGCAACCTCCGCAAGGGAAAAAAGAAAAGCCTGGGCGGCCGGTTTTTCCGGCGCCATCTTGCCGAGGGCCGAAGCGGCAAGGCGGCGTACATCGGAGAACTCGCTCTTGAGAAAGCGCACCAATTCGCGCCAGGCTTCGGCGCGGCAGGAGAGTCCCTCGGGAAGCGGCGCGTTGCGCGCCGCCTCGGAGAAATCTTCGGGATTCCCCGGGTCTGGATCAAAGAGGTGGCTCAGCGAAAGGACCCTCTCCCGCTCCTGATGTTGCCGAATCTTATGCGGTTCACCGGCCATGTTCGCTCACTCGCTGCGCTCGTTCCGCTCTGCGGCTTTTTGTGTTACCTTGCTCGCTCGTTCCGCTCACAGCTTGAGGAAGGAGGCCTTTGCCAGCTTCTCCGCGGAGACTTCGGCGTGGTCCTGGCGGGCGCGGCGCTTGGAAGTCGCGGCGCCAGGAGGGGTGGGCTTGACGAGCTGGCGGATTCGTTCCTTGAGTTCGTCGAGGCCGGTGCCGTCGGCGGTGGAAATCGCGATGGCCTTGCGGCGGGCGGAGCGTTCGAGTTTTGCGAGGTTGGCGTCGGCGCCGGGGAGGTCGAGCTTGTTTGCGACGAGGAGCGAGGGGCGCTCGAGGAGGGATGGGTCGAAGGCGGCGACTTCCTCGCGGAGCGCCTTGTAGTCGCTCCACGGCGTCCGTCCGTCGACTCCCGCCGTGTCGACGACGAAGACGAGCGCCTTCGCGCGGGAGATGTGCTTGAGGAAGTCGATGCCGAGGCCGACGCCCTCGTTGGCCCCGGCGATGATGCCTGGAATGTCCGCGACGCGAAGGGTGGCGAAGTCGTCGAAGACGACGGTCCCGATGACGGGGTTGAGCGTTGTGAAGGGGTAGGCGCCGATTTTCGGACGGGCGTCGCTGATTGCGGTGAGAAGCGAGGATTTGCCGGCGTTGGGGAAGCCGACGAGGCCGATTTCGGCGATGACCTTGAGTTCAAGGCGATAGTGGAACTCCTCGCCATCCTCGCCGGGAGTGAACTTCGTCGGCGCCTGGTTGGTGGCGCTCTTCCAATGGACGTTGCCGAGGCCGCCGCGCCCGCCGCGCGCGATGACGACCTCCTGGCCGTCGTCGACGACGTCGAAGCAGACCTCGCCGGACTCCTCGTCAATCACGGTCGTGCCGCAGGGCACGTCGACGACGAGGTCGCTGCCGTTGCGGCCGAACATCTTCTGTCCGCGACCGGGTTCGCCGTTTTCGGCGAAAAGCCGGGGGGAGTAGAAGATTCCGAGAAGTGTATCGACATGACGAGAGCCGCGGAGGACAACATTGCCTCCGCGGCCACCATCGCCGCCGTCGGGGCCGCCGAATTCGACGTGTGCCTCGCGACGGAAACTTGGGGAACCATCACCGCCCCTTCCCGCTTTCACATGGACCGATTGGCAATCGACAAACAGACGTTCCTTCATTGCGCGGTCCTCGAGCGTTCAATCCGCAGGGCGGACGGGGGTGGGGGACATCCCCGGACTAGGCGTTCGCTTCTTCGGCGACGGGCTTGATCGTGACGACCTTGCCGTCCTTGATGAAGTCGACGACGCCATCCTTGAGGGCGAAGAGCGTGTGGTCGCGCCCGGTGCCGACATTGGCGCCCGCATGGATCTTCGTGCCGCGCTGGCGGACGATGATCGAACCCGCGAGGACGGCCTGGCCGTCATAGCGCTTCACGCCGAGGCGGCAGGGGTTGCTGTCGCGGCCGTTGGTCTTGTGTGACTTGCTTGCCATTTCGAAAATCTCCCCGCGTTACGCGATAGACTTGACGGTGACGGCGAGAAGCTTCTGGCGGTGGCCGACCTTGCGCTCGTAGCCTTTCCTGCGGCGGCGCTTGAAGTTCACGACCTTGTCGCCGAGGGTCTCCTCGTCAACCGTGAATACGACCTTGGCGCCTTCGACGTAGGGGGCGCCGATCTTGAGCTCATTGCCATCCGAGACGGCGAGAACGGTGGAGACCTCCACGTCCTTGCCGACTTCCGCATCGAGACGCTCGATCTCGAGCTTCTCGCCGACAGTCACGCGATACTGCTTACCGCCGGTTTCGACGACTGCATACGCTTCCATAGTGCTAACTTTCCTTGCTGAACGCCTGCCAATACGTCGGGAGTGCGCTTGGACATGGCAACCTTAAAAATGTGAATAAAGATTTTACCTAAAAAAGGGCCGCGTGTCAAATCGAAATAAGGCGAAGTGGGTTGTCATGGCCGATTGCGCGGCATTCGTCGGGCGTGAGGCCGACCTTTTCTTGCAGCAGAACCATCATTTTCGCGAGAGGTGTCGTGGCGCCGACGAGGCAGTTGCGCTCCGGGTTCCAGAGGAGGCCGTCGGGTTCGAGACGGGCATGGACGCCGCCGACGTCGTAGTCGCCGGGAGGGAGGCCGGCGACGAACTGGGCGTCCGAGACGGCGACGAGGCGCTTGATCGGCACGCCGCGCGTGTAGACCTTGAGCATTGGAATCGTCAGGTGGCGTCCGTCGGGAATGAACATCACGGTGACTCGGTCGTCCGCGAGCGCCTCCCAGATCACGTTCTCCCGTCGGTGGATGAGGTTGGGAAGTCCGTTGCCGAGATGCGTGAAGGCGCTCGCCCCGGCCTCAATTGCGGCGTTGAGCACTTCCGGCTCGTGCGCCATCTGGTGGCCGAGGGTGACGACAACGCCGGAGGCCCTCGCCGCACGGATGAAGTCCGTGGCGCCAGGAAGTTCCGCCGCGACGTTGACCATTCGGATCAATCCCTCGGCAGCGTCCTGAAACCGGTTGAGGAGGGCGAGGTCGGGAGGGCGGACCCAGTTGACGTCATGCGCGCCGACTGCACCAGGCTCCGGCGAGAGGAAGGGCCCCTCCATGAAGAAGCCGAGAATGGCCTTCTCACATTCGGGGTAGCGCTTCCTTGCGGCGACGACGGCGCGGATGTTCGGAATCAGGATGTCGGGATCGACCGTCACAAGGGTCGGCAGATATCCCGCAGTGCCCTCCGCGGCGAGACGACGCGTGATTTCCAGCGTCATTTCCGGCGTGAGGCCGGAGGCGTTGAAACTGATTCCCCCGTAGCCGTTGACTTGAAGATCAATCCAGTCCATGGTAGTTCCCAGTTCCCGGTTCCTAGTTCCCGGTTCCAAGTTAATTCGCCCAACGATGCAACGATGAAACGATGCAACGAACAAACGGCTTAACGGTTAAGCAGCGCCGACGAGGCGGGGTCGAGGAACATGCCGCAGTCGGGGTGCATCTGGAGGATGGAGCTCGGGAGAAGGTTCGTGACGGGTCCGTCTACGGCGCCCTTGACGGCCTCTGCCTTGCGGGAGTCCGGGCATGTGCAGCAGATTGACTTCGCCCACATGATCTGCTTGATCGACATGGAGAAGGCCTGTTTCGGGACGTCGTCCTCGGTCGCGAACCATCCTTCGCCGACCTGCTGCATGCGGCACTTGTGGTCCAGATCGACAACAAGGTAGGCGTCGTTGGTGTCGAAGTCGGCGGGCGGATCGTTGAAGGCCAGATGGCCGTTCTCGCCGATGCCGACGCAGGCGACGTCAATCGGCGCTTCGCGGATGAGGCCCTGGAGACGCGCAATTTCGGCTTTTGGATCGGGGGCTTCGCCGTTGACCTCGTTGAAGGCCTTCATCGGCTGCGGGGTCTTCGAGACGAAGCGTTCGCGCATGTAGGCGCGGAAGCTCGCCTTGTGGGTCACGGGTAGCCCGACGTATTCGTCGAGGTGGAAGCCCGTCACTTTCGTCCAGTCGATGCCGGGTTCCTTTACCAGCGCGGCGAGAAATTCGAACTGGCTCGCGCCCGTCGCCACGATGATTCGCGCCTCACCTCGGTCGGCGATCGCCTTGCGCATGCGCTCGGCCGTGAAATCGGCGGCCTTTTGCGCCATGTCCATTTTGTCCTTGCCAATGTATACGTTCATGGGAGTTCTCCTTGAAGTTCCTGGTTCTTAGTTCCTGGTTCCTGGTTAGTGTTGCGGGGTGCTGGACCAGACGAGGCCTGGCACTTCGCGCGGCTGGTCGGTTGGGCCGAGGACGGGGATGAAAGTTCCCAGCCATTTCTGGCCGACGAAGTCTGTCTTCGGCTTCGGAAGGGTGATTCTGACGTGGTTCCAGCCGGCTCTCAGGTGCACGATGTGCGGCGGGCGGTAGAAGTAGTCTTCGTCCGTAAGCGGCACCTCGCGCGATTCCCGGCCGGAGACGCCGGGGTGCGCCCAGTTCGGCCCGGGAATCTTCTCCCCGTTAAGCTCGACTGTCGCGCCATGTCGGTTCCATTCGCCGGGCGCGGGCACGGGACCGTCGACATAGCGGCCGCTTGAGCGGGCGAAGCCAGTTGTCCCGATCCATGCCTGGACATCCTGTTCCTCGGGACTGCGCACCCAGGTCTCGATGATGGCCGTGCCTTCGTCGGCCGAGATGAGCGAGTCGTCGAAAAGGACGCGGTGCGGGTAGACCGTCGCCTGCGGGATGTCCGTGGCGACGACGGTGCCGTCGGCAAGCGAAAGACGCCAACGCATCTGGGTCTGGGCGACGTACTGGAAGGGGTGTGCGAGACCGGCAAGGACCTTGTCGCGCTGCGCGAGAATGCGCCGCTCTAGGTCAACGGCGAAATCGAAGTCGGCCGTGCCGGGAGCTGGAAGATGCGTGAAGTATTCGGGGCGGGCGTTGTCACGGCCGTTCCAGAAGGCGTCGGAATAGATGGTAATCGCGGCGAAGAGCGGCACCTGGCGTAAATAGTCCTCGCTCTCGGCGATGGCGTCGTCATGCCAGGCGCTGACCATGGCGCCGAGGCGGTTTTCGCGCGGACCCCACTTGCAGGGTTTCTGGAAGGCCCCGGCGTTCAGCATTTCGAACGGGTCGATGTGGTTGATGTAGTCGAACTCGGTCGAATCAAGATAGGGCGCTTTGCCGTATTCGGCGCGCTCATCGGGCTTGCGGTAGTGCGCCCAGCCCCAGATCTCCTTGATCTGCGGGCAATCGGTCTCAATGCGCTCGCCAGGCCACCAGCCGAGAAGGGTGCGTCCATTCGCGGCGACTCGCGCGGCCCATTCCGCAATCCACTCGTGCGGCACCCACTCCACACCGTCGCCAGAAGAGCCGAGGTCGACCTCGTCGGTGCCGAGATGTATGTACGGCATGCGTTCGGCCGGTGCGAGCGAGCAAAGTTCGTCGATGAGTTCGTCGATGATGCCGCGCACCTTCTCCTCGCGCATCTTCTCGACTCCGATTCCGCGCCTGAACGCAAGCGTGTGGCCCGGAATGTCGAGCTCCGGCACGATGGTGACGCCGCGCTCCCAGCCGTAGTCGACGAGCTCGCGGAACTGCGCCTGCGTGTAGAAGCAGCCCTTTTGCCTGGCGGTCGCGCGGTCGGACTGGAGTTCGGGGTGGAGCTTCGATTCCAGACGCCAGCCGTAGTAGTCGGTCAGGTGCCAGTGGAAAACGTTCATCTTGTAGAGCGCGAGGTGGTCGACGAGGTCCTTGAGGGCTTCGAACGCCACGAAGTTGCGCCCCGTGTCGAGCATCGCGCCGCGGAGCGGCAGCTCCGGCCAGTCGACGATTTCGCAGGCTGGAATTGGGTCGTCCTTGTTCGTCAGCCGCGATATCTGCTCGAGGGTGGCGCGGGCACGAAGTTCGCCGAGGCGGCCGCCGGCGACGACATTGATGCCGCGCGGGCTAAAACGAATCGAATACGCCTCCTCCTGCCTGTCGTCAGGCGCGCCCTCAATCCTGCCTCGATTGAATGTATGGGCGTACTGGTCTGCGAGATAGCGGATAGGAGCACTTCCGTCAAGCCGCGTAATGCGCCGCGGACGCGGCAGAAGCTCGTCGAGGACGTCGGACGCGACAACCGCGTCCCTACCTGCCTGAGCTGAAAGGCCGGAGGCGGCAAGCAAATCGGGCCAGTCATAGACCTTCAGCGCGCCGAATACGCAGTTCGCGAAGCGCGGGTCGTAGGCGTTGTCCTCGAAGGCCTTCGCCCACGGAGCCGGCGGACGCACCACGTCGACGGATGCGAAGCGCTCCTGCCAGAGATAGGCGGCATGCGCAGCCGGAACTGCGGCCGCCCCCCATGCGCGCAAAGCAACGCGCTCATCATTCTGCATTCTGCATTCTGCATTCTGCATTTTGCTATCGGCGGCAAGTTCGGCGGCGCAATTGGCGATGTCCTGCGCGCGGCAGGCCACAAGCGACTCGCCGAGGAGGTCGAGCATTCGCGCCAGCTCTTCGTCCGGGCCTTTCTGGGCGTGGAAGCTCTCTGTTCCGCGCTTGTATGTGGCGGAGCCCTCGCCTCGTCCGCGAAGTTCGGTGACGGCCACGGGGCGGCCCAGCGCCAGATAGCCCTCGACCTCGGGGGCGAGCGCGGCACGCGCGGCCTCCGCGACGAGAAGGACGGGACGCCCCTTCACCTCATGAGGCATGAAAGCAATATAGGGAACCAGCGTGCCATCGTCGTAGACGAGTGTCTTGCGGATGCAGCGCCATGAAGCCGCATTTCCGTCGTCTGGCCGCTGTTCGTCGACGGGCAGGACTTCACGCAGGGCGGGGCCGAGCGGACCCAGCGCCTTGAGCACGGCGTCGCGCGTGAGCGGCGGGCGCGCCGCGACGGCATCGCGGTACTTGTCGCGGAGGATGTCGTAAATCGTGCGCGCGCCGGGCAGGTCGGTTATACTGCCGTTAGGCACCACAAAACCTACATCCTGCGGTTCAAAGGCGATGCCGCAATCGGCGTTCCTGTAGAGAAATCCTGAATTCTCGCGCCAGTGCGCCATTGGGTCGTACGGGAAGGTCCCCTTTTCGCCATTGAGGAACTCGCGCATCCATTCAAGGGAGCCGATGCGCGAGCTTTCGCACCAGTTGTGGGGGCCGGGGGCCTCGATGTAGGACACACGTTCGCCGACGCCTCTCGCCTCGTAGAACTTCTTCATGCGCCCGAAAGTTGCCAGGGCGCCGCGGAAAGGGAAGAAATCGGCGCGCGTGAACGACGGGCATGCGGCGGCCGGGTAACGCATGAGCATGTAGCCGAGGTGGTTGAGGCCAAAGGCCAGCTGCCCGTGAAGCACTTGTTCGGCATCCTGCGGACCGCATTCCTGGCAGGTGTCGCGGACAGTCGTCAGGAAGCCGGAGGGGCACGCGGCCTTCACGCGCTCGTCAAAGGCGTAGATGTAGGCGGTCATCGTGCCGCCTCCGGACATGCCCATCGCGCCGATGCGTTCGGGGTCGACGTCGGGCCGCTCGCAAAGAACGTCTATGGCGCGCATGGCGTCCCAGATGCGGTACTGCGCCTGTCCTTCGCCAAGGAGGTGGGCGCGCACGCCGGTGTGCTGGTGTCCGTGGCCGCAAATCAGCGTTCTTCCGGCTTGGAAGCGCTCGCCCTGGTCGGTCGGATCGACGACGAATGTCGCGAATCCTGCAAGCGCGCCCTGCACACCGCCCCGCTGGTATCCGTCGCCGGCCTTGCCTTCTCCGGAATGGCCGCAGGGAATGAAAATGCCGGGATACGGGGGCTTGAATTCCGGGGAATCCGGAACGAAGAGGTGGCCCGTGACGAAATAGCCGGGTCTGCTCTCAAAAAGGATCTTTTCAATCTTGTAGCCTTTGCGCTGGATGATCCCGGTCGTTCGCGCGTTGAGCGGCGTTCGCGCGGGAAGTCCTCCAAACGAGGCCAGTCCCTTTTCGCGCAACTCCGCCTGACGGACGCGCAGGTCCTCGGGCGAGGCGAGACCATCCCATGCGTCGTCAGCGGCGCGGTCCGCCTCAACAATACGCGCGAAAACCGCATCATACGCCTGCGATGCGAAAGATTTGCCGTTCCATCCGATGAGCGGAAGTTTCAGAAGCGAGAGAACATCTTTGTGCATGTTGTAATTTTACCAAACCGCGAAAGGCTCTGCAATGCGAAAAGTGTTGCAGTTTTCCTATCGCAAATTGAATGAAAGCGGCAACATATGCGTTTCGTGCTTTATTAAAGCCGTGCGACAGGGGTTGCTTATTTTTTGGAATTTGGTATAATATTCACATTATGAAAAAGTCTTTCAACGTTCTGATTTTGGCAAATCCCGTGCCGACGCCGCGCTATGCGGGCGTTGCGCGCTTCGCACGTGAACACGGCTGGTACCTCACCGTCGAGGCCCCCCAGTGCCCCCCCGTCGACTGGGAAGGCGACGGCGTGATCGTCATGCTTTCAGCGGAAAACGAGGCCTTGGCTGAGGCCGTACAGCGCTATCGGCGCAAGAAGATCCCCGTTGTGGACATGATGCTGGCGCGTCCCGACATCAGCCTCCCCCGCGTCACCGGCGACAACGAAGCCGTCGGCAAGATTGCGGCAGAACATTTTGGAGACCGCGCTTTCACCAACCTCGCCTGGTATTCCTCGAAGTGGTCGCACATCGAGGAGAACCGCTATGACGCCTTCGTAAAGAACGCCCGCCGTTCCAGCCCGGAGAAGTGGGTGTGGAGCGAGACGGGCAAGCCCGTCGCCGGCCTCGGCGACGGACGCGTCCGCTGGCTCGAGACGAAGCTGAAGAAGGCGGCAAAGCCCCTCGGCGTCTTTTGCCAGTCCGACTACGACGCGATGTGCGTCCTCAACGCCTGCCAGGCCGCCGGCCTCTCCGTCCCCGAAGACGTCTCGATTCTCGGCGTCGACGACAACGAGATGATCTGCGCCAACCAGGCGGTCCCGCTTTCATCCGTCCGCGAAGACTACGCTGGAATCGGCTATGACGCCGCCGCACTGCTCCAGCGCCTCATGAACGGCGAAAAGGCGCCGACGAAGCCCCAGCTCGTCAAGCCTCTCGGTGTCACGACCCGCAAGTCGACCGACATCATCGCCGCAAAGGACCCGATTCTCCGCAACGCGCTCGCCTTCATCGGCGAGAACTTTGCAAGGCCGATGAGCGCCTCGAAGATCGCCAAGGCCGTCGGCACGACCCGCATCCGCCTGGACAAGGCCTTCGCAGCCGAACTCGGCCGCTCGCCTGGCGCCGAGGTCATGCGCCGCCGCCTCTCCAGGGCGCGCTATCTGCTGACGGACACCGACACGAAGGTCATCGCCATCGCCTCGCAAACCGGCTTCTGCAATGCGCCGTACCTGATTCGCAGCTTCAAGAAGGTCTTTGGATTCTCGCCGTCGGTCTGGCGCCGCCGCGAGGACACCGCCAGGAAGAACCGCATCGGTTTCTAGAGCATTCTGGCTTTTTCAGCGGGGGTCGCCATGGCGGCCCCCGCTTTTTTTCCGCCATATGCTTTTTATTCGTGTACAATTGTCTCGCCATGAAACCACACCTCTACAACGTCATCCCCATCTTCCCCGGCCACGAGGACTTTGCCATCTCCGAAATTCTCCGCCAGAACCGCGAAGTCGGCATCGACCGCTATCTCGCCAGCCTCAGTTTCCACCCGCAGCGCACGCCGGCGAGCGACTTGATCCCCGTCCTCTGCGAGCGCTTTCGCAAAGTGCGCGACGGCATCGCCGGCTCGGGCGTCGAGCTTGGCGTCCTCGTCCAAAGCACGCTCGGCCACGGCTGGAACGGCAAGGTCCCCCTCACTCGGGAGACCTGGCAGCACGTTGTCTACTTTGACGGGCGCGAGAGCCCCCGCTTCTGCATGCTCGACCCCGGCTTCCGGGCCTATGTCCGCGACTGCATCGCCGCCATCGCTTCCGAGCGTCCATCGCTCCTCCTCATCGACGACGACTTCGGCATCCGCACCGGCGAATGCTTCTGCCCGCTCCACCGCGCCGCCTTCAACAAGGCGCTCGGCAGGGACTACAAGGCCGAGGAGCTTGACGCCATCCTGCGCGACGGCCCCGTCGACGACCCCGTCGCAATCACTGTCACGCGCGTGTTGCGCGAGTCTGTCGTTGACTTCGCGAAGATGATCCGCGCGGCCATTGACTCCGTCGACCCGACGATGCGCTGCGGCCTCTGCGCCTGCGGCGGCGGCTACTGGGAGAACGACGCGATCGTCCACGCCCTGGCAGGACCGAACACGAAACCCTTCATGCGCGTCAACAACGCCACGTACGGCGACGCTGCGCCGAAGGCGCTCGTACACACCTTCCGCAACGCACGGCGCGTCATCTACCAGCTCAACGGAATAGATGACGTCATCGACGAGTCCGACACCTTCCCGCACAACTACATGAGCGAGTCGGCCGCGATGTACCATGCGCACATCACGTCCGCGATGCTCTCCGGCCTCCAGGGGTGCAAGCTCTGGACCAGCGAGCTGAAGCACCCGGAACACACGGGATCGCAATGGCGCTACGAAGCGCGGCTCCGCGACTTCCGCGGCTTCTACGACGCCTTGCCGGACATCGTCAGCGGCATCCGCTGGCAGGGTCTCTCCGGTATCGTCATCCGCCCGCGCGAAGGCTTCGGCGGCCATCCAATCCACAATTCCTCGGCACTGTACCCGAAAAGGCCGGACACTCCAATCGAGGCCGTCTACGCCCTCCCGCTCCGATACGACGGAATCGAAACCGGCGGCATTTTCACGCTGCGCCAGGAAGATGTCGACGTCATGACCGACGCCCAGCTTGAGGCCCTCTTCGCCAACAAGGTCGTGGTGGATTCCTTTGCCGCAAGAAAGCTCACAAAACGCGGCTTCGCGCCGCTCATGGGAGTCGAGGCCTCAGAAGGCGACCAGGACTTCAACTTCAACTGTGAAGTCGCGGTTGACGGCTCCTGCTCCAGCGGATTCATGTGGGATGAATCGACATCTCTGCTAAAACCAATCGCAGACGGCGTCGAGGTCGTGGCGAACTTCTGCCGCGGCGAACGCCTCATCGATCCCCGGCCCGTTGCCCCGTCGCACACGCTTTTCACCAATCGGCTCGGCGGACGCGTTGCCGTCGTCGGCTGGCATCTGGACCTCGTTTTTTACAAGATGTTCATCCCAAGGCACCGCCAGCTTTTCATCGCCCTACTCGACAAGCTCAACGGCTCGCCGCTGGAGATGGTCGTCGAATCGGGCGAGCAGGAGTTCGTGCGCCTCGGCGTTCTCGCGGACGGCTCGGAGCTCGTCGCGGTGACGCGCCTCTCCATCGACGCCGACGACTCCATTCCGCTGCGCCTCGCGCGCACGCCGAAGAGCGTCGAGCGCCTCTCGCCGAAGGGCGCGTGGGAGGCAGTGGCGTTCGAGCGGAAGGACCCGCTCCTCGTCGAGGTCGGCGCCCCGCTCGTCTGCGGCGAGCCCGTTGTCCTCCGCTTCGTCTTCTAGTGT
>JAEEGJ010008787.1_pt1 | contig 27597 bp, 16 predicted proteins | sample 8958761 | NCBI WGS metagenome assembly JAEEGJ01 (sample SAMN16246546, study PRJNA631951) | gut metagenome | biome: gut microbiome; feature: rumen; material: RS-attached | host: Bos | place: Iran: Karaj | collected 2018-10 | reverse complement strand
GTTCAACACCGTCGAATCTTACGCGGTCATTGTCCTTAGATTCCTTAATGTACTTCTGCATTTCAGCGATTTCGTCCTTCTTTGTTTCAGATGACTTGATGTCAGCTTTGTTCTTGTCGTAGTTGATAGCTGCAATTTTTGAAGCTGCATTGTCCTTCTTGAAGTTGCTTGCTGCCTTCGATGACTTTCCACCTGTCAACTTTACGAGTTCAGGAGTTGCAACGATACCTTCTGCAATGTCTTCAGGATCGAATTCTGCTTCCTTTGTACCCTTAACTGCTGTAATCTTCAAAACGAGTTTCGATCTACGCATTTCTGGAGAATAGTCGAACTTGTCATTGTACGAGAAAGAACCACCTGGTTTGTACTTTATAACTTGTCCGTTACCAGAAATCTTTTCGCCTTGTACATAGATAGGTGTGAGAGCTTTTTCTCCACCGTCCCATACCAAGGTCGGAGTTAATGTAGCAGATACTTTCTTTCTGAAGTACTTTTCTGGGAAATTTCCAGTAATATTAACAGCTACTTGTCCGTTGTGTACTTCCAGTACCTTAGGATTTACTGAGTAGTTGATGTCATCGGCATTAGCTGCCATTTTTTTAAGATCGTTGCAAGAACCCATTATAAGTCCTAGTGCAATCACCGAAGTCACAAATAAAAACCTCTTCATAATTTATTACTTATTATTCTTTTAATTTTTAATACTTTAAACTTAGCTTTGACTTTTCCACGGGAAAAATCTGTGCAAAGATAATATCTTGTTTTTGAATTGTAAAGAAAAATTATCAAAAAGATTAAAAAAAATATCTAGAGGATTAATCTGGTAATCCCAGTTGGAAATTCGTTGTCGAAAATCGTTTTTTCTATTTTCTCAAAATCTTTGCTATTGTTCACAAAATCAATATTGTTGGTGTCGATAATGACTATTTTTATTTGATTCTGTTGCTTGAAGAAATTGAAGTATCCAGTTTCGATTCCTTTCAGATATTCTGCCGTGATGTTTTTTTCGTATTCGCGCCCTCGTTTTGCAATGTTCTTCAGCAGAAGGTCTGTATTTTTGTGCAGATATATGTATAAGTCAGGCTTAGGCAATGTGCTGTAGATGATGTCGAATATTTGTCGGTATAGCTTGTATTCGTCTTCCTGGAGAGTGTGTGCTGAAAAAATAAGTGATTTCATAAAAAAATAGTCAGATACAATCAACTCGTTGAACAGGTCGAATGACGAAATGCTGCTTTTAAGCTGATTGTATCTGTCTGCTAGGAAAGAAAGTTCCAGAGGGAACGAATATCTTTCCGGATTTTCGTAGAATTTGGGCAGGAAGGGGTTTTCGGCATATTGTTCTAGGAAGAGTTTTGCCTTGCGCTTCTGGGCAATCAGGTGGCATAAGCTTGTCTTGCCTGTCCCGATGTTCCCTTCGATGACCAAATACCGCAAGTCCATTACACGATGAAGTTTTTGCTTATTGACTTGTGGTGATATACGTTGTTGATTACTTCTCCAAACAAATCTCCGATTGAGATTACCTTAATCTTGTTTGACATTCCTTCCTTGATAGGAATTGAGTTTGTGGTAATAACTTCGATGAGAGCCGACTTGTTGATTCTTTCGTATGCTGGTCCCGAAAGTACGGGGTGGGTTGCTACGGCGCGGACGCTCTTTGCACCCTTTTCCATAATAATATCAGCAGCCATTGTTATGGTGCCGGCAGTGTCAATCATATCGTCAACGATAATGACATTCTTGTCCTTTACGTCGCCAATTACCATCATTTCGCTTACCATGTTGGCCTTTGATCTTGACTTGTGCGAGATAACCATTTCAGCATCAAGGAAATGTGAGTATGCTTTTGCTCTCTTTGCTCCGCCCATGTCGGGAGATGCTATTACAAGATTGTCGAGGTTGAGGCTCTTTATGTATGGAACGAACAATGTTGATGCATAAATGTGATCAACTGGCACATTGAAGAAACCTTGGATTTGGTCTGCGTGCAGGTCCATTGTCATAACTCTGTTTACACCTGATGCCATTAGTAAGTCGGCTACAAGTTTTGCTCCAATTGCTACTCTTGGTTTGTCTTTCCTGTCTTGTCTAGCGAAGCCGAAATAAGGAATAACGGCAACAACCTGTTCTGCCGAAGCTCTCTTTGCAGCATCGACCATTAGCATAAGCTCGAAAAGGTTTTCTACTGGCGGAAATGTTGATTGGATTAGGAATACTGTGCAACCTCTTACCGTTTCGTCGATGCTTGTTACGAATTCGCCATCGCTGAATTTAAGAAGTGTGCTTTCTCCTAGTTTCATTTCTGGGTTATAGCCTTTTACGATTTCTTCGGCTACATATCTGCTCGCCGAGCCTGCAAAGAATTTGATAGGTGTTGCTATCTCGTTGTTTGTTGTCATGGTAATAATTTGTTTTTATGTTTCGGACTGCAAAAATATTTCTTTTTGATATGGCTTTAAAGCAAAATGTTCTTTTTTTATTAACCCCTGTTTATATGTTGGTAATCACTAGGAAAATTTAAAGATTCAATAATTTATAGATTTAATGTTTCAAAGTCTGTTGTATGTAAGACCTGAATCGTTTAAATAAGAAAAGGCTGCCGATGGCAGCCTTTTCCTATTTTTGGAATAATCAACCTCGTTAGTATTCCCACATGTCGTGTTCAACCTTGAACATTTCGTCCTGGATTCTTTCACCTTCTCTTATTGCTTCAATACCAACAAGGTAATCGGAGATAAGACGGTTGTCGTAGTTGTTTGTTTCAGCAACTATGAAACTTGAGAATCTTCTCTGTAGGAAAACATCGTCGAATGTCCTATGTTCAGCTTCGTTGTGAGTGTTGAATGTTTCGTGCGTAGTGAACAGCGGACGATAGTCGTTGTAGGCAATCCAGAACGGCCATACACGACCTTCTGAAGTATATCCGTCGAATGACATAGCCATTATGCGGACATCCATTACTGATCTCTGCTTGTCGAAGAACCATTCTTCCCAAACCCATAGTTCGTCCATTACACCACGGTCACTTTCTTCGAGTTCCATCTTTTGTGCAACTTCGATGTAATCCGGATTATCAGGATCGTCTGAATATGGGTCAGCAATCTTTATTGTACCTTCGTAAGATAGCAACGAGTCTCTTGATGGATCGTCCTTCTCAATTGGAGTTCTCCACCAGTTGGTAATGTCACCTGCATCAAGTTTGAAAACAGGATACCTGTTGTCGGTACTTTCGTTGTCTTCAATTTCTTGTCCGGTTGCCTTATAGAAAGTTTTTCCTTTGATTCCGATATCGTACACAAGATACAGAAGGTTAACCCTGCTTCTTTGTGGCTGCAGTTCACCTGGATAAGTCATCCTTGTCTGCGGGTAGTACAGGGGCAAGTTCTGTTTTTCTTTGAGTTCCAATATTCTCAAAATCTTTTTTGAATACATAGCGTCTGCCTCCCTGATGTATGGCAGAGGAACTACATTTCTCTTCACTGTTGTCTCTCTGGCGAATGCACCGTCAAGTACTTGACTGAACGATGTGTTAGCCAATGTAAGCATGAGAGCCAATAATACGGAAAAACTAACTAATCTTTTCATGACTAATAATTTTAATTATTTCAATCTAGCTGCAAAACCTGGAGCATTTCTCGGTCCTGAAGGTGATGAAACCTTGATTCCGATGAACGAAATCGAAGATCCCGATGCCTTCTTTGATATATCTGACAAGATGTCGCCAGGTATAGTATTGCCGCTTACAACTTGTGATGATGTTACACCCCTGACTTCCTTCATGTATGTGAAAGATGTAACGGTATATTTAACATCCTTGAATGGGAAGAATCCACCTTCAAGTACTGCATCAAGTCTTGGTGAACCTTTTATAGCAGCCTTTGGAACATCGTCACCACTCTTATAACCACCAATTGTGATGATAGGAGAAGGAACATTCATAACCTTGAATGTCTGATGTCCAACTGATTTTCCATCTGCGCTAACATTGATTGTAACTTCCTTGGTCTGGCTTCCTGCTGGAACTGTTACGATATATTCGCCTTCGTATCCTGCAACTTTACCCTTGGTGATTGTAGCACCGCCAGTAGCTGACACATTGATGTTTGTGTAGCCTGATGCTGCAACTGACAATGGGTTCTGAAGACCTTTGTAGAAGATGTTACAAGCTGTAGCCGAAATTGTTGTAGAAGATGTTGCAACTGCATAAGACGATTTGTAAGGAATCCACTGGTCACCAACGTTCGACTTGTAGAAAATCAAACCGCCGTATCCATGTTCACCAACACCGCCTACAGTCTTGAATGTACCACGACCTTGTTCATCCAATGGAAGAGTGTCGTATGTAGCATTTGCAAGCTGCTTGTATTCGATTTCGCCGTTTGGCTTAACAACTGAATCGTAGTAAGGAGCTGTCTGGGTAATGTAGATAGTAGGTCTCATTGTGGTATCGCGAGCACCGATAAATATCTGTGCTTCGTATTCGCTACCACTCATTACGACGCTCTTAGAAGTACTTACCAAACCAGTAAGCGATGAGATACGAATATCCATACCTTCAAGGTCTGCAACCATCTGCTGCAATACTTCTGCTTCAACGTTTCTAATATCAGACTGCAATTTTGAGAGCAATGCCAATGTACCAACGAGAGGCATGTGTCTAACAAGACCGAGTTCCCATGGAATTGTTGCACCGTCATCAATCTTATCTGGAGTAGCAAGCGCAGCTGCAGTTCTATGGTAGAATGAGCTAGTTGTATCAACTGGGCTGTTAGGATCCTTCTTATCGGTTCTGAAGACTGACATCTTGAGTACCATATCTCTGAAGTTATCCATCCACATTCTTAAGCTATCGCCCATTACACCGCCTGCTTCCTTGTCCATTATGGCAGGAGCTGCGTTGATGTCGTCCATCTTCTTAATAACGGCGGTATCCATTTCAATGTTTGTAGGATCAATGGTTTCATCACTCTTATTTAAACACTGAACTTTAATTCTTCTGATACCATTGAAGATTTTATTACATTCTGCTTCAAATTCATGAGCTTCCTTTTGCAGTGCGGCGTATTTGCCTGGCTGCTCAGCGGCTTTGCCGTCAATTCTTCCGTATAGTTCTCCGGTCTTAATCGAGAAGTTTTCAGTGGTCTGCTGAATACCTGCGTTTACCGCTACGAACGCGTTCAAAACTTCGTTTGATACGTTCAATGCCATAAGTGCGGTGTAGAACAGGTACATCATACCGATCATTTTCTGTCTCGGGGTCTCCGGACAATTTCCACCTGACATATAACTTTACTTTTTAATGTTAAACAATCAGTTAATAATTCTCTATGCGGATATTAATTCTGCTTGAAATTCATTGCAGCCAACATATTTCCATAAATAGTGTTCATTGCTGCCAAATTCGAACTCAATCTTCCTATTTCGTCTCTGTAACGCTTGGTGTCTTCTGCCGACTGCTTCATGTTTGCCATGATTTCGTCCAGACCGCTCGACAACTTCTTTGCTGCTTCGAACTGCTTGTTTGTTCCTTCGAGCTGCATTTCGTAAACTGAGTTGAGTGCCATGAGGTTCTTGTTCATGATATTCAACTGTTCGTTGTACGACTTGCCGCTGCCTGCTGAATTTTCGAGTTCCTTGTTCATCGAAGCAATGAGCTTGGTGTAGGTTGCAGAAAGTTCGTCACCTGAGTTACCTACTGACATAGCTGATCTTTCGTATGCGCTTGCCAACTTTTCTGCCTGAACATTGAGCTTCTGAGCTGATGCTCCGTATGCTTCTGCAAACGAGTTAACCTTTTCTGATGCCATCTCGAAGTTAGCTACATAATTATTAGTAGCAGCAGTTGCATCCGATACGTCTTTCAACTTTTCTGTTGTCGTGTTCAAGTTCTTCAAACCATGACCCAACTTTTCGAAGAGTTCTGGAGTAATTTCTGCGCTCTCTATCATGGCGTCGAATTTTTCAAGAGCAGATTTCTTTGACTTTACTGCTGCCTTCTTGTCTTCGACATTGATGTTATCCATTTCCTTGTCGATACCTGCAAGTTCGGGATATACCAAACTCCAGTCTACTTGTTCGTGAGGTGGTTCGAATGCTGAAAGGAAGAAAATTACAGCTTCCGTCATAAGACCTACGATAAGCATGACACTAGCACCTGGATAGTGCTGGATTTTGAACAATGCACCAACCATAACGACGGTTGCACCCCAACCGTATACGTAACCCATAAATACTTTGTACCCTTTGGTTTGGGTCAATTCACCTAAACTCATACTTTTAGTTTTTTAGTTTTTAATAATACTTAACTTAAATAAACAATATAATTCCAATTAATTTTAACTCTTAGTAAACTTGTGAATAAGATGTTCCATCGCCTCTATGACGACCAAGATATTCACGAACGCATCTGAATCCGATGTAGCTCTTTGCTGAATCCTGATATTCGTATGTACGAGTACCATTCTGCATATAGTAAGATACATCTTTCCATGAACCGCCTCTGATAACTTTTCTCTTCAATGCTGGAGAATCGTCTGGATGAGCATAATATTCATAGTCTGGATTCAAATCGTGTGTGTAGTTGTATGCTGCTTCGTCAAATGCGTTGCTTGTCCATTCAGCAACGTTTCCGCCCATATCGTATAGACCGAATTCGTTGGGGTCGAAGGTAGCAACCATAAGTGTCTGAACGCCACCATCATCGTAGTAGTTACCTCTCATAGGCTTGAAGTTTGCAACATGGCAACCGCTGTAGTTACGAGTGTACAAACCACCCCATGGATACATCATAAGATCGAGACCGCCACGTGCTGCATATTCCCATTCCGATTCGGTTGGAAGTCTGTAGTCCTGCAGGGCAGCTTCGCCTGCTGAAGCCTGTGATGCGTTTTTCATCATAGTTCTCCATACGCAGAATGCTGAAGCCTGTTTCCAGGTCACACCAACTACTGGATAGTAGTCGTATGCTGGATGCCAGAAATAAGCCTTTGCCAATGGTTCGTTGTACGAATAAGTGAAGTCGCTTATCCAGCAGAGTGTATCAGGATAGATATGTACCTTTTCGTGCATCCAGTAGCTATATCTACCACCATGTCTTCCTGCATCAGACTTGCCATCGTAGTTCTTTACTTCTCTATCAGCGAAGTCTTCCCATTCAGCATCTTCTTTCATTTTCTCGCGATCCTTGATAGAACCTTCGTACTGGCCAGTTTCGGGGTTGAAATGTCTTCCGATTCTAAGACCATGGTCGGCTTCACGTTCGAAGCTACGAGCAAGGTTTGCATCTTGGGTAACGCCATCGTCACCTGGCTTGAATACATGCTTCTGTGCAGCCTGTCTGAGGTCTTGCCAGAAATATTCATAATACAAAGCATCTGTATTCATGTCGATTTTGCGGTTGAACCTGTAGAGTTCTGCTGGCGGAAGAAGGAACAATGTCTGGTTGAAATTGTTAGGAATTTCATTCTTAATCAGTATGCCCTTCAATTCCAAGTCTCTATAGTCCAGTGGACCATTCCAGTCAAGGAAATTGTTATTGTCGTAGTCGTCGAAATCGAATTCACCATTTTCGTACATGTTTGTCATGAAGTTAACTTCTTCTTCCGAAACTTCTGCATCATCAATGATGAAGTCGGTTGGCTGATACGACCTTTTTGTACTGATATCACCAAAGTCGACAGAATTTTTTGTCTCCTTTCCAAGTGTTGTCAGAGCCAGAGAGTCTCTTACCCAATAAACAAACTGCCTATATTCGGAATTTGTTATTTCCGTTTCATCCATCCAGAAACCCTGAATAGTAACGGTTTTTGATTGAGCTGTCATTGCATAGGGGACATCCTGATCACTAGGACCCATCTGATATGATCCCGGGGGAATGAATAACATTCCGTAGGGTTGAGGAGTGTACCACGTCTTACGCTCAACTCCTGTCAGTTCACCATTGCCCGAGTAGCTGCATCCGCTTACAAAGGCGATGATGAATACGGCTAAAATGACAAGTAACTTTCTCATAATATATAATATTTAGTAAGTTTCTATTTTTTGTTTCTAAGTATACCTATTATAATTATTATAATCTTCTAACGCTTCTGTATCTACCCATATTGTTGTTTCTCGATACGTTGAAGCAGTATCTAACCATAATTTCGTGAGAACCTGTGTTGTATCTGTAAGAGTTACCTCCCAGAGGTATGTCGTAGCTATATCCAATACTCATGCCAAACGATAAGTGTATACCAAGCATTGGAACAATAGCATCGCTGAACCTGTATGACAAACCAGCCCAGAACTTCTTCTCGTACAAATATTTAGCATTAATCTGGAATTCGAAGGTTTTTGCGTAAACTGCCATTGCTGAAAAGAGCAAGTCGCTTGATGGATTTGGCATTGTCCAGTTGTATCCACCTGCAATATAGTAATGTTGTGCAAGGTATGTGGACGTTGTACCGCTGAATTTCAGTGTCGGTCTTGTGATGTGGCTGACAGATAATCCTGCCCAGAAGTCTTTTCCGTACAGAGTTGCACCTGCATGCATGTCGAATACAGCCTTGCTGTCTTTGTGAGGTATAGTTGGATCTCCGTATACAGGATCACCTCCCAAGGATTCTGGAGTTTTCCATTCTCCGTCGATATTTCTATTAAGCATGCCAAGACTTACACCAACACCAAGTATTCCAAATGAGAATTCATGTCTATATGCACCATTTACCATGAAACTTACATCGTTTTGAAAGCCAACGGTTTCGTGCATTACTGATGCTCCCAAACCAAGGAAATCCTTAATAGGCATATCAAATGTGAATAAGGTTGTCTGAGGACGACCTTCTTTCCAACCAACCCATTGTTGACGATGCATACTTGTGACGCATATTGCATTATTTGCTCCCGCGGCTCCTGGATTATATAGGTTCTGCGAATATTCAAACAAACTGTAGTGCGAGTCATTCTGTGCAAACGACCAACATGCAGAAAGCAATATCAACAGACCCGATAGTATTAACCCTTTTCTCATACTGTTTCCGTTATTTTCGTTTTACAATAGTGTCTAACATATCAGTTTATAACCGTATACTATATCTCTAAATTTCAAGTTGGTAAATTAAATGCTTTTTTTTTATGCGACCAAATTTTATGAACTTTTTTTTGTTTAAACTGTTAATTTTGTATAACTGATTGTACGTCAGTTGAATATGCTTGCGGAAAAATCTTTTTTTTATGCTTAAAATTTGGAGGTGCTGCATTTTTTTTTGAGTGGCACCTCCAAATCAAGTCATGTTTTTAACAAAATACTAACCAGATAGTAAATTTTCGTTTACTTTTTCTTCTTCTCCTGAGAAGCTTCAATTATGCCTTTGCATTGTTCGAGTGTGATTTCTTCTGGCAATATGTTTTTAGGTATTTTGTAGTTCTTTTTCTTGTACGATATGTATGGTCCGAATCGGCCTTTCAGTATCTGCATGTCGGGTTCCTCGTCGAATGTTCGGCAAAGAGCGTTTTTCATTTTCTCCTTCTTGTCCTCAATTAGCTCAATTGCTCTTTCGAGTGTGATTGAGTACGGATCGTCAGCCTTTGCTAGCGAGTAGAATTTGCCGTTGTTTCTAACGTATGGTCCGAACTTGCCGAGTGCAACAGTTACGGAATCGCCTTCGTATTCACCAAGTTCACGTGGCAGTTTGAATAGGTCGAGAACATCTTCGAGGGTTACGTTTTCGATATTCTGGTTTTTGCGTAGACTTGCATACATTGGCTTGTCCCCATTTTCTATCGAGGCGTATGGTCCGTATTTGCCTATTTTTATTATAATAGGTGCGCCAGTCTTTGGGTCGTTGCCAATGTGGCGTTCCCATTTTGTGGCTTCTTTTTCCTTCAGAGATGTTTCGACTTCCTTGTCGAATGACTTATAGAACGATTTCAGCATATCGTTCCATTTGAGCTTGCCCATAGCGATGTCATCGAACTTCTCTTCTATCTGTGCTGTGAAGTTGTAGTCAAGTACATCGTCGAAATGTGCTGTAAGGTAGTCAGTCACAACTATACCAATTGATGTCGGGAACAATTTGTTGCTTTCGGCACCGTAGTTCTCGGTGGTTGTGCTTTCCTTGATTTTGCCCTTTGACAAAGAAATAACCTTAATTGTTCTTTTCTTTGCTGGCTTGCTTTCCTTTACAACATATTCGCGTTGCTGTATTGTTGATATTGTCGGAGCGTAAGTAGATGGACGACCAATGCCGAGTTCCTCCATCTTCTTTACTAGACTGGCTTCCGTGTATCTTGAAGGAGGCTGGTCAAATTTTTCGATAGCCTCGATTTTTGATGTTTCAGCCTTTGCACCTATAATTATATTAGGGAGTATGTCGGTTGTCTCTTCTGCATTGTCATCATCGCTTGATTCGATGTATAGCTTAAGGAAACCGTCGAAGATTATAGTTTCGCCAGTTGCAATGAACGAGTAATTGTCCTTTTCGTCGCTAATTGTTACGATGGTCTTTTCTGTTTTTGCATCGGCCATCTGCGATGCGATTGCTCTCTTGCGGATAAGGTCGTAAAGTCTTTGTTCCTGCTTGGTTGCTTCGATAGTTTCGTTATCGACGAAAGTAGGCCTTATTGCCTCGTGAGCTTCTTGTGCGCCCTTAACTTTGGTCTGGTATTTACGAACATGAAGATATTCGTCTCCGTAGTTCTTGATAATGTTGGACTTAATTGTTCCGATTGCAAGAGTAGACAAGTTGAGGGAGTCGGTTCTCATGTATGTTATGAAACCGTTTTCGTACAGGTTCTGTGCGTACCTCATTGTCTGTGAAACCGAATATCCAAGTTTGCGACCGGCTTCCTGCTGTAGTGTTGAGGTTGTGAATGGCGGAGCAGGCGACTTTTTGCCAGGTTTCTTTGTTACATCCTTGACGCTGAAATTCTTGCCGTTGCATGATTCAACGAATGACTTGGCTTCTTCGTAGGTTTTGAATTTCTTGCTAAGTTCGGCTTTTACCGAATTGCCATCAATATTGAAAACACCGATAACCTTATATTCGGATTTGGAGTTAAACTCGGTAACTTCTCTTTCACGTTCAACAATTAGTTTTACAGCAACCGACTGAACTCGACCTGCAGAAAGAGCGGGTTTAATTTTTTTCCATAGAAGAGGAGAAAGTTTAAAACCTACAAGTCTGTCGAGTACCCTTCTCGCTTGTTGTGCGTTTACTAGGTTTTGATCAATGTCGCGTGGATTGGCGATAGCATTTTTTATTGCTTCTTTTGTAATCTCGTGGAAAACAATGCGTTTTGTTCTTTCTTTCTTTAGTTTCAAGACTTCGCTCAAGTGCCATGAAATGGCTTCTCCCTCGCGGTCTTCATCGGAAGCCAACCATACCGTTTTTACTTTTCCAGCAGCATCTTTCAGTTCAGAAACTATTTTTTTCTTGTCATCTGGAATCTCATATTCCGGAGCAAAGCCGTTGTCAATGTCGATTCCCAAATTTTTCTTTTCAATGTCCCTGATGTGTCCATAGCTTGATTTTACGATGAAATCATCTCCGAGGAACTTCTTAATAGTCTTTGCTTTCGCAGGTGACTCTACAATTACCAAGTTGTTCTCCATACTACTTTTGAATTTGGCTGCAAAATTAGAAAAAATTAAGGGATACGATTTATATTTTTTTTAATTTTACCGCTCAAAATTTTTTTCGATATGGTTGAAGGCTTAAAGGAAAAGGTTTCATATACAAAGAAGACTAAAATTCGGATATTCATTGTGTTGTGGGTTCTGAGTGTACTTCTTCTCGGAATTTTTATCGGTTATTTTGCATTGTTGTCGCATGGAGTTTTTGGGTATATGCCGACTTTTGAGGAGTTAGAAAACCCAAAAGAGAACTTGGCAACTCGCATTTATTCGAGCGACGGTCAATTGCTCGGTACCTATTTCCGCGAGAATCGTTCTCACGTATGCTACGATTCCATATCTCCTAATGTAATAGATGCTCTTATTGCAACTGAGGATGTCAGATTTTATGAGCATTGCGGAATCGACTTCAAGTCGTTGCCACGCGTATTCAAGGGTATTGTTACTGGCAACAGTGCAAAGGGAGGTGGTAGTACAATATCGCAGCAACTTGCCAAGATGCTTTTCCCTAGACAGAAGATGAGCAAATTGGAATTCATTAACCGAAAGTTCCAGGAATGGGTGATTGCTACCAAGATAGAAAGCCAGTACACCAAGGAAGAGATAATCACAATGTATCTTAACAAGTTCGACTTCCTTAACTTGGCAGTTGGCATTGAGTCGGCATCGAGAATATATTTTGATACAATTCCGTATGGTTTGACAAAGACTCAGGCTGCGATGCTGGTTGGAATGGCCCAAAATCCATCGATGTACAATCCAATAAGGTTTCCTGACAAGGCTTTGTCGCGAAGAAATACTGTGCTTGGACAAATGCTTAAGTACGGTAAGATTACAAGGGAAGAGCACGACTCCCTGGTAAACGAGCCACTTGGCATTAAGTTCCGTCGTGCCGACCATAACCTAGGTGCTGCAACATATTTCCGCGAATTCCTGCGTTTGTGGTTGAGTGCCAAGAAACCTATTCGTGAAAACTATGTCGATGAGCGTGAATTTATCGAGGACTCAATAAACTGGGCTATTGACCCGTCGTATGGCTGGTGCACAAAGAACAAAAAGCCCGATGGAACGGCCTACGACATTTATTCCGATGGTCTTCAGCTATATACCACAATCGATAGTCGTATGCAGAAGTACGCAGAGGAAGCTGTCGCTGAGCATGTGGGGACATACCTCCAACCTGCTTTTGCAAAGAGCATGAAGAGCAACAAGAATGCTCCATATTACTCATCTATAGCATCATCGAAGAAGGAGGAATGCATAAATAGTGCTATGCGAAGGACTGAGCGCTGGCGTGCAATGAAAAAGGCAGGTTTCAGCGAGGATGAGATAAAGGCTTCGTTCTATGAAAAGGACACCATGAGCGTATTTTCATGGGATGGTGACATTGATACAATAATGACGCCTATGGATTCGATGTTGTACTACAAGGGATTCCTCCAGGCAGGATTCATTTCGATGGAACCGCAGACTGGACATGTCAAGGCGTATGTGGGTGGAATAAACTATATGCACTTCAAGTACGACAATGCTACCAAGTCGCGTCGTCAGGTGGGTTCTACATTCAAGCCGTTCATCTATTGCTTGCTTATGCAGAACGGATATTCACCATGTACTAAGGTGCCGAATGTAGAGCAGACTTTCAAACTGCCTACAGGACAATATTATACGCCTAGGTATTCTAAGTCGAAGTTGGATGGTCAGACCATTACCTTGAAGCAAGGTCTTGCCGGTTCGCTGAACCAGATTTCGGCTTGGGCACTGAAGCAGACGACTCCAGAGGCAGTGGTTGCGCTAGCCAACAAGATGGGTGTACATAGCCAGATTGACCCGTTCCCATCGATATGCGTTGGTATTCCTCAGGTTTTGCTTTGCGAAATGGTAGGTGCATATTGCACATATCCGAACAAGGGTATCTACACAAGACCTATATATATAACACGTATTGAGGATAAGGATGGTAACGAACTAGCATCTTTCATCCCGATACAGACCGAAGCAATAAGCGAGGAAACCGCTGCTCTGATGGTTGAGTTGTTGAGGGGCGTAGTTGATATGGGTACAGGTTCGAGAATCAGGTTCAAATATGGTCTAACTGGCGAGATAGGAGGCAAGACCGGTACTACAAACAACAACTCTGATGCTTGGTTTATGGGAATTACACCAAATCTTGTGAATGGAGCATGGGTTGGTGGCGAGGAACCTACAATTCGTTTCAGTTCCATGGAATTCGGACAAGGTGCATCTGCAGCTTTGCCTATATGGGCATTGTATATGAAGAAGGTGTATGCCGATTGGCGACTGAACAAGAGATATAATCCAGAAGACAAGTTCCCGATGCCAGCAGGTATCAAGGATTTGATCGACTGCCATGAGTATGGACAGAGTGGCGATTTGGATTTCGACGAGAATTAAAAAAAGATGGATATTTAGTAGCGGTGCAGTGTATTGCGCCGCTATTTTTTTATTCAACCTTTCCACCAAGGTGTTTTAGCACATCGAAAAATTCCGGGTAGGATTTGCTTACACATTCGCAATTCGCTATTTGAATACCATTTGAAGAAAGTCCTATTGTTGCAAGCATCATTGCTATGCGGTGGTCGTTGTGTGAATCGACAGTGGCAGAACCGATATTTCTGCATGGCTGTATTGCGAGGCAGTTTTCTGTGACCCTGATGTTTGCACCAAGTTTGCCAAGTTCTGTGACAATTGCTTCGAGTCGGTTGCTTTCCTTTCCGATAAGCCTGTTCGTTCCCTTTATTATGCATTCACTGTCGGCATTCAATGCCATTGCACATAGTGGGGGAATAAGGTCTGGATAATTCTGCGCATCAAACTCAAATCCATGTATTTGGGATTTGTGTATAATAAGTTTGCCTTTTTTCCATTCGTAGTTTGCTCCGCATAAAAACAATATCGTGTGTATCATCCTGTCGGGTTGCATAGAGTCTGGATTGAGGCCTGCAATTTCGATATCGCCGTTGGCAAGTCCTGCTGCTATAAGGAAAGCCGCATTGCTCCAGTCGCCTTCAACTGCAAGGTTTTTCTTGAGCAAAGAGGCATTGCCATAGATTTTTATGTCCATGAAAAAATCGTTGCGCATAGCACTTATCTTAGCTCCCATTTCATCAGCAATGCCTGCCGTCATTATTATGTATCCGGTGCTAGTCGGATTCCATACCGATATTTGACTGTCACTCTCTAAGTTCGATAGTGCAAGCATAAGCCCTGATATGATTTGCGAAGTGTGACTTCCATCGATGTTGAATTTGCCCGAGTTTATGTGGGCGTTGCTTATGCGAATAGGGAATCCTCCGTCCGAAATTTTCCAACCAAAGGTTTGTTCGTAAAATTCAAGGTCGTGTCTGATGTTTCTATTCAGTAATGTTCCATGTCCGTCGAGTATAAAATTGTCGGTGTGCAGAGCTATGATTGGCGGATACATTCTGGCGCATAATGCCGATTCTCCGCAGTCGAACACATTGTCGGAACGATGAGTGTCCTTTAGTTTTTCTGCTATCTTTTTGCTAGCTTTGGCATCATCGGAGTTTCCTGAATTGGTTATCTTTATGTCCGTTCCAGGCAATGCAGACATAGCCCACGCCCTTTGCTCGAAGCTTTTGGATGGGCATATTTTGGCTGTGCCGCTAAGTTCCGACTTGCATATTTTTGCTATCATCCGATTAGTGCGGTTATTTGTTCGACTGACATTTTCTTTATGACTGGTTTGCCGATGTCTTCGAGCAGGACAAAACGAATCTGTGAATCCTCCTTTTTCTTGTCGTGGCAAAGTAACTCAATGTGCTTCTCACCGAGGCAGTATGATATGTCGTAGCCGAATGATGTAAGGAGTTGCTTTATTGTTTTTGCCTTCTCGTTTTTCAGGATTCCCATTTTCAATGATATGTCAACGGCGGCATTCATACCTTTTACTACTGCAATGCCATGAGGCAGGTTTTCCATAAGTTCGATGCTGTGTCCTATGGTGTGACCGAAGTTCAGTATGTGCCTAATGGAAGTGTCGAGCGGATCGTTTTCTACAATTTCGGTTTTTGTGATGATTGATTCTTCTACCAGTTTGCTTATTATTTCATTGTCGCGGTTGAGAATCTTTGCCTGATTGTCTTGCAACAAATTGAGAATCTTTTCGTTGCCAATAAGTGCGTACTTTATTATTTCGCCCATACCGCTCATGTATTGTTCCTGCGTTAGTGTTTGTACGAAACTGCTGTCGGCAATAATGAAGTCGGGGTTGTCGAAGCTGCCGATCATATTTTTGTTTTCTCCGAAGTTCACTCCGTTTTTTCCGCCTATTGCGGCATCCGACATTGCAAGCAGGGTAGTGGGGATTAACCCGAACCTAATGCCACGCATGAATATGTGAGAAACAAATCCTGTAATGTCGCAGACTATTCCACCGCCTATGCCAATGATATATGAGTGCCTGTCGATTCCAAGTTGCAAAAGTTTCGATACTATTTCTTCTACAGTAGCAAGGTTTTTATGGCTTTCGTCGTCCTCAATAATTATTGTATTTTCTTCTTGGAATATTTCGGAGAAGGACTTAAGTATGTTTCTGGAACTTATTATTACAGTCCGTTTGTTGCCAGCAAGTTCATGGAAATATTTCTTGTCCGAGGAGAAATATATCGTGGTCGTTGATTTTCTTTCGGTGCAATATGTTCTTTTCTGCATGGCTATTTAATAAAAAAATCCCATAGTGTAAGACTATGGGATATAACTGAGAAAAATAATTTATTTAAGACTTATTACCTTGAATTCTACACGACGGTTATTCTGACGACCTTCTTCGGTGTCGTTGGTGTCGATAGGATTCTGGTATGCATAGCCTTTGTACGACAGACGTTCCTTTGCTACGCCATGTTTTATGAGGTAGTCAACAACAGCCTTTGCCCTGTTTGTCGAAAGTGTAGTATTGTATTCGAGAGAGCCTTTATTGTCGGTATGACCGCCGATTTCAATAACCATCTTCGGGTAGTCAACGGTAAGCAGTCTGACAAGGTTATCAAGCTCTGCCTTTGAGATGTCGCGCAATGTTGCCTTGTTGTAGTCGAAGAAGATGTTCGACAGGATTATTGTAGCACCTACATTTATTGGTTTCAGCTTGATGTCCTTTATGATTTCCTGATATGATGTTGCAGCAGGGACATCAACATTTTCGCTATGGAACAGGTAGCCTTCGGTTCTGGCAGTGATACCGTAGTTCTTGCCAGATGGCAAGCTTATGAGGTATTTGCCTGTTGATGCGTTAGACGAAAGGGTTGCGTAAACCTCGTCTTTTTCGAGGTCAACGATTTCGATTGCCGATTCCAAAGGATTGCCAGTTTCTGCATCGGTGATTGTACCCTTCATAATGGTAAGTCTAACCTTCTTGACTTCTACTGTTTCCTGCTTTACAGCTGTTTGGATTAAAGTGTTTGAACTTGCAATCAGGTTATCTTCGGTGCCAGTTGTCATTGGCTTTTCAGGACCGAGGAAGGTTATCCTCCAGATGTCTTGCATTCCAACTCCGCCTTCCCTTTCGCTTGACATGTATGCGAATCGTCCGTTACCTGCAACAATGAAAAAAACATCGTCTTCCGGTGTGTTTATCGGAATGCCAATGTTTACTGGTTCTCCCCAGTTGCCTTCATCGTCCATCTCGCTGTAAAATATGTCGTATCCACCGATTGAGCCTTCTCTATTAGAACTGAAGTACATTGTTCTGTTGTCGGGGTGAATGAATACGCCTTCTTCTTCGTATTTTGTATTGATAGGAGCACCGATGTTTCTTGCTGGTCCCCACTCGCCATTTTCATTCCTTGCGCTTATGTAAATGTCTTTTCCTCCTTTTGACGGTGTACCGAATTCATCTTTTGGTCGTTCGCTTACAAAGTATATTACTTTGCCGTCCGATGAAGTTGATATTGATGTCTCGTGGTATTTTGTGTTGATATTCTTGTTTAGAGGTTTCGGCTTGCTCCAACTGTCGCCTTTCAGTTTACTTTCGTAAAGGTTGCCATCAGGAGTTCCCTTGAATGTGTATAGTATTGAGCCGTCTGGCGACAAACCTATCGATGCATCGTGTTCCTCTGTGTTGATAGTTTTCATATTTGTTGATGGAGACCATTTGTCACCGCCTTCATTGTACGAAATATAAAGGTCTTCGAAGTATTGACCATTTTCTATTTTACCTCCTACCGAGCCTTCACGGCGCGAAGTGAATATCATCATGGTTTCGTCGGTGGAGATAACAGGTGCGTAGTCCGAATATTTTGAGTTGATGTTAGGTCCAAGGTTGTCGATGAATACCCTAGTCGGGTGTGCCATGAGTTTCTCGGCAGTTTCGCACTCCATTATTCTTGCGTCAACATTAAACATGTTTTCGTTGATTTTCAGTTTCTTGAGCTCATTTTTATAGTTAGAGTTCTTGAATTCGTTGTAATAGTTTATGGCTTCCTTGTACATTCCGTTTCTCTGGTATGCCATGCCCATTACATACTTTATGTCTATCGAAATGTTTGGGTCTAGTTTATATGCTTTCTCAAGGAATGTTATTGCCTTTTTCTTTTCTGTAGAAAAAATATAGCAAACGCCAATCTTGTAATTGAGTGCAGCATTGTTGCTGTTGTATGTGTTTGCTGCCAAGTATTCTGGCAATGCCATCTGGTATCCGCCCGACGAGGTCAACGAGTTATTTTCGAAGTTTTCATCACCATTGTCTATGGCGTTGAGGGCCTCCTTGTATCCTGATTTTTCTGCGGTTTTGAATTCCTTTTTGTCTATTGGAATATTTAATTGCGAGTACGATGTTTGGAATATTATTACGAATGTAAGTACTAGTGCCGATATATGTAATTTGAACTTATTCATTTCCTTATGATTTTACCTGTTAATATTATTCGCAATTCGATTCGAAATCGCCGAGATTTGTTATTCCCATTGATTTTGCTGTTTTCCAGTCGCTACAAGCGCCCTGCATGTCCCTCGTCATTTCTCTTGCAGAACCTCTATGCACGTATGCCTCGGCATAGTCGGACTTTAGCGCTATTGCTTTTGTGAATGCTTCAATTGCCAGCCTGTAGTCTTCTTTCCTGTAGTAGCACAGCCCTAGGTTGTTGTATGCGAATGCATAATCCTTGTTTTGTTTCAGACATTCGTTTAGCACATCGATTGCCTTGTCGTATTCTTTCATTTCGTAAAAAGTTATGCCTTTGTTGTTCAGTGCAATGTAGTTGTCGGGCTTAGCTTTTATTGCTTCGTCGTATGCGGCAAGAGCTTTGTCGTATTCCTTATTGAGCCTGTATGCACTTCCTAGGTTTTCCTTGAATATGTCCATGCGCGAGTTAAGTTCGATAGCCTTTTGATAGTCGGCTATGGCAAGGTCGTATTTTTCAAGCATCCTATATGTCGAACCTCTGTCGTTGTACGAGAATGAGTGCTTGTCATCAATATCAATTGCTCGGGTATAATACTTTTCGGCATTTTCGTATTGAGCCTTGTTGAAGTATATGACACCTATATAGTAGAACATATTGGCGTTTGTGCATCCTTGTTCTATGGCGTTCTGGAAATATTCCAGAGCCTTGTCCATGTTTTTGGAAAGGAAGTAGCAGTATCCAATGAGATACGTTGCGTTATAGTCCTTCCTGCGCTTTACATATTCCTGTAGGTCGGCAATCGCCTCATTGTATTTGCCCAGTTGCATGTAGCAGGTGCCACGACCGTAGTAGGCAAGTGCCATTTCCGGATTAATTTGCAATACATTGCTGAATGTTGTGGTTGCATCGTTGTAGTTGCCCTCGTTGCATTGGATTACGCCATTGTTGTACATTATGTTGGCTTCTTCTCCTTCTGCTGTGACAAGTGTGTTTACGGTGTCGCCATCGGTTTTTGTGATAATCTGCGTGGGGACGATTATCTGGTTCATTCCAGAGTCAAACATGCTGCTGTCTTTGTTTTCCTGCGAATAGGACAAGCCGATGCCGAACATGACAAGCAGACTTAAAACTAATAGGTTCTTCATAATTACTATTTTGCAAATAATTTTAATAAAAAGTACGCATAAGTTATGCAAATTGCAAAGGTACATTTTTTTTGAATTGTTTTTGCAACTTTTTTTATTTTTGCATAAAAAATTGTTTTATGAGAAAAATAGCTTTGCTTCTAATAAGCACGGCATTACCAATTGTAATGTTCGCTAATGATGTCCTGAATATAGGCTCAAAGCGTATGTCTTCAGTCGAAAATGTTTCGACATCGGGATTTGAGTTTAGACTATCATACGATACGTTGTATTTGTCAGATAGCGGCGATTTCCTCTCTGTTTCGCTCGTGGGTACTTATCCCTCGGGGCAAATCGGAGGTCCGTCGCTTCCTGTATTACGAAAGCCTGTGGCTATTCCGCAATGTGGTAACTATAAGGTTATTGTAAAAAAGTTCACGCTTCGCGAGTTCGACTTGTCGCAGTATGGCAAGAAAATAGCTCCGCAGCAACATTCCGTCAGCAAGTCGGAGAGGAATCCGCAATTCGACTACAATGCAAAAGCCTACGAAACCGATGCTTTCATCGGCGGAGAAAACGGTTTGTCTTGGATTTCTCCAGTTGGAACAATGCGTGGTGTGCAAATGGGTGAACTCTGCGTTTCTCCACTGTCGTACAATCCCGTGACGAATATTCTCTATGTTTACAACGATATTGAATTGGAAGTTGTGTTCGAGTCGGTTGATTATGCCAATACCGACAAGGAAATCCGCAACGGCTATTCGCCATTCTTCGCTTCAACGTATTCTTCGCTTGTCAACAAGGATATTTTCGATTCCTATTCCGACCTATATCATACACCTGTTAAGATGCTGGTTGTTGCGCACGAGGATTTTACAGAGCAGCTTCAGCCTTGGATTGAGTGGAAAACCCAAAAGGGTTTTTATTTGGATGTGAATTATGTGAATTCTTCTTCGGCAACTGCTGCTAACATAAAGTCGTGGGTGCAGTCGCACTATTCGATGGGCGAGGAGGCTGGCAACGCCCCTGTTTTCCTGGTGCTTGTCGGCGATGTCGATAGGATTCCTGCAAGTGCTGTTGGCGAAGCGAGCGAGCAACAGACCGACCTCTACTATGCTTCGGTCGATGGCGACTATTTGCCCGAAATGTACTGTAGCCGTATTTCGGTGGCTTCGCCCGATGAACTGAACATTGTCGTCGGCAAGACACTGATGTACGAAAAATACACTATGCCCGATCCGTCGTATCTTGGCAATGCTCTGCTCATTGCTGGACAGGACGACTACTGGAATCAGTATATTGCTCAGCCGACGATAAACTATGCTACGCAGAACTATTTCAATTCCGCACACGGATATAATAATGTTTACGCTTACCTTGATTCTTACGAAGGTTGCTATAACAATCTCAGCACTGGCGTTGGCTATGCAAATTATACAGCTCACGGTGGTGAGCAAGAATGGTGTGGGCCGCATTTCACAAACGACGATGTTGACGGACTTTCGAATGCCGACAAGTATTTCCTTGCAATCGGCAATTGCTGTCTTAGTGGAAAGTTCGGCTATTCTGTTCCGTGCTTTGGCGAGAAGATGATTCGTACGGCGAAGAAGGGGGCTTTTGCCTACATAGGTTCATCGCCTGTTTCATATTGGTACGAGGACTATTATTGGGCATTGGGTGCAACTAGTGTGTTCGGGCAGACCCCGCAGATGTCGGAAACGGGAACCGGAGCTTTAGATATGATGTTTGACGATGAGCTGTTCAATACCGTTTCATCGATAATGTATGTCGGAAATCTTGCAGTTACAAGTGCATCTGATATGGGGCAATACTACTGGGAAGCTTATAATGTGCTTGGCGATGGCTCGGTGATGCCTTATTATTCTGTGCCATCTGCTAATGAGGTTTCGCACGATGCCGAGTTTGTAAATGGCGGTGGATTCTTTGCGGTAACAGCTGATGCTGGCTCTTATGTTGCGCTTACCGATGGTAATACTATAATAGGCACTGGACTTGTAGGCAACAGTGGGTTGGTGAGCGTTCCTCTTTTGTCGGCGGTAAGTTCCGACAGTGTCCTGCTTGTGGTTACACGTCAGCAACGCATTCCTCATATCGAAAAAGTACCAGTGGTTGCTCCCGAAGTCGCGTATATTTCGCTTGTAGGATATTCGCCAGATGAAGTGCCGTATGCTCTCGAAGATATGATGGGAACAGGCTATTCGTTCACCATGCAGTTGAAGAATGTTGGACAGCGCGATTCCGAGGCTTGGTTGCCAATGACTTTGAGTTGCAGCGACCCGAATGTAGAAATACTTGAAAATTCTGCTTCGTGTTCACCGATTGTGGCTGGCGAAACCGTTGAACTCGATTATGCATTCTCGTTTTTGCCATCGCGAACCATTGCCGATGGCTATATCCTCAATTTTACACTTGCTGTTGATGATACAGTAAACAATGCGACATATACTTCTTCGTTTGATGTCCGTGTAATTAGGTCGTTGATGCAGATGTACAGCTATACCGTTATTGGTGACGCTATGCCCGGTGAAAGTTTTGCCCTTGAGGTATCTGTTACCAATGTAGGTTCGCTTGCCGAAACCGTGGAGGTTGTCCTAGAAAGCCTTGATGAGCGTCTGCATTTTGATGGTGGAGATTTTATGCGTGGATATGGTTTTATAGGGCGCGATTCGATAGTTTCTCGTCGGTTTCCTATTCGTGCCGATGCAACTGTGCAGGATGGAGAAGAGCTGGCTGTGAAGGTTACTATTCAGACGATTAATTCAGCGGTTACCGATACGGCCTATATAGTTTTTGCTCCTTGCAATGTTGCCATTCGTGATTTCCCGTTTGTCCTTGATTTTTCCGCCGGTGAGATTCCAGAGTGCTGGTCGCAGGTTCCAAACATAGATACTGCCGAACTATGGAATGTCGTGACGTCTGACCCATACGATTATATTTCACAGAATGGCAATAAGTTCTTGTTTATAAAGAATTACACATGGACTGACATGTCGAATATGCTGGTGTCGGCAAAATTTGCCTTTGAAGAAGGTGTTTCGGCAACCTTGTCGTTCCGCCATGTGCAGAAGGAGTGGGACGGCGACTATGATATTCTGTCGGTGTACTATAAGAATACCGATGCTGGCGAGTGGCAGTTGCTTACCCGGTACAATAGGGCATACGAATCGTGGACGACTGCTGAAATTGAGCTTCCAAACTTGTCGCAAAACTACTACATAGCCTTCTTAGCTGACTTGAACTATGGCTTTGGAATTGGTCTTGATGACATTAGAATTGATGTCGGCGGATGCTCTGTTCCTGTCATTTCCACTTTCGAAAACACGTTCGGACAATTATGTTTGAGATGGTTTGGAAATGCAGATTATTACGTTTTGTATAAAAATGGAGAGATGCTTGCAGAGCTACCTAATAATACTACTTCATATAGAGTAGATTCAGATGGGGGGTGCTATGTTGTCGAAGCTCATTGCGGAAATGCAGTCTCAAGGTCAGAAGAATATTGTGTTGATGCTATTGCCGATGTCGCTGCCGACAGCTATAAATTGTATCCTAATCCAGCATCGGATAGGGTAGAGGTTGTGTGCGAAGGAATGACAGGCATTACCTTATATAGTATGCTTGGAGAGGCGGTTCTTTCAAAGGATGTCGATTCAGATGTATGCATACTGTCTGTTGATGATTTGCCAGCAGGTGTTTATATGGTGGCTGTTGATTGCACAAAGGGCAGGCTGATGGGCAAATTGACAATTAATAATTAATAATTGATAATTGACAATGGATAATGGATAATTGTGGAGTCGTTGCACGCAACGACCCTACAATTGAATTATCAAATCCTCAAATCATCAACCATTAGCTCAGCGTAAGTTAATTTTTCAAACCCTTAAACTTTTGAACCTTAAACGTTGAACCCTTGAACAAGAACCACGAAACCCAGAACGGTGAAACCCTCAACGAAGTTAAACGAGTAGCCCTTCAAATCCTCAAATCTTCAAATTGTCAAATCTTCAAATCCTTGAATTTTTAAATTTCTTAATTTTTTAATTTAATATAATATTCTTGTCGTTGTTATTTCGATACAAATCGCATTAAAAAAATCTGTACTTTTGCATTTCCGATTCATTTATGGGGCTGACCTGGTTTTGACAGCAAGGTAAATGATCGTGTAAGCATGCCGGGCAATGCAGGTTATCCCGTAAAAATGTCTTGCAGAACAATAATTGGCGCAGAAAATAACTATGCTTTCGCTGCGTAGTCGAAGTACAGTAGACTTACCTTAATTCCGGCACAAGGTGCTGGAACGAAACATCGCTCGATTGGACTGTCTGGTTCCGTTTCGGCAAAGCGGTGGCAAAAAATACCGGACTGGCCGCTTCTATTCTCCTGTGAGGCGGTGAGATTTTAGGAGATAAGGATGAGTTTGGGCGTTTACCCCCGTGCTTATCCCGACAATCAAAGGCAAAATAAGCATGTAGAAAGCACCCTCGTTTCTTGTTTGGACCCGGGTTCGATTCCCGGCAGCTCCACCAAAGGGATTTTCCGATTTTAGATTTACGATTGAGCAAAAAGGCTAACAGTCTTGATGGCTTGAAGCTGTTTTTGCGCCTACAAATTGATTTTTTGAATTTGTAAATCATCTTGTACAATCTGCCATGGCGCGATTCTACAAGAAATGGGCGCGATTCTTCCTGTACAGACGCAAAATCTTGCGTCATAATCGGCGCAAATCATTGCAATCGGCGCAACGCATTGCGCCTACAATTATCAAATCATTGAATTTTTGAATTTTTGAATTTTCAAATCATCAAATTTTCAAATTTTTGAACCTTAAACGTTGAACGTTAAACCAGAAACGCGAAACGTCGCCGCCTTTGAACATTGAACTTTTGAACCTTTGAACATTGACCCCTTTTACCCTCGAACCGCCTCCGCCACAGCCATTTGTTAACAAACCTTAAAATTCATCTGCATTTTGTCCTTTTTGGTATGTATTTTGCAATGAAAATATTGTTTTTTGTCCAATAATTAGATTATGAGGTGAAAAACTTATTGAAAAATTAGGCGACTAAAGAAATTATTGTTATTTTGCAAAAAAATAATTTGGGTATATTATGTGTAGTAATACATTGATAATAAGAACAATGGTCGTTGACTTGCCTGTTTGGGGATTGGCAAAGTCTTCGCGCGTGTGCGTAATAATGGGCAGGTATGCCGAAAAATCCCTTTTGGGAACTAACCTAATGTCGAATTTAATGAGTGTAGAGATATGAAAAAGTTGATGCTAATATTCGGGGTTTTGCTCGTGTTCAGCATGAGCTTGTTTGCTCAGCAAACATTAGTGCAAACTAGTGGTTGTTTGAATGGTAATACTAATAATGGCGTGACAACTCTATCTTGTGGGGATGAAATACCATTTTACGATGATAATGGAGATTGTGCCAGCACAACTTGTAATCATGGTAAAAATAAACATGTTATCCACAAGATTAAGTCGCCAGCTGGAACAACCATAAGGATAACATTTCCAAGTGGTTATAGGTTGGGAAGTAGTGCCTCGCTTAAAATATACGATTCGAATGAGGCGGCAGGAACTCCTGTTTGCAATTTTACGGGAACCAATACATCTTCTCGTACATTTACATCAACTGGAAATATTTGTACAATTAAGTATGATAGCTATAATACTCGAGCTGCTGGTTGGGCGGCAACAATAAGTGTCGTTGGTTGTCCAGATCCTCTACCGTCCATTGAATTGCCTTGTGGTTCCAGTGCGATAACAATCGGAGGAAACGAGATTAGCACCAGTGCTACAGCATATACAGGAGATGTATTTAGTGAAAGGACATATTACTCAGGTTTAGGAACAAACTTTACTCTGACGTTTACCGATTTGCCAGATGATGGAACAAATGACTATGTTGTCGTTTACAACGGACCAAGCGCAGCATCGGCAAGGCTGATGGATACCGTATTTGCTTCCGCAACTTTGCCGGCTACGGTAATAACTACATCCAACTATATCACGTTCAGATTCCGTAGCAACGGCTCGAATAATGGATCGTGGTCGGCAACGCTGAAGCCGGATTTGTGTTTCACACAGCACGACCCCGTGGAAATAGCCTGCGGAACTTCGGTTTCGTTGGGTGGCGACTATACAGCTGAATATTATGCAACAACGTATAGTTGTCCTAACCCCAATTCGCGATTGGTTATTGATTTTTCCAGCTTCCCGAATGATGAAAGTTTCGATTATGTGGAAGTTTACGATGGCGATCTCGCGACAGGTACGCGAAGGGGAAGGTATTTTGGCGACACTACAATTAATGCCATTTATTCGACGTCAAATGTAATGACGGTTTTGTTCCATAGCAACGATGTCAATCATGGTTCGTGGGGTGCTAAAATTTCGGCATTGTGTCCTGTGGACGAAGATCATACGCTTGGTTGCGATGATGTATATCCAATAAATAGCACTTATACCGATCTGCAGTACACAAGGCAGGTGTTCCGTGCATCCGACCCCGAGGCACAGATATTGTTAGATTTTGCAGTTGTTAATGGTGTGGGAGTTCTGCCTCACGACGGGGGTAACGATTATGTCGCGATTTACGATGGTGAACTTCCTTCTGCAAGACTAATTGGTACTTATTTCGGATACGGAAGACCTGGTACGGTAGCATCTACAGGAAATGTTATGACAGTGGTATTCCTAAGTAATTCTACTGCACATGGCAACTGGTCGGCAGCAGTTTCTGTCGATTGTCCTCGAGATATTGTTATGCCTGGTCCTGGCCAACAACCTGTCGACTATACCACCTGTAATTCTCATCTTTACGATGATGGAGGAGGGGCACCTGCTGGTTCTGGTAACTATTCCAATGGTCTTAACAACGAATATGTAATATTGCGACCAGGAAGACCAAATCAGGTTCTGCACCTCGAAGGTTCATTTGAGTTCCAATGGTGGGACGATTATATTACCATATATGATGGAGAAGGAATTGGTGATGAGTCGAAGATCCTTTGGGGCGGTGGAAGACACGGTCACGGGCACCCGCGACGCGTGAAAGGTGTGACTGGCTGTGATTGTAGCAGTGGACCTGATTGTGTTTATCCTGATCCTTATGGCAGTGCAAATAACCATCCGTCAAATGGTTATGGTCCTGATGAGGGGGATTTTAATTTTGATCATAATGAATGTGTTACATTTAATGTTGATGTCGTATCAAAGACAGGAGCTCTTACTGTAAGTTTCAAAACCAATGGAAGTAATAATTGTGCGGGTTTTGATTTCCATGTTCACTGCGAGGATATGCCGACCGATTGCTCTAATACAGGTGCAGTAATCTTCAAGGAAGACTTCGGTGGCAATTCGGTTGACGATGATCCTTTCCTGAGAGTAGATCCAACCAATCCACTATATCAAAGGATTGAGGATGCGTGTGATTATACTATGCGAGATAATGGCTTGACAAGCCAAGGCGGCTATTATGTATTAAGGAAAAATGCGGATGATAATTATGGCTATTTCAACTATATTGACGACCATACTCATCCAGGAAATGTGCAGAGAGGCTATTTGTTCGAGGCGGATGCTGCTGCTGCTGATCCTTCGGATCCTAATTGTTTCTATAAGTACCAGGTAACAGATATACTATGCGATGGTATTACTCTTAATGCTTCGTTCTGGGTTGCCAATATAAACAACGAGCAGACCAATCCTAATTATTTCCCTAACATAACAATTCAATTTGCCGCCAATGAGGATGGTACTGGCGAATTTCTGGCGGTGCATACTGATGAAGTTAGGCCTATGAGAACTTATGGGTGTATGTCCGATGCAAACGACTGGATAAAGTACGAAGCTGAGCTCGATGTTCCTCCTGGGGTTTCAGATGTGTGGATTCGTATTCTGAATCATACACGTTATTCACAAGGAAACGACTTTGTGATT
>JAEEGJ010008786.1_pt1 | contig 27605 bp, 25 predicted proteins | sample 8958761 | NCBI WGS metagenome assembly JAEEGJ01 (sample SAMN16246546, study PRJNA631951) | gut metagenome | biome: gut microbiome; feature: rumen; material: RS-attached | host: Bos | place: Iran: Karaj | collected 2018-10 | reverse complement strand
CACGCCGGAAGAAATCGCCGCCGCGTTCCGCGCCCAGCAGGAAATGAGGCTGGGCGGCGGCATGCTCGTGACCAATCCGATTCCGGAAGCGTATTCGATGGATCCCGCACGCATCAACGCTGCCATCGACGAAGCCGTCGCCGACGCCCGGCGTCTCGGCATCCACGGCAAAGAGACAACACCCTATCTCCTTGCCCGCGTCAAAGAACTCACCGGCGGTGATTCCCTCTCCGCCAACATCCAGCTCGTCCTCAACAACGCCCGCCTGGCCGCCCAAGTCGCCCGGGCGTTGGTCGGCTGACGATAATCTTATTCGGGCTTTTTGAACAACATCTCCGTGCCACGTACAACAGTGGCCGCATAATCAGAATACCCATAATGGGTCAATCTTCTGAAAACGGCCTTGTACGTTCCGTTTTCATAGATCAGGACCTTCCGGTCTTCCCGCTGCCTCAGCTCGGGATTATCGAAATCGATATACGCATTCAGCCGGGAGCAGATGTCGCACCGCAGCAGGGTATCGGAAGCGTTCCCCTTCCGGTCGGCCTCCCGGACCAGGAAACAGATGCCCAGGGAATCCATTTCCAAATCATACTCCCGCACCAGCACGGTGTAGCCTTCCAGATCGACGTCTTCCTGCAGCCGGTATTCCTCATTAACAACCCCGAGGAAATCATTCTCGACGGCACTCCTGTATGATCCGGAAGGATCCAGACACACGCCGTACTGGCCATACTTTTCCTTGAAAAGGGAATCGGGCATATTGTGGTTCAGATACGCCCATGCCCCAAAAGCTTTCTCATACGATGCCTTCAAGGCCTCCACCGCCGCCGGGTCATTTGCCACGGGCGTATAATCGATCCGCTTGGGGAACTTGCCGTCGACCAGCACTTCCGGCAGGATCCGATCCAGGCGTTTCTGCTGGTTGCGGATGCCGAAATCTTCCGCAGAAATACCGGGAATATAGGTGAGCAGGATGGCCGCGACAGCAAGGATCAAAGCCATCGGCTGGAAGTTCCAGTCGCGCTTGCGCAGCAGCATCAGCAGGAAGACCGTCATCAGTACCGCCAGGGCCAGCAGGTAGATGCGCTGCGCCGTAAGCCCGTAATCCGAGATGCGGCGCACCGTCCCGATCCAGAGCAAGATCATCGGCGGCAGGGCGACCAGCGTCAGGTGATCGAAGAACCAGGCCACGGGCCGGTTCCCGTAGCGGGTCCGAAGCAGATAGACCAGGAGCGCGACGGCGATGAAGGCCGTCACCATATAGGCGATCCCGCCGTCGGGCAGTTTCCACTGGATGAGGATCCAGATGGCATATACATACAGGATGAGCGTATAGACCAGCAGGGCCGGCGTCAGCAATTTGTCGGTCAGGATATCCACGAAACGCGATTCCTCCCCGCCCGAATCATCGGTCACCAGGATGCAGCACAGCAGCGGAATGACGACAAAGCCGAGGAAAGCCGCGGGATCCGAGTAGCAGTATTCCGGCAGACGCTCCTTCACGAACAGCAGGTCGACCGTTCCCACAATCGCCTCGGCCAGGAGCATCAGCACACCGCCAAGCAGAAAGGCGACCACCATCTGCCTGACGAGATGCACCAGATTTCCCGCGAAGCCATCATCGTCCATCCGCCGGTAACCGGCCACCAGCAGGATGGCGGCCAGCAGCCAGGCGATGCCCATCCCCCATCCCGATTCCTTCCAGAACAGCATCACGGGAATCCACAGGAAATACGAAAGGATGTAGGGCACCCGGAACTCAAGCCGGTGGAACGAATAGGTCAGCACATACAGCGGGAAAAAGGCCAGAAAGGTCTCGTCCGAAACATCCCATCTTTCACGGAAAACGGACAGGATGAAATACGCCACGCCGAGCATCGTCTCGACGGGAAAGGTCTTGACACTCCGGCCGAGTTGCCGGAAGATGGAGCGCGTCTTGTCGAGGATAGCGGCCATTTACTCGGAATCTTTTTCAATGAAGCCCGTGACCAGCTTGAAAACCGGGAGGTAGCTGTCGAAGCGGATGGTCTTCATATTGTCGTTCGGGGTGTGATAGTACGGGAAGGCGTCGCCCTCCTGGTTTTCCAGGAAAATGCAGGGAACGCCGCGGACGGCGAAGGGATAGTGGTCGCTGTTGGCTGCCAGTTCGCCGCGGTTAAGCGCCTGAAAGAGCCCCTGCTCCCGGTTGACCTGCTCGAAGCGTTCGTAGCGCGCCATGCCGGCGTCGCTGACTTCGCAGTACTGCACGGGATTGTTGTCGCCGATCATGTCGAGATTGAACAGATAGCGGATCTGGTCGAGCGGCACTACGGGATGTTCCACGAACCAGGTCGAGCCGCGCAAGTTGGCGTCTTCGCCGGAAAAGGCGATAAAATACATATCGTATTCCGGCTGATGCTCCGCATAATGCTTCGCCAGCGTAATGATGGCGGCCGTGCCGGAGGCATTGTCGTTCGCACCGGGATAATAGACTTTCTTGCCGAGGTTGCCCAGATGGTCGTAGTGCGCCGTGAATACGTAGCAGCCGTCGTGGCGGCGGCCATTGACCTTCGCGATGACGTTTTCGGTTGTGTAGCCTTTCAGGAATTCATTGTCGACGTTCAACTTGACGGTCTTGACGCCGGCGATGGCTTCGGGGGTTACCCAGATGATGGGCTTGTCGACCACCTTTTCGCCATAGGCCTTGTAGAACTTGATGGGCGACGTCCACTCGTAGAGCAGGCCCGCGTTGGTGCAGGCGCCGGCCTTCTGCAGCTTGGAGAAGGCGGCGCGGTGCTTATAAGTGAACCAGAATTCGCAGCAGACGAGACAGTTCTCATACTCCGGCCGGGCCAGGTCGGCGAACATCTTGTCGGCGTCGAAGTTCAGGGTATCGACGTGATACACCGGGAACTCCCCGTGCACGCCGGGCGAATACTCGCGCATTGAGAAGTCGATGCCGGCCACCAGCCTCTTCCCGTCGGCCAACATCTCCATCTTTCCGTTGAACGTATTGATATCGAGCGTGAAAGGCTGGAGCGTCACGTTGTCCACACCGGATTTTTTTAACTCCCGGGCGATGTATTTTCCCGCCTTGCGGACACCATCGCGCGCATAGCCGCGGCCCTGGTATCTCGCGCTGCTGAGCTGCTTGACCATCTTCTGGAAACGCGGCAGATCCTGCGCCGGTGCCGCGGGGGCCAACAGCAGTGCCGCAAGGGCGATCAGACAAATCTTCCTGAATGCTTTCATAACTTTTCGTTCTTGTCTGGTAAAGTTAGCGATAATTTGCCCAACCCGGGCAATTTGTTTACATTTGCCTGTGATGAAAGACAATACCCGCACCCTGATCATCCTCCACACCGCGGTCTTCCTGGCCGGGTGGACGGGTATTTTCGGCCGGATGATCTCGCTCGGTGGCCTGCCGCTGGTGTGGTACCGGATGCTGATCAGCATCGTCACGCTGGTCCTCGTGCTGTGGTGCATAGGGCGCCTCCACAAGGTCGGGCGCAAGGCCGTGTTGCAGATCGCCGGCTGCGGCGTGCTGCTGGCCCTGCACTGGGTGGCCTTTTTCGCCAGCATCCAAACAGCGAACGTGTCGATCGGCGTGGCCTGCATCGCCACTTCGTGCTTCTTCACCACCCTGTTCGAACCGCTGATCAACCGGACGCGGGTTTCCTGGAAAGAGATCCTCATCAGCTTCATCTCCATCGCCGGCGTCCTGCTGATCTTCAGCCTCGACGTGCGCTATCGGCTCGGCATCGCCTTGGGCCTGCTCTCCGCCGCGCTCTATTCCATCTTCGCCATCCTCAACGTGAACGTGGCCGCGCGCACCGGAGAGGCTACGCCGACCATGCTCCTCTGGGAACTGGTCGGCGGCGCGCTGTTCCTGACCCTGTGCATCCCGCTTCAGGCCCGCGTGCTGCCCGCCGAGCCCATCCTGCCCGTGGGAAGCGACTGGATCTGGCTCCTGCTGCTCGGCTCCGTCTTCACCATCGTCCCCTTCCTCTTCCAGCTGCAGGCGCTGCGGAAGCTCTCGGCCTTCACCGTCAACCTGACATACAACCTTGAGCCGGTCTACAGCATCGCCCTGGCGGCTCTCCTCTTCCACGAACACCGCGAAGTCGGCTGGTCGTTCTGGCTCGGCCTCACCCTGATCATCCTCTCGGTCCTCCTCCAGACCCGCCGGGTCAAAGATTAGCCGTATTCACGCAAGTTTTCCACATCCCGAGTATTTGATAGTAAAAAGATGCGAACGATGAGACAGCTTTTCGCTTTGATTCTGGGCACAGCCCTGCTCGCGGGGCTCAATGCCTGCTCCTCCTTGAGAATTGACACAGATTATCTGAAGAATTCCTGGACACAGACCTCACCGGCAGGAACCTACCCCTACGACAAAATCAGTCCGATCTGGACTTTTACGAAAGACTGTTTATACATACAGGTCGTCGGCTTCGACTGCGTCACCTCCATTTATTCCTACACGGTCAAAGGAAGAACCCTGGAAATCGAGCACTATTCCTACGACAAGCCTTTCAAGTACAAAATCCTGGAATGCAACGAACAGTACCTGAAGCTGCGGCTCCTCTCCATTCCGTCCCGCACCACGCCCATAGGACTCGGTCCTGATGTGGAGATCGTGGAACTGGAACGGATCGAGGACGTCGAGCAGCATTAATTACTGCCAACAAAAAACAAGTCACTCAGCGTAGATGTCTTCGTCGAGTTCGACGCCCTCGGGGTCGGGCTGGTAATCGAGGATGTCGCCGGGGAGGCAGTCAAGCACCTTGCAGAGTTTGTTGAGTGTCGTGAAGCGGATGGCACGACCTTTCCCTGTCTTGAGCAGGGAAAGGTTCGTCATCGAGATGCCGATCTTCTCCGATAGTTCGGAGAGTTTCATATGGCGCTCCCAGAGGAGTTTATCGAGATTGACAGTGATCATATCGCAAGATTGCTGTCTTTGGCGGCCAGATAGGCCATTTTGTAGAGTCCGGCGAAAAGCAGGACGATGAGGGGAATGAGAATGGTATTCGAATCGACCATCAGGGCCGATTCACCGTGAACGGCCGCCTGGTAGTTGGTGCGGACGAAGGTGAGAAGTACCGTCACGAGCGCCGTCCAGCGGATGAGGGCGATGTTGGATCGGGGGAAGATTTCACCAACCGCAAGGCCACGGTTGATCCGGACGATGAAAATGCAGCACATCACGTAGAGGAGGGTGACGCCGACGAGCCGTCCTGCAAAGATGAAGATTTGCCAACCACGGATGTCGGGGTTCCAGACGACCGGGTCGATGAAATTCTTCAGCCAGAACTGGGAAATCATTTGAAAGTAGGTGTAGCCAAGCGTCAGGCCACCTATGACAAGGATGGCGATGGAGAGCCGCTTGATGCTCTTTTGGAGTGAATTGCTCATATGACTTGTTTTTTGTTTCGCGGTTTCGCAGGACAAAGATAATACCATTTTTACGAAAATCATAAATTATTTTTATGTTAATCATAAAACTTTGGCATTATCCTTGCGTGACAGGAGTTTCGTGAAAAGCAAGAAACTCCGTCTGAAGTCTATCGTTCTGGCTGTCTGCTGGCAGGCGGCGATTGCCTTTTGCCCTGCCTTCGGGCAGGATGCCGATTCGTTGAAGCGCCGGGAGGCGCTGCTCACCGATGAAGCGGAACGCTATGTCGCGATGGCGTTGCGCGACGGACTCATCGGTGAGTGGGATGCCGACAGCCTGCGGCAGAAATGCCGGATCCAGGCCGGCGACGGGGTTCGTATCGTCGCCCTCCGCGAGGTGATGGACACCATCGACGACCTGTACGACAGCGCGTTTTCCCTGCAGAAAGAACCGGCTGTCGCCCGTAGGCTGGATAAATCGATGTTTAGCAGGATGCTGCCGGGCATCCTGATGGTACCGGAGGAGATGCTCTCGCCGCGGGAGCGGCGCCAGATACAAGAGGTGGGGACCATCCGCCGGGTGAACGACGATATTGCGAAGGCTGTCGCACTGCCCGATCTCAGTCCACTGGACGAATTCTTCCTGCATATCGCCCGATATTTTTTCAACCATCATCCCGAAGATTACGGCAAGGTAATCCCGATGAATGGCGGAATCTATACCATCCGTGTCCCCGAAAGGCCGCATCTGCCCGGCGGCAAAGAACTAACCTCCAATACTTACGAAACTAATTTCTGAAGATACCGCTGGCGTTCGGCTTCCGGGAACTTTTCGATGGCGTAGCGGAGCATCGTGCGCGGCATGGTCGCATAGCGGGGCGCAAGCCAGGCCTCGAGGGCGGCTTTGTCGCGCTTGCCAGCTTCGCGGAGGAGCCAGCCGACGGCCTTGTGGATGAGGTCGTGGGGATGATGCAGCAGGATGTCGGCGATGGCGAAGGTATCGTCGAGTTGGCCACGGCGGATGAAGGTCATGGTGCTGACGATGCCGATGCGCTGCTCCCAGATGGTCTTCCCGTCGCGGGCAAGATCGTAGAGCAGCGTCCGGTCCTTATCGAGCAGCCAAACCCCTAGCAGCGGATAGCAGGAAAGGTCCACCAGGTCCCAGTTGTTGATGTATGCCGTATGGGCCAGATAGAAGTCGACGCAGTCCGCCTGCGGGATGCCCGAACGAGTCGGGCATGACGTCCCCGTCACTCCCGGCTTGACCGGGAGTCTTTTCGCGTGAGAAAACAACTCGACCAGCGTCAGCAGGGCGGCGAGGCGAACCTCGTGATACTCGCTGCAGATGCATTCTTCCAAATCGGAAAGGCCGACGTCGCGCCAACAGGCTTTCACGACTTCGCGCGTCACCGGCACCTTGATGCCCAGAAACTTGTCGCCTTCCCCATACTGCCCGGGGCCCGTCTTGAAGAAACGGGAAAGGCCAGCCACCTGCAAGGGGTCGGCTTTCTGGAGCATTGTATCAAGCAGCCAATTTTTGCGCTGCAACGGACGCAATTGACAGTCAGCTAGTTGCGAAAGTTGACCCCTTTTATTTTCAGAGGGATCAGTTTGCGTAATATCCTGATAATCTGATGCGTACATTGCAGCGGAATAATCAGTATTTAGCGGCAGCGGCCGCAGGCGGAAGACGACTGGCAGGCGGTGTCCTGGGCAGCGGCGGCGAGGGCGGCATTGATGGCTTCGACCACGAGGGGTTCCATCACGGCGTAGCCAGCGGGGATGGGGTGGACGCCGTCTTTGGAATAGGCGGGATTGAGTGCACGGGAAGAATCGGCGACGACCATCGGAGCGTAGTAGTCGACATAGGGAATCCCCTGCTCTTCAGCGTAGGCTTTGATGCGGACATTGAGGGCGGCGATCTTGTCGGCGGCGTCTGTCAAAGCGGGACGCCAACTGAACTTCGCGGCGGGAAGGACGGATGTCAGAACGACGGCGATGCCGTTGGCCCGGGCCAGCTCGGTCATCGAAACGATGTTGCCGAAGGCGAAGTCCTCGCTATACGGACCCTGGTTCTCAGCCACGTCGTTGGTCCCGGCATTGATGACCACGACAGCCGGATGCAGGTCAATGACATCCTGGCGGAAACGCACCAGCATCTGTGCCGACACCTGGCCGCTGATGCCGCGGCCGACATATCCGTTAGACGAAAAGAAATCCGGCCGAAGCCGCAGCCACTCTTCGGTAATGGAATCGCCCATCAGCACGACACGAGGCTGACCGGCAGCCGGCTCCGCCAGCGCCGCATTCGCGGCCGCAAACGTCTGCAACCCGCCCCAATCCTGAGCATAAGAAAAACAAATGGTTGAAACCCATCCGAAGGCCACAAGAAGTGTGGCACATAAGCTTTTGATACTCATAACTTTGCTCATTTTCGACTATGTGTTTTGACACAAGCGATTAATTATAAAACACTCATACGACTCTTTCTTGCCTATGAAGCCCCTTCACGAAGTTTTTGCGCGGTGGCTTGTGCGGACAGCCGTAGCGGATGTGAAGGGGCTTCATAGGCGAGAAATCAAGCCACTACGACCGTGGTTGAGTTCTTGTCTTTGCCGAGCTTGACTTTGAGTTTGGCGCCGGCGGAGAGTCCCTCGATGATGACTTCCGAGACCGGGTCTTCAACATAGCGCTGGATGGCGCGTTTCAACGGGCGGGCGCCGAACTTCGGGTCGTAGCCCACATCGGCGATAAACTTCTTGGCCGTCTTGTCGATGGAGAGGGTGTAGCCCAACTCCTTCATCCGGCCGAGCAGCTCGCGCAGTTCGATGTCGATGATCTTGTAGATATCTTCCTGCGTAAGGGCGTTGAAATAGATCTGTTCGTCGAGACGGTTCAGGAACTCAGGCGTGAACACCTTGCCCAGGGCCTTGTCGATCAAGGCGTTCTGCGAAGCAGCGCGGTCGTCGTTGCCCGTCGAGAAACCGATACCGCGGCCGAAGTCCTTCAGTTCGCGGCTGCCGACGTTCGAGGTCAGGATCAGGATCGTGTTCTTGAAATCGATGTAACGGCCCGCACTGTCGGTCAGACGGCCCTCGTCGAGCACCTGCAACAGGAGATTGAAGATATCGGGATGGGCTTTCTCGACCTCGTCGAGGAGCACCACCGAATACGGTTTGCGGCGGACCTGCTCGCTGAGCTGCCCGCCCTCATTGTAGCCCACATAGCCCGGAGGCGCGCCGATGAGCCGGCTCGACGAGAACTTCTCACCGTATTCGCTCATATCGATGCGGATGATATTGTCGGCCGAATCGAACATATATTCGGCAATCTTCTTGGCCAGATGGGTCTTGCCCACACCGGTCGGCCCCAGGAAAAGGAAGGTGCCGATGGGTTTGTTCGGATCTTTGAGGCCGGCGCGGTTGCGGCGGATGGCCTTCACCACTTTCGACAGCGCTTCGTCCTGACCCACGACAACGCCCCGCAGCACTTCTTCCATTTTCAGCAGCCGCGTGCCTTCGCTCTCGGCCACTTTGTAGACCGGGATGTTCGTCATCACGGAGACCACCCGGGCCACGACGTCCTCGTCCACCGTCCGGTATTCCTCTTCACCGGAGGCGGCCGCCTTCACGGCCTCGGCTACGGCCTGTTCCTTCTCCTGTTCAAGCCGGTGCAGGGCGGCCGCCCGCTTGAAGTCCCCCGCCTTGGCGGCGCTTCGCTTCTCGGCCCGGATCGGTTCCAGGTCGCTTTCCAGCCGGACAGCCTCGTCGGAGCCTTTCATATCGCCGATATGGACGCGGGCACCCGCCTCGTCCAGCACGTCGATGGCCTTGTCGGGCAAGCAACGGTCGGAGATATAGCGCTGCGACAGCGTGATGCAGGCCTTGACGGCCGCATCCGTATAGTGGACGCGATGGAAATCCTCGTAACGGGACTTGATGCCCTCCAGGATGGCCAGCGTCTGGGCATAATCGGTGGGCTCCACCAGAATCTTCTGGAATCGGCGCTCCAGGGCGGCGTCTTTCTCGATGTATTCGCGGTACTCGTCGAGCGTCGTGGCGCCGATGCACTGGATCTGGCCGCGCGCCAGCGCGGGTTTCAGGAGATTCGCCGCGTCGAGCGAGCCCGGCGTGCTGCCGGCGCCGACGATGGTATGAAGTTCGTCGATGAACAGGATCAGGTCGGGATTCTTCTTGATTTCTCCCAGGATGGCCTTGATGCGCTCTTCGAACTGGCCGCGGTATTTCGTGCCGGCCACGAGCGAGCCCATATCCAGCGAGATGATGCGCTTCGACAGCAGGGAACGGGGTACGTTCTTGGCCGCGATGCGCTGGGCCAGGCCTTCCACGACAGCCGATTTGCCGGATCCCGACTCACCGATGAGCACCGGATTGTTCTTCTTGCGGCGGCTCAGGATCTGGGCCAGGCGCTCGATCTCCGCTTCGCGGCCGACCACCGGGTCAAGCTCACCGCTGACGGCGGCCCGCGTCAGGTCGAAGCCATAGGATTCGACCAGCGACTTCTTGTCGCCGCGGGACGCGGACGGGGCATCCGGCTGACCGCCGTCCGTCTCCGGTGCGTCGTCGCCGTCGGACGAGGCCATCATCGCCTGTTCCAGCATCTCCCGGAACTTGCCGGTAAGTTTGTCGGGCGGAATGTTCATATTCTCGAAGGCCGTGGTGCAGGCCCCGTGCCATTGCATGAAAATCTCGGCCATCAGTAGGGCGGGCGTCACCTCGCCGTGCATCCGCCGGCAAGCCATCAGGATATCCTGCGACTTGCTGCTCAAGGAGATGGAACCGCGTTGGCCGAACGGGATCGGCGCCGGAGCCGCAATCTTGTCTTCAATCTCCTTTTTCACCTTCCGCAGGTCCACGCCCAGGCTCTCGAGCATCTTCACGGCATCCGACTCCCGGTGCCGCAGGATTCCCAGGAACAGGTGGTCGGGCGTAGCGATGTAACTGCCCAGCCGGGCCGCCTCTTCCAAGGCATAATTGAGGACGATTTTGATTTCGTTGGAGTATCCTTGGTTCGATGTCATATTTTCCAAAATTATGCGCCAAGATAATAAAAAAGCGGCGAAATAAATAATTTGTCCGCTTCCTATTTTTTTTGTATTTTTACACGATATTTTTGGATTGAAACTGTTACAAAATGGATTTTGAAGAGAATGGCGGTAGGATCATTCCTATCAACATAGAAAACGAGATGAAGTCGGCCTACATAGACTATTCGATGTCTGTGATCGTGGCCCGAGCCTTACCCGATGTGAGAGACGGACTTAAGCCGGTTCACCGGCGTGTGTTATATGGCATGAGCAACCTGGGCGTCACCTACAGCGGCGGCGTCAAGAAGTCGGCGCGTATCGTCGGCGACGTCCTGGGTAAGTATCATCCGCACGGCGACTCCAGCGTCTACGACGCGATGGCGCGCCTGGCCCAGCCCTGGAACCTGCGCTACCTGCTGGTCCACGGTCAGGGAAACTTCGGTTCGATCGACGGCGACCCCGTGGCCGCCATGCGATATACGGAGGCCAAACTGCAGAAACTGGCCGAAGAAGTGCTGGCCGACCTGGACAAGGATACGGTCGATTTCAAACCCAACTTCGACGAGTCGCTCCAGGAGCCGACCGTCCTGCCCTCCAAGGCCCCGCTGCTGCTGATGAACGGCTCCAACGGCATCGCCGTGGGTATGGCCACCAACATGGCTCCGCACAACCTGTCGGAATGCTGCGACGCCATCTGCGCCTACATCGACAACCCCGACATCGACGTCGACGGACTGATGGAGCACATCAAGGGTCCCGACTTCCCTACCGGCGGTATCATCCAGGGTGTCCGCGGCATCCGCGACGCTTTCGAGACCGGCCGCGGCCGCATCGTCATCCGCTCGAAGACCAGCATCGAAGTGTCTTCGTCGGGCCGCGAGACCATCGTCGTGACCGAGATCCCCTACACCATCAACAAACGCGAGCTCATCGAGCGCATCGCCGAACTGGTGGAGACCAAGAAGATCGACGGCATCTCCTATATCAACGACGAAAGCGACCGAGACGGAATGCGCATCGTTATCAAACTCAAGCAGGGCGCTCCGTCGAACGTGGTGCTCAACACCCTGTTCAAGCTGACCCCGCTCCAGTCGAGCTTCTCGGTCAACAACATCGCCCTGGTGGACGGCCGTCCGAAACAGCTGAACCTCAAGCAGCTCATCAAATACTTCGTGCGCCACCGCCACGAAGTGGTGGTGCGCCGCACCCGCTTCGAGCTCAACAAGGCCCTCAAGCGGGCCCATATCCTCGAAGGCCTGCTCAAGGCTCTCGACATCATCGACGAGATCATCGCCCTGATCCGCGCCTCCCGCAGCGTGACGGAAGCCCGCGACGGCCTGGTGACCCAGTTCGGATTCACGACCGAACAGGCCGACGCCATCGTGGAAATGCGACTCCGCCAGCTCACCGGACTGGAGCGCGACAAGCTCCAGGCGGAATACGACGAACTCGAAAGACTGATCGATTACTACCAGCAGGTCCTTGGCAGCGAAGAGATGCAGATGGGCATCATCAAGGACGAACTCCGCGAACTGAAAGAGAAATACGGCGACGAGCGCCGCAGCGAAATCGCGCTGACCGCGGAAGATTTCAACCCGGAAGACTTCTATCCGAACGAAGACGTGGTGATTACCGTCTCGCATTTCGGCTACATCAAGCGCACCAGCCTGTCGGAATACCGCTCGCAGGGCCGCGGCGGCGTAGGCGCCAAGGGCAGCACAACCCGCGACGAAGACTTCATCGAACACATCTACGTGGCCAATATGCACAGCACGCTGATGTTCTTCACGCAGAGCGGCAAGTGCTTCTGGCTCAAGGTATATGATGTTCCCGAAGGCGCCAAGGCCTCGAAGGGCCGCGCCATCCAGAACATCCTGCCGCTCACGCCGGAAGACCGCATCCAGGCCTACCTCAACGTGCAGGATCTCGACGACAAGGAATTCACGGGCAGCCACTACGTGGTCCTGGCCACGGCGGGCGGCATCATCAAGAAGACGATCCTCGAAGCCTACTCCCGTCCGCGGACGGGCGGCATCATCGCCGTCAACCTGCGCGAAGGCGACGCCCTGATCGGCGCCGCCCTGACCAGCGGAAACTGCGAAATCCTGCTGGCCGGCAACCAGGGCAAGTGCTGCCGCTTCGACGAAGAAGACGCACGCGCCATCGGCCGCAACTCCACCGGCGTACGGGGTATCAACCTCGAAGAAGGCGATTTCGTAGTCGGAATGGTCTGCATCGATCCCGAAGAACAGGCCCGGCATCCGCAGGACATCCTGGTCGTCAGTGAAAACGGTTTCGGAAAGCGCTCCGAACTGGACGAATACCGCAAGACCAACCGCGGCAGCAAGGGTGTCAAGACCATCGCCATCACCGAAAAGACTGGCAAGCTAATTGCATTGAAAGCCGTCAGCGACGACAACGACCTGATGATCATCAACAAATCGGGGATCACGATCCGGATGCCGGCCGAAGAAATCCGCGTGGCAGGACGTGCGACCCAGGGCGTGAAACTCATCAGCATCCGCGAAGGCGACAGCATCGCAGCCGTCTGCGTCGTGGCCAAGGAAGAAGAAACGGAAACTCCGCAAGAGACCGAAACAATAGAAAACAATCAATAATCTAAACACAAAAGTTATGAAAAGAATTCTCATCGCACTGTCGTTCATCCTCTCGCTGACGATGGTCAGTGCCCAGCCCAAAAACGCCGCAGACGCCCTCAAGGCCGTAGGCAAGGCCGAGGCCGCTGCCGCCGATGCCAAAAAGGCCGCAAAACCGGCCACCTGGATCTCCCTGGCCAAAGCGTACATCGAAGCTTACGACCAGCCTTCCCGGAACATCCTGACAGGTACGCCTCAGCAGGAGGTCAAACTCTTCCTGAAGGAACAGCAGATTTTCAGCACCACCGAGAAGAAGGGCGCGGAAGCTACCTATACCGTGGACTCCTACGCTGACAAGGACCTTTACTATAACGACGGCGGTATCCTCGAGTTCTTCCTCGTGACCAAACCGGCCGTCGAAGGTGACCTGCTTGGCAAAGCCATCGACGCCCTGGGCAAAGCCAAGGAAGTCGACCCGAAAGATTCCAAGGGCAAGGACATCCTCGCCATGATGGAAGACATCCACGGCAAGCTGTCGAACGAAGCCCTCTCCGAGTACCTGGCCGGCAACTTCGAAAAGGCCGCCGGTCTCTTCAAGAAGGCTGCCGAATGCGCCGCCAACCCAATTCTCGGCAAGGTCGACTCCACCAATACCTACTACACCGCCCTCGTTTCGAATATGGCGGGCAACAAGGACCAGGCCATCGAGTTCTATAAGAAATGCCTCAACATGGGTTACTACCAGAATGGTTTCGCCTATGCCAACCTCGCCGAGACCTATCGTACGATGGGTGACAAGGACGCCTGCAAGGCGGTTCTGGAAGAAGGTTTCGTGAAGTTCCCGGAGAACAGCAACATCCTGATCGGCCTCATCAACCAGTACATGGACAACAACGACGACACGGGCAAACTCTTCGAACTGATGCACGCCGCCCAGGCCCTCGACCCGAACAACGCCAGCCTCTTCTATGTGGAAGGCAATGTCTACAAGCAGCTCAATGATTTCGAGAACGCGGCCAAACTCTATCAGAAAGCCAGCGAGATCGACCCGAACTATGTCTTCGGTCCGCTCGGACTCGGTGTCCTCTACTACGACCAGGCCATCGAACTGCAGAACAAGGCCAGCGAAGAACTCGACGACAACAAGTACTTCGCCCTCGTCAAGGAAATGGACGATACCCTCGAGAAAGCCATCGATCCTTTCGAGAAGGCCTTCGCCAGGACCAACGACAAGGAAATCCAGGGCGCTGTGGCGGAATACCTGAAGAACATCTACTTCCGTCTCCGCGAAAAGAACCCTGAATACGAGGCCCTCTCGAAGAAGTACGACGCCATCGTCAAGGGTGAGAACTAGAAATTGAAAACGTCCGACGCGCTGCTGCGCGGAAGGCAATGCAGGGACGCTCGGGAGCCGATGCTCTCGAGCGTCTTTTTTGCATTCTCGAAGGCCAGGCGGGGCGTGTTGTTGTTGGCGCTCAGGTGGCAGAGGAATACGTCGCGAAGGCCGTCGTGGCTGCTGCGGCGCAGCAGCGAGGCTGTCTGGTCGTTGGACAGGTGGCCGTGTTCAGTGAGAATACGCCGTTTGAGCGCCGGCGGGTAGGAACCCGTCATCAGCATATCCACGTCGTAGTTCGACTCGACCACGAGATGGTCGGCAAGCGAAGCATAGCGCACCGCCTCGTCGGTCACCTCCCCCAAGTCGGTCATCACCGTAAAACGCTCGCCGTCGAACGTAAAATGGTAACCGACGGTCTGTGTGGCGTCGTGGGGCACGACAAACGGCGTAATGCGCAGATCATCGCCGATAGCCGCCTCTTTACCCTCTTCCAGATAACGGACACAGCCCTTGAGCCGGCCAGCCGTGCAGAAATTGGAGCGCAGGGCCTTCTCCAGCGTCCGGGTCAGATAGACCGGCCGCCGGTACCGCTCGGTATAGGTCCCGAGACTCTTGATATGGTCGAAGTGGTCGTGCGTCACGAAAATGGCATCGATCGAGTCGAAAGGGATGTCGTGCTCGGCGAGCCGCTTCTTGATGGTGCGGGCCCCAATGCCGATATCGATGAGGAAAGCGGTCCGGCCGTTTCCGAAATAATAGCAGTTACCATTGCTGCCGCTCGACAGACTCAGGAACCGGACCATCTCTATTTGTCGTTTTTCCTGAGGTTTTTGATATCCCTGGGACGTAGGATTCCGTTTTCGGTGACAATGCCCGCTATCAGTGATGCGGGGGTGATGTCGAAAGCCGGGTTGTACACCCGCACGCCCTTGGGTGCCATCGGTTTGCTGTAGTACATATCGGTCACTTCGAAGGCGGGACGCTCCTCGATAATGATTTCGCTGCCGCTGATGCAGTCCAGATCGATGGTGCTCGTCGGCGCAAACACATAAAGCGGTACCTTGAAATACTTGGCAATGATCGCTACGCCGTTCGTGCCGATCTTGTTGGCCACGTCACCGTTGGCCGCTACCCGGTCGCAGCCCACAAAGACGAAATCGATCTTCCGCTGCGCCATCAGCGTGGCGGCCATATTGTCGCAGATCAGCGTGGTGTCGATGCCGGCCTTGGTCAGTTCATAAGCCGTCAGGCGGGCTCCCTGAAGCAGCGGCCGCGTTTCGTCGCAGTACACGCGCGGCGAGTAGCCCTGCTGCTGGGCCAGATAGATCGGACCGAGCGCAGTACCGAATTTCGAGACGGCCAGATGGCCTGCGTTGCAATGGGTCAGGATGCCACAGCCGGGATGGAGGAGCGAAAAACCCAGTTCACTGATGGCTTCGCACATCTTGACGTCTTCGGCCTTGATCGCCCTCGCCTCGGCGGTCAGGGAGTTGCGTATCACTTCGATGGCGTGCTTCTCGTCGGCGTTCTCCAGCCCCTGTTTGGTGGTGTAGAAGCAGCGCTCCATCCGGTCGAGCGCCCACATCAGGTTGACGGCGGTGGGACGGGAGATATAGAGGTAGTGCTTCACGCGGAGGAACTCATTCTCCAGCGCCTGCAGCGAACGGGTCCTGAAACGGTTCACGCACATTGCCAGGCCGAAGGCGGCCGCGATGCCGATGGCCGGCGCGCCGCGCACCTTGAGCCGCGTGATGGCATAGAAAATCTGCTCCGCGGTAATCAGATGCAGGAAGCGCTCCTGGGTAGGCAGCTGTGTCTGGTCGAGAATGACCACTTCACGCCCGCTGGGGCTGAGTTCTACCGAATCGTATGGAAAAATGCTTTTCACGGTCAGATCGTTTCTATCAGCTTCTGGAAGATGGCGCACATCCGGTCGGCGGCCGCATCGGCGGCCCGCACCACGTCGTCACCGTCGTTGAGGACGGTACTCGCGTTGTCGGTATTGGAAACATTGGTGATCACCGACATGCCGAAAACAGGAATGCCGCAGTGGCGGGCCACCAGCACTTCGGGAACGGTGGACATGCCCACGGCGTCCGCCCCGATCGAGATATAGTAGCGGACTTCGGCCGGTGTCTCGTACGACGGACCCGTATTGCCCAGATAGACGCCCTTGCGCACGGGAATCTTCGCTTTCTTAGCAATTTTTTCGGCCCGTGCGATCAGATCAAGGTCATAGGCCGCCGTCATATCGGGGAAACGCTCGCCGAAAGCGTCCAGGTTCGGACCGATCAGCGGATTGGGCATCAGGTTGATATGGTCGCGGATGATCATCAGGTCGCCCACCGAAAACGACTGGTTCAGGCCTCCTGCCGCATTGGAGACGAAAAGGGTCTTGATGCCCAGGGCGGCCATGACGCGGACCGGAAGCGTCACCTGGTCCATGGCGTAGCCCTCATAGAAATGGAACCGGCCCTGCATCGCGCAGACGTATTTACCGGCCAGTTTGCCGAAAATGAAGTTGCCCTTATGGCCAATGGCGGTCGATTTGGCGAAGTTCGGGATTTTTGCATAGGGAATCACGGCTTCGGCCTCGATGGCGTCTCCGAGTTTGCCCAGGCCGCTGCCCAGGATGATACCGACTTCAGGGGTTTTCCCGCCGATGTTTTCCTTGATGAAAGCAGCCGCTTCGCGGATCTTCTTGACTCGAGTGTCCATAATTATGATACTTTATTGATTTTTCGGGCGATTGCATCGGCACGTTCGAGGATCTCCTCTTCCCCGGGGACTTTCCGTCCTTCCATCACGACGCGTCCGTCCACGATGGCCGTGTCGAAGCAGGAACTGTTGGCCGACAAGATTAGGTTACCGATGAAGTTGATGCGCGGGATGAAGGCGGGCGACTGCGTGTCGACCAGCACCAGGTCGGCCAGCGCGCCTTCGGCAACCCGGCCGGCATCGATGCCCAGTGCCCGGGCGGCGTTGACCGTGGCCACGTCCATCAGTTCGTCGAGCGGCATGGCCGATGGATCTTCACGCCAGGCTTTCTGCATCAGGGCCATCGTCTTCATGCTTTCCCGGATATCGAGGTTGTTCGACGAGGCGGCGCCGTCGGTGCCGATGCAGATATTGGCGCCGGCATCGCGGAGTTCGTTGTATTTGAAACGGTAGCCCGAAGCGAGCTTGAGGTTCGAATTGATGTTGTGGACGACCGTCACGCGGTTCCGTCCCAGGATATCGATGTCGTGGTCGTCCAGCCAGAGGCCGTGGGCGAACACGGTCCGCGGGCCCAGCAGCCCCAGCCGGTTGAAATGCCGGGCAGGCGTCAAACCGGTCTTGAAAATGTCTTCCTGGGTTTCGGAAAGGGTTTCCGCCAGGTGCGCCGTGAACACCATCCCGTGTTCGCGGGCGAACAGGCCGGCCCGGAGCATCGTGGCCTCGGAAGTCGTATAGTCGGCGTGGACGGCGATGGCAAGCTGAATACGGTCCGGCCAGTCACGCGACTGGGCATAGACCTCTTCGCACTCCCGACGCTGCAGTTCGGCTTTCCCATGGTCGAAATTATCGAGGAAGTGGTAGGTGATGAATCCCCGGATGCCCATATCCGCCGCGGCGCGGGCGATGACCGGCGTCATCCAGTACATGTCGAGGAAACAGGTGGTCCCGGTCTTGAGCATCTCCAGGAAGGCCAGCTTCGCGCCCCAGTAGATGGCTTCTTCGTCGAGGCGGGCCTCTACGGCCCAGACCTTGTCGAGCCAGGTTTTCAGAGGCTCGTCCTCATAGCAGCTGCGCATCAGGGTCATCGCCGTATGGGTGTGCATATTGATCAGCCCGGGAATGACAGTCTTGCCCGTTCCGTCAATCACGCGGCCGGCGGAAACGTCCAGATTATCCGCAATCCGCACAATCCGGTTTCCTTCGATCAGGATGTCCGTCGTGCGGTTGTCCAACTGTACGCCTTTGAGGAGTAGAGAGCCCATGGTTTAGGTTATAATTGAGCAATTTTAATAAAAAATCTGCAATTTTCCAAGAAACGGGGTATCTTTGCACAAAACGCCGGAACGATGTTTCAAAAAATAAAGACCTGGTACGCAGCCCAAACCGACACGACGAAGGCCCTTATCTGGATCGGTCTCATAGCCGTCATCGGCATCATCATCCGCTGGGACGCCGTAGTGGCCGGCATCAAGCACGGTTTCCATTTCTACTCGGGAAAATGAGACGTTTATGTGCCATAGTGCTGATATGCGTCCCGCTGCTGGCGGCGACGGCACTGCGCGCACAGACCCCGATGCCGCAGGATACGGTCGAAGTCGAAATCACGGCGCGTGAACTGGCCGACAAACTGGTCGAATATGCGGAGACCTTCCTGGGTACACCCTACCGTTACGGGGCCAACGGCCCGAAGCGCTTCGACTGCACGGGCTACACCCGCTATGTATTCGGCCATTTCGGCTTCCACGATCTGAGCCGTTCGGCAAAGGACCAGGCCCGCGACGGGCGCGAGGTGGACATTTCGGATTTCCGCAATCTGCAGAAAGGCGACGTGCTGCTACTGGGCAGCCGGCGCAATCCGAAAGTGGTCGGCCACGTGGGCATTTTCACCGGCCTGGACACAGCCCGCAACGATCCGAAGTTCATCCATGCCTCCAATCACGGGGTCCGTCACAGCAGCATCTACACGGAGAGCTATTATGCGAACCGGCTGCTGGGTGCAAGGCGTTTCCTGCCCGATTTTGAAGACTACGACGTGGTTTTCGACAGCACGGCTGTCTATGCCTTCGATACTGAACTGGGTGTACACATCGCACCGGACAGCCTCGTGCTGGCCGACAATGACCGACGCATCGTACTCTTCGAGAACGGAAAATGGGCGTTCGTGGAAGAAAACGGCACTCTTGTCGTTCCCGGACAGGGCGGCCGGATCATTTTGAGCGGTGACGGCAACTGGGCGCCCGTGCGCGAGGCTACGGTCCACGTCCCCGGTTCCTCATTGAAGCCGGAGCCTAAAGAGACGGTCTCCGAAAAACCGGCGCCGGCCAAGCCCGCCGTGAGCCCGGCCGCGGCCGACACATCGGTCACCGCGACAGCGCAGCCGCAACAGCCCGAAAAGGTGTATTACACCATTAAGAAAGGTGACTCCCTCTCCAAGATCGCCAAACAACACCACACCACGATCAACAAACTCTGCCAGCTCAACGGCATGACCACCAAGACCGTCCTCAAAGTCGGCAAAAAAATCCGCGTGAAATAACCCGTCCGCTTCGGGGGAATGTCTCTCCTGAAACGAGGACATTACTGGCATCCATTATGCAGCGATTCACGAATTATCCGTAACTTTGTTGTGTTATGTCTTCGATCTATCGCGTTTTTTATATTGTCCTGCTGAGTGGGGTGCTTGGGTTTTTCGCGTGGTCTTGCGGCTATTCGAGTCCGGTGGCGCGACTGCTCGATCAGGCGGAGCGTTCGCTTGAGGCGGCGCCGGACAGCGCTTTCGTTTCCCTCGATTCGATGGACAGGAGCCTGCTGAACAGTCCGGAACTCCGGGCCCGGCATGCGCTGCTGTATTCGCAGGCGCTGGAGAAGTGCGGAATCGAGGTATATGACGACAGTATCATCCACATCGCGATCGATTACTATACCTCCGTCGGTGACAGCGAGAATGTGCAAAAGGCCCAGGCCTGCCTGGAGCGGATCCGCACGAACGCCAGCCTGCTGTCCCCTTCCGATACGCTCAAGATTCAGAATGCCCGCATCATCGAGGAACGGTACGCCGACAAGATGACGCTCGTCGAGAAAGACGAGCGAATCCGACACATCATCCTCCTCTCGATCCTGGCCCTGGCGGCTCTGGCGCTCATCCTTCATTTGATCGCCCGGAAACTCCGTTCGAAGCCGGATGACAAGGCGATGGCCGTCATCCGCGAGCGGCTGGACGTCCTCGACAAGGTGATTGCCTCCCGCATCTCCTCGGACGAGAAACTTTCGGATTCGGCGGAAGAGGAACTGGATGTGATGATGGCCGACCGGGAAGCGTTCCTCCGCTCCACCAAGATCCTTTTCGAAGAGAATCATACCAAGTTCACGGCCTATCTCGCGGAGAAGGGCCTTACCGACTGGGAAATCGGATACTGCTGCCTCTATACGCTCGGACTCAAGGGCAAGGATATCGGCGAATACATCCAGAAGAAACGCCACTACATCATCAGCCACGAAATCCGCCAGAAACTGGGCCTCGACGAGCACGACACCAACATCAGCATCTATCTGCGGAACCTATTGCTGGAGACGGAGCGCTGATGTAAAACTATCGATTGTCTTACACGCAGATTAATTTACTATCCCTATTGATTTTCAGCCGATTAACGGCTGAAAATTTTAATTTTCCCCGCCTCTTGTAAAACTTTTTCCGGATACTTTTGCAGAAGCAAAACACCGAAAAATCATGAACAAGAAGAGGATTCTTCTGGCTGCCGTCCTCCTGTCGGCAGGCCTTTCCGCCCGGGCGCAGGACCCGCAAACGGCACAGCCAGATTCGCTCGGCAAACCCGAACAACTGAAGGAAGCGGCCATCACGTCCCGACGCGAACGCATCAGGACCGATGCCGACAAACTCACCTATGACGTAGCGGCGGATCCGCTCGCAGAAGGCGGAAATCTGATCGACATTCTCCGAAACGTGCCGATGCTCAGCGTCAATGGCGACGAGGAAGTGCTGCTGAACGGCAGCAAGGATTACAAGGTCCTTGTGAATGGCCGGTCCACCGGGATGCTGGCCCGGAACTTCAATCAGCTCATCAAGACGCTCCCCGCCGCCTCGGTCAAGGAAATCCAGGTGATTACCAATCCCCCCGTCAAATACGATGCGGAAGGCATCGGCGGCATCATCAATATCGTGATGGTCCGGCGCGTGAAAGCGGGATACAGCGGTTCGCTGAGCGCCAATGCGGGCACACTCGGCAACGTGGGCGGGAGCGGTTACCTGAGCGCCCAACTGGGCAAGTTCACCCTGAGCGCCAATGCCAGCGGATCGTATTTTCCCAACCCGACGGTCTACGGTATCACCGACATCGAAGTCTTTGACAGCGAAACCCACCATTTCCAGCGATTGGATTTCTCGAATGACGTCACCTATCAGCCAGGGGCCCTGTCGCTGGAGGCAAGCTATGAGCCGGATTCGCTGAACCTGATCACGCTCTCCGGCTGGACCAATTATCAGAGATTGCGACAGGCCTATGCGATCACCGAGACTTTCCGGGACAGGGACCGCGCCAAGACCCTCGAGATGCAGGAACCGACGCTGCGGGACAGCCGAAACAACACTTTTTCGGGGGAACTGGCCTACCAGAAGACCTTTCGCAACGACGGCGGCATCCTCACTTTCAGCTACGCCATCGACGGGAATCCGAACAGTACCGACAATAACATCATCGTCGTACCCTTGCTCAATTGTACCGACTACCACCGGCATTCCTTCAACAGGGAGCACACCGTCCAGCAGACCGGCCAGCTCGACTACTTCGCCACGATCCGGAAGAAACACCAAATCGAGACCGGCGCCAAATATACGCTGCGCGCCCACGTGGCGGACTCCCACGATGAACTTTGGGACTTTGCGGCCGCGCAGTGGGTGACCGACAATTCCAATGTCAATGACCTCGATTACAAGCAGCATATCTTCGCCGCCTATGCCAGCTATGGCTACAAGTTCAACAAGCTCACCCTGAAAGCGGGCACCCGCCTCGAATACACCCTGAACAGGGGGCTTTCCAAAAGTCCCTCCGGCAACGTTACCTTCGACAACAGCAATTTCAACGTCGTCCCCTATTTCAATGCGGCATGGCGGATCAACCCCAAGAATTCTTTCTCGCTGACCTATACGCGCCGCCTGGGCCGCCCCAGCGTGAGCTATCTCAATCCCCACATCTTTGAGGAAACCCCCTATAGCCGGACGCACGGCAACCCCGACCTGCGGACCGTCGTTTCCAATGCGCTGACACTCACCTACCGCACACTCGGGGACAAATGGGACTTACTGGTACGCACCTATGGGAGCCTCTGCAACAACAAAATAGAGTATCTGGCCGTCGTAGGTCCCGACGGAGTCAAGGTCGCGACCTACGAGAACGCCGTGGTCTACGACCACATCGACCTGACGGTCGACCTGGGCTGGAATCCGTCGGAAAAGTTCAACCTTCAGACCAGCGGCCAGGTGGGATACAATTCCTATTACGCGCCCTCGCTGGAGCAACGGAACAACGGCTGGAGCTGGTATGTCAACACCAGCGGGAACGCCTCGCTTTGGCGCGGCGCCACGGCCTACACAGCAGCCGGCGCCTATGGCGGCGACATCACGCTGCAGCGGACATTTTACGGCGTCGACTACGAGTATTCGTTCGGCCTGCGTCAGGGCTTCCTGCAGAACCGCCTCGTCCTCAACGTCGCTGCCGTCATGCCCTTCCAACGCCGCTACGCCGGCTCAGTCCGTGAGACATCGACCGACACCTACCACCAGCGAAACGAATCCTGGTACGACCCCCGCTCCCTCCGCCTCAGCCTCACTTGGCGCTTCGGCAAAACCAGCATCAACCTCAAGCACGCCCGCAAGACAGAAGTGGACGACAAACTATAGTCCCGCTTTCTGTCCCTGCAGGAACAGAAAGAATATGGCTGTGCTCCGGCGTCGAGAAGTCGACGAAAGTGAATTTTCCGCTGCAACGGACACAACTGACTGTCAGCGACTTACTAAAAGTGATCCCCCCGAAAAGCAGGGGGATCACTTTACACAAACAGCTGATTTACCAATGCTTACATTGCAGCGCGAAAAGGAGCGCCCGCCAAGAGACCCTGATCGCTGAGCGCAGGCGCAGTCGATGCGGCGAAGAAGGAAGCACCAGGAAACTGACTACGCCAGCAGCGCCTTCACGCGCTCGTAGAGCGTGGGGTGGGAATATTCCGTGAAGACGACGACCGGGTGCGGGGTGAGGTTGGCGAGGGATTTGGCGCTCATTTTCTTGAGGGCGGAGGCTTCGGCGGGGCCGTAGCCGTGGGCGCGGGCGAAGGCGTCGGCCTGGCGCTCGTGGCGGCGGGAGATCACGTTGGTGACCAGATCGAGCAGGAGGCTGAGCGGCGTGTAGATGAGCGAGAATACCGCCAGATTGACGTGGAAAGAAGGTTCGGCGCAGCCTGCCGCAGCGGCCAAAGCGCTGCTGCCGATAAAGAGGCTGAACAACCAGAACATCAACAGATTCGTCGCGAATCCTTCAAGCGAAGAAAGGATGATGTGATGGTGCTTGTAATGGCCGATCTCGTGGGCCAGGACGCCCACGATCTCTTCGGTCGTGAGCTGCTCCTGGAGTGTGTCGTAGAGCACCACGCGCTTCTTGCGTCCGAAGCCCGTGAAGTAGGCGTTCGACTTGCTGCTGCGCTTCGATGAGTCGATGACGAAAATGTTGTCGAGCCGGAAGCCCACCCGGTCGGCGAAGGCCTCGATGGCGTCGCGCAGCTCCCCTTCCGGGAGGGGCGTCTGCTTGTTGAAGAGCGGTACTATGAGCTGCGAATAGAAATACTGCATGAACAGCGAAAAGAGCGTCACCGCACCCCAGGCGATCAGCCAGAACCAACGGGGCGTGAGCGTGTAGATCCATACGCAGAGCGCCAGCACAGCACCCAGGATCAGCAGGTTCATCAGCAGGCTCTTGACGGTATCGGTCACGAACAGTTTGGGCGTCGTGCGATTGAAGCCGAAACGCTGCTCAATGACGAAGGTCCGGTACAGGTCGAACGGGATCGAGATTACCCAGGAGATCAGGTAGAAGATGCCCCAGAACACGAGCGCCTGCACCACAGGCGAAGCGCTGACGCTGCGGGCGGCGGCGTCGAAACGGGCGAATCCGCCGAAAGCGAAAATGGCCAGCGTGACCAGAGTACTGACCAGTCCGGATATCAGGGAAAACTTGCGATTGGTCATCGCATAGGCCTGCTGCTTACGGTATTGCGTTTCATCGTAGAGGTCCGCCAACAGATCCGGAATCGGACGGCGCGAAGCCTTGATATTCAGAAAAGTGAGCACGGCCGACCAGATATACTCGGCCAGCACGAAGACGATTACCAGAATATAGAGGGCCTGTGCCATCGCCTTATTCTTCTTCCGCGGGAACGTACGGGGCGAACTGCGGATAGCGTTCCAGAATGCGGACCGGGCGGCCGTCCTTGCCGAGGAAGCAGTGGAGCGACATCCCTTCGAAGACCTCCGTCTCCCCCACCCGCATCCGGTAGCCGATGCGGAGCTTGAGGGGTGACATTTCCTTGATGAACACTTCCACGTCGATGACGTCATCGAAGGTCGTGGTGTGCAGGTAACGGCCTTCCACGGCCATCACGGGCGAAACGATGCCGTCGGCCTCGATGCGGGCGAAACTCGCGCCGATTTCGTCCAGGAAAGCCACGCGGGCCTCCTCCATGAACCGGATGTAATTCGAGTGATGGGTGATGCCCATCCGGTCGGTTTCGTAGTAATGGACCTTATGGTGATAGACGAACATTTCTTTTGCTTTTTTTGTGCTGCAAAGATAAATAATCGCTAACTTTATCCAAATTTTACTGCCATGCTCCGAGAAGAGACCGTCTTCGGGCCGATCCACAGCCGCAGGCTGGGCCGCTCCCTGGGAATCAACCTGCTCCCGACGAAAGGGAAACTGTGCAATTTCGACTGCATCTACTGCGAATGCGGCTGGAACTGCGACGGCCGCGGCGACACGGTCCTCCCCACCGCCGCCAAGGTCCGCACCGACCTGGAAAACAAACTGATGGAGCTGATGCTGGAAGGCACGCAGATCGACTCGATCACCTTCTCCGGCGACGGCGAGCCCACCCTCAACCCCGAATTCCCGCGCATCATCGAAGACACGCTCTTCCTGCGCGACGCCTACTGCCCTTCCGCCAAGGTCTCGGTCCTGTCGAACGCCACGCGCGTCCACGTGCCGGCCGTGTTCGAAGCGCTCCGGAAAGTGGACAATCCCATCCTGAAAATCGACGCCCCCACCGACGAACTGGTGGCCCGCATCAACCAGCCCGCCCCGGGCTACTCCATTGAACGGGTGATCGAAGCGTTGGAACGTTTCGAGGGCGTTTTCATCCTCCAGACCATGTTCCTGCGCAGCAAGGACTTCGACTCGGCATCGCCCGAGGTCCTCGACGGCTGGATGGCCATCGTCCGCCGGCTCAAGCCCCGTAAAATCATGGTCTACACCATCGACCGGCCCACCCCCGAAAAAGAGATCGAAGCCTTCTCCGTCGCCCGGATGGAGCAACTGGTCAAACCGCTCATCGACGAAGGCTTCCAGATCGACATCAAAGGAAAAGAATAATCAGCAAATTTGAACGATATGAACACCAACGAGAAATTCGTCATCACCATCAGCCGCGAACTCGGCAGCGGCGGCCACACCATCGGCAAGAAACTCGCCGACAAACTGGGCGTACGCTTCTGCGACAAGGAACTCATCAAGGAACTCTCCAAACGGTTCAACCTGACGCCTTCCTCCATTGAACGTCTGAAGAGCGAGAAGAAGAACTGGCTCTCCGACTTCATCCAGCGCCTCGCCCCGGCCCCGTCACCGGCCGGCTTCGTGGGCACCAGCCACACCGTAGGCCGGGAATTCGACCCGACCGTGACGACCGACGAGATCTTTGCGGCGGAAAAGGAAATCCTCTGCGCTATGGCCGAGCAGGAATCCTGCGTGATCGCCGGCCGCTCCGGCTTCTTCGTGCTGAAGGACTTCCCCAACAAGGTCGACATCTTCATCACCGCCTCCAAGGAGAACCGCATCGTTCGGACCATGCAGAAACAGAATTTCCCGCGTGAACTGGCCGAAGAGGTCCTCGGCAAAGTCGACAAGGCCCGCGAGAACTACATCCAGCGCTTCGCCGGCGTGAGCCGCTACGACGCCCGCAACTACAGCCTCACGCTCAACGTCGACGGCATGACCGAAGACGAGGCCGTGGAGATCATCCTGGCCTATATCGACCGCAAGCACTAAGCCCGGCCGATCGGATCAATACTGGGTTTTGGTATAATAGAAGCCCGTTTCAACAGCCGTGAGCAGGTCCCCGACTTGCTCACGGACTTCTTTATGGCTCCCGTGGAAGGGATAGACCCGGGCCGGCGCAGAACCCTGGGCCGGAATCAGCACCACCGGATCGCCCTTGTCGTCGTAGATGAGCGTCCAGATGGCATCATACGAGGGCTCTTCCGGAGAAATGAATTTGTACACACCCAGTTCATCGTACGCACCCCCGCGGGCGCCGACGCTGACCGTCCCGTCGTCCCGGAACATAAGCCGTGAACCGTGGCGTTCGCGCCACTCCCCGAACAGCCAGGCGTTCTCCAGCCTGCGTTCCTGGTCACGCAGCAAGGCCACGTTGTCGGCTTCCGTTTTCGTCAGGGAACCGCCGTCCGGATGCTTGGCGAGGATGTCTTCGCGCATCTGGATGACTGTCTCCAGTGGGAGGCCCCGCAGGTCGTCGAGCGACAGGGGCGTCGTCCGGCCGGTGGTACAGGTACAGGAGATGGACAGGCAGGCCAGGACGAATCCGGCAAGGAAAAGGGGTAATCGGCGCATCTTCATTCGGTTTTGATCGGCTAATTTAGCAAAAAACGGCCGTTTTTGTATCTTTGTACCGAGTTTATCCGCTTGCTTTATGAAAAAGAGAGTCCTCACCCTCATCGCCCTCACCCTGCTGGTCGCCATCCCGGCCTACGCCGTTTTCAACGAACGGGATTTTGCCAAGACGCTCACCATCCTCCGCTCCGAACTCCACCAGGAGCACGCCAAGATGGCGCATCTGCAGGCCCGTCTGGCCATGAACAACGAGGCCCAGCACAAGCAGTTGGTGGAAATGACGAAGCGCTGCAACGAACTCGCCCTGATCCTCTATTCCCAGAATCAGGATTACACCTTCGATATGACCTACGCGCTCAACGAGGTGACCAAGCAGTATGAGGATTTCCACAAGCAGCGGCTGCCTTTCGATGAGATCGTCGACCGGATGAACCACGAAATCGAGCGCTACGAGCATCTGGCCGAGGCCCTGCGGCGCCTGCCGCCGATCCTCGACAAGATCGACGCGGTACCCGACTCCCTTTCCGCCGTGATGGATACGATCCTCATCCGCGAAAGCCACCACCACCACGAAGACGGTTTCGACATCGTGGGGACCGAAGAACACGAACACGAGCACGAGTACG
>JAEEGJ010008784.1_pt1 | contig 27605 bp, 19 predicted proteins | sample 8958761 | NCBI WGS metagenome assembly JAEEGJ01 (sample SAMN16246546, study PRJNA631951) | gut metagenome | biome: gut microbiome; feature: rumen; material: RS-attached | host: Bos | place: Iran: Karaj | collected 2018-10 | reverse complement strand
TTCTTATTTTGCGTTCTCAGCCATGCGGATAAGCTCCTTAAGCTCATCGATGCTCACCTCCTGCTGTTGGACAAGGCGGGAAATGAAATCGGTGTATGAGCCGTTGAAGAATCGGGCCACGCTCTCTTTGTTCATCTTTTCAAAGTAGGTGTCACGGTCAAACGCGGCCTCGTAGAGGAAGAACCTTGCTCCCAGCTCGCGGTGCTTGATCATACCGCTAACCTCAAGACGGCGCACGAATGTGGTGAGCGTGTTGAAGTTGGGCTGGGGCTCGGGCATATGATCCAGAATCTCTCTCATGGACAGCGCTCCGTTATCCCAGAGCACGTTCATGATTGCAAGTTCCTTATCGGTCAGTTTCTTCATATATAATGTTTTGTTTCAGGTTTCCACCACAAATAAATTACATTTTGTAAAAACAACAAAACATTTTGACAATTATTTATACTTATGTTGTAAAAATAAACATACAGTGCCAAAGAGAACCGTCCCCATTGTCATCTTTTGCTATCTTTGCAAAAAAGTGAAGATATGAAGAAGTTAATGCTTATGGTGGCCGCAGTGATATTGTGCGGCGTTGTGAATGCTCAGCCTACCTATACCGATATAGGTTTCAATGATATTGCCGATGTGTTTGCCGGTCTCAAGAAGAATGAGAAGGTGGTGTTCCTGCTGCGTCACGGAGAGCGCGGACGTGATTACTCCAAGGCCGGACTGCTTACTGAGAACGGTAAGGCTCAGGCCCGCATGGTGGGCGGAAAGATTGACAGCGATGAGCAGGCTTTCTATGCTCACTCCGATTATGACCGCACAAAGCAGACCTGCGAGAACATTGCCATGGGCCGCGGTGACGAATTCATCCATGAGGAGTGGGGGATTCTGAACGGTGACTGGTACCGCAAGGATATTCCCGCTATCCGCCGTAACGGATGGGACAACTGGGAGTCACTTTCCCAGTGGGCCTATGAAGGCGGTAAGGAGGAGGGTTTCTACAACCTCGAGGAGCGCAGTCAGGAGTGGCTGGATTCACTTAAGGCACATCTGCCTTCAATGAAGCGTATCAACGTGCTGGTGTCACATGACTATATGGTTACTCCGATGGCCGTGTATGCATCGAAGGGTCAGGTTGACCTGCACTATTGGGTGAACCGCAAGTGGATTAACTACCTGGCAGGTGTTGCCATTATCATTGACAAGAAGGGAAGAATGACCTTCAAGACCATCCGCGGTCTTGACTCAGGCCTTCTGGATCGCTGATTCCAAAAGTTTCTGGGTAGCTTCATCCAGATCCCGGTAGGTGGTTTCAAAATCACCTGTGTACCAGGGATCGGCTACGTCACGGTCCTTGCCGGCGTATGACATCATGAGATGTACCTTGCCGGCGGGGTCGCTTGGTATGATATATTTAAGCCAGCGCAGGTTCATGCGGTCCATGCAGATGATCAGGTCAAAGCGGTCATAATCGGCACGGGTTATCTGTCTGGCTGTCTTGGATGTGTCAAACGGTATTCCGTGAGCATTCAGACAGCGCTTGGCGGGCGGATAGATGGAGTTTCCTATCTCCTCGGTCGATACGGCCGCGGATTCCACGTAGAATTGCTCTTTTAAGCCCTGTGAGGCGATTTTATCCTTAAAGATGAACTCTGCCATAGGGGAGCGGCAGATGTTGCCGTGGCAGACAAAAATGATCCTGTATCTCTTTTTTGATGCGTCCATGGTGCAAAGGTATAAAAAAGGGCCCGAATCAGATTCGGACCCTTTCTTTTGTGAGCAGTTATGGAATTAATTATAACCGGGATTCTGTCTCAGGTTAGGATTCTTGTTGATAACTGTCTGCGGGAAGGGGAAGAACTCATGCTTGCCCTCCTTGAAACCAACCTTGTCACCGAACTTCTTCTTTGCATCGTGTGTGGTGATGAAGTAGAAGCGGCCGGTAGCCTCAGTCTCGCCGGGTAACCATGTAACGTTCTCATCAGCGGGCATGTCAGCAATCTTCTGGTTGCCATTATCATCCAACTCGATGATCTTATTGCCGTTGTTGTCCAGCTTATATGAGCCATCATCATTCTTTACGAATGTGGTATCCTTCCAAGGGGTATAATGAGGCTTTCTGTACAGCTTGTCAAACAGTCTGGGAGCGAACTGACCATTCTGCTTGATACGCTCGGTGTCGCCCCAGCGCTTGATGTCAAGCATACGGCTGCCCTCGAGCCAGAGCTCGTATGACTTCTCCTTCTTAAGAACATCCATGTTAACAGTTGCGCTTATAGGAGCACCTGCGCGTTCCTGGATCTTATTGATGTAAACCTTTGCACTGTCAAGCTGGCCGTTCTGGATGCAAGCCTCAGCGTAGAGCAGAAGAACCTCGGCGTAACGCATAACAATGTTGTTGTTCAGACGAACGTTGTTGCCATAGTTGGGGTTGCAGTCTGTGCCCTTAGTCATCTGCTTGAGAGGCAGCCAGTATGACTGTCCGTAAAGACCGTCTACAATATCAGAAATACCGATGCTCTTGCTGACCTTCTTCTGTGCAAGAGTGAGGTTGTTCAGAGAGTCATTCTCATAAGGCATGGTGTAAATGGCACTGTCAACACGGATGAATGTAGCGTCGAAACGGTGTGAATGACCTTCATTTGCAAAGAACTCATCACCGAACCACTGGGGAACACCAAGTCCGCCCCAACCGTCGGCACCGCCCATGTAGACGAGGGTAGGCTCACCACCCTTTACGAAGTGGTCCTTACGCCAAGCCCAAATCTGAGCTTCCATCCAGGTTGAACGCTGGTTGATACCGCCCCATGCACCGATGTTTGAGTTGTACTCAAGATTTGACTCAAATACCTTCTCTTCATTACCGTCACCCTCAATATGGAAGTTCTCCCAGTATTTGGCTCCGGGAACGAGGTCGTATTTCTTTGAATCAATTACAGCCTGAAGGGCAGCCTGTGCCTTAACATAGTCTTCGGCAAAGATGTATGCCTTACCGGCAAGAGCCTGTGCAAATCCCTTGGTGCACTTTACTGCGCCATCCTTATCGGTTTTGCTCTTACGCTCGGGCAGTACCTGGGCAGCTGCTTCTGCTTCACTTGCAACCCACAACAGAAGCTGTTTGTGTGACCACTGGTAATTGGGATCGAGATCGCAGTTGTAGGGAAGTCCGTCAGCAATCACATGATCGATTACAGGAGGAGTGCCCCAAAGTGCTGCGAGCAGGAAATAGTCATAAGCGCGGAGAGTACGAGCCTCTGCTACGCATCTCTTCTGAACTTCAGAAGTACCATCTTTGAAATGGTCGATTACCAGGTTGGCTGTGTAAACAGACTGGAAAATACCGCTGTAGAACTCGTTGATGATTCCGAGGCCGGTATCGAAGTTGTAGTCGTTAAGGTCAGAACTAAAGTCGTTGTCACCATAGTTTGAACCAGCTGCATACATATCATCACCTCCGTTGTTCAGCATGAACTTATAAGGAGTATAGATGTAAGCTGCGCCACGACCGGTTACATTGGTAGAGAAGCTTGCATAAGCAGCGACAAGTGCAGCCTCAGCATCTTCATCGGTCTGATAAAAAGTTTCTATGGCAGTCACACCCTTCTGCGGAATGTCAAGACGACTTTCATCGCAGGATACGAGGGCAAATACTGCAGAAACGGCAATCAATGAATATATTGTCTTTTTCATATCAATATCCTATTAATGGTTAGAAAGTAAGATTTACGCCGAACACCATCTTCTTGGTGGTAGGATATGAACCAGAATCTATACCGCGGTTATCGCTTGAGTTATAGGTTGCTGTTTCAGGATCTGCACCAGGATATTTGGTGAATGTGAAGTAGTCGTCAAGTGAAGCATAAACTCTCATGTCGCTAAGAAGAGCCTTCTTGATAACCTTCTTAGGCAGAGTGTAACCGAGCTGGATCTGCTTGATCTTGAAGTATGAACCATCATAGATAGCTGCGCTTGAGCTGAAGAATACCCAGCTTGATGAAGCTACGCTCATGTCAGGATATTTTGCAGAAGCCTTGTCTACGTTCGGGTTGCCCCATGAATTTCTCCAATACTCGGTAAGCATGTTCTGCTCAGGACGGTCAGCTGAAACCATCAGGTTGTAGATCTCGTTGCCTGCTGCACCGGTACCGAATAATGTGAAGTCAAATCCCTTCCATGCGAGATTAACGGTAAGACCGTAAGTGAAGTCTGGAATACCCTCACCAAGATACTGCATATCGTTGTCACCAGGAGAGGTGGTCAACTCACCGTTAGCTGTGTAATACAGAGCCTGACCAGCGGTCCAACCCTTCTGAGCATCGTCCTCCTGTACTACGCCTGCGTACTTGTAACCACGGAAGTACCAAATAGGATAACCCGGCTCAAAAGCGGTTTTGAGCTTGTTGTTAAGACCTGATACACCGCTACCGTCAAGACGGTTAAGGAGTGAGTGCATCTTGAGAACCTCATTGTGGAGGGTTGAGAAGTTTGCAGATACATTATATGAGAAGTCACCAATCTGGTCTCTCCAACCTAATTCGAATTCAAGACCGGTGTTGAGTACCTGACCTGCGTTAACCCATGAACTGCTTACGCCGATTTCGGGCAGAGGAGTGATCTGAACCAGAAGGTCATTGGTGGTCTTCTTGTACCAGTCGAAGCCGAAGGTCAGACGGTCGCTCAGGAAGCGTGCGTCAAGACCGAAGTCGAGCTGCTCTGAAGTCTCCCATTTGAGTTCGGGGTTAGCAAGGCCTGAAGGCTTTGAACCGTATGTGGGATGTCCGTCACCAGCACCAGGATTGTACTGATACATCTCACCGTTCAGAGTAATAGCGGTTGAATAACGATAGTCTTTCAATACGTTGATGTTACCGTTAACACCCCATGATCCACGAAGTTTCAGGAAAGATACTACGCTGCGATCGATGTTATCTCTGAAGAATGACTCATTGCTGATTGTCCAACCACCTGATACTGAGGGGAAGTAACCCCAACGGTTCTCGGGTGAAAGTTTTGATGAGTCATAAGCATCGGCACGGAAGTTAGCCTGGATACCGTACTTGTTATCATAGGTATAACCCAGACGGCCGAAGTATGAAAGCTGAGTCTCAAGACCGGGAGCATTGTTTACGGTCTTGGTTGCATCTGAATTCAGGAAATCAATATAGCGGAAGTTGGGTTCATAACCCTTGAGAATGTTAGCACCTGATGATGAGATACTTGCATTGTCAATGTGCTTCTCGCTGTATGACATACCAGCCATTGCGTTGATGCTGTTTCTACCAAGTGTCAGGTTGTAGTTAGCAAAGTTCTCCCACTGATAGTAGTAGTTGGTGTTAACGTTTGCACTGATAGAATAGGTGGTAGCTGAGGCCATACTGGTCATCCAGTAAGGTGTTGAGTAGCTGTGTGACTGATCCTGTGCTACGGTGTAACCAAAACGAGAGGTGATGGTGAGACCCTTGACAGGCTTCAGGTTTGCAGCAATGTTACCACGAAGGTTGATACCCTCCTTGCTTGAGTCAGTCTTATCTCTCTGGAAGAGAGGGTTAGCTGTTGCATCCTCGAAGTAGTTTGAAGTTCCGTAGAAATCGTTGTTGTGATTGGGATCTCTCGGGATAAGTTCGGGGTTGGTAGCATACTTACTCTGCATTCCGCCAGGAGTATTGGCGATATCGCTGATGTAAGCGGGAGTCAGCGGGTCAATTGAAATAACTGAGTTCAGAGTTGAACCGTAACCGGCTGATACAGACTTGGTGCTCCACTTCTCGATTGAGTTGCTGGTTGAAATGTCAAACCACTTGAAGAGCTCATAGTCAGCGTTGATCTGAGCGGTGAGACGCTTGTAAACATCCTTGTCACCTACAACGATACCGTCGTTGTCCAGGAAGTTCAGTGAAGTCAGGAAATGACCCTTGTTGTTACCGCCCTGAACGGTTACGTTGTGCTGCTTGGCCCAACTGGGCTGGAATACCTCCTCATACCAATTGGTGTTCTGTCCGCTGTAGTTGTACTGGTCAAGCTCAGCCTGGCTGAGTTTGCCGATATATGTCTGATACTCAATGTACTCCTTGGCATCGAACAGCTCAGCTGTCTTTCCAAGTGACTGGAGTGAGAACTTACCTGAGTAAGAAATGTGAGCAGAACCTGTCTCACCCTTCTTGGTTGTGATAAGTACAACACCGTTACCAGCCTGAGCACCGTAGATGGCAGCAGAAGCAGCATCCTTAAGTACCTCCATTGACTCAATCATTTCGGGATCCAGATACTGGATGTTGTCAACCTTAAGACCGTCTACAATGAGCAACGGGCCAAGGCCGCCGGTTGTTGAGTTAGATGAGTAACCACGTACGCGGATGCTTGCGCCCTCACCGGGAGCACCTGATGTGTTGATTACCTGGATACCGGATACTTTACCTTGTATAGCTGCAGCAGCGTCAGTTACTGAACGGTCCTTCAGGTCAGTGGCCTTAATTGATGCAACTGATCCGGTCAGGTCGCTCTTCTTCTGAACACCGTAACCTACAACTACGATTTCCTCGAGGAGCTCTGCATCCTCAGAGAGTGTAACGTTAATGGTTGTACGGCCGTTTACCTGTTCGGTTACTGTCGTATAACCCATGAATGAAAACTGGAGGGTTGCGTTTGACGCTACTGAGATGGAGTAGTTACCATCCAAGTCGGTGACGGTGCCGTTTGATGTTCCCGGCTCAGCAATGCTGACGAGAGCAAGCGGTTCACCTGCGTCATCCTTAACCTGTCCCTTAACAGTCACGTTCTGCGCGGTTGCACAGATAGGCACTGCGATTGCGAGCAGAATGCCTAACACATGTTTTTTGAGATTCATAAAAAAGGATTAAAAAGGATAAAGTTAAACAATTAGGTAAAATGTAATATTCGAGTGAATTTTTTGTCTTGTCGGAAAAGGTTTCCAGGTTGTAATTAAGTTGTAATTAAGTCGTAATTAAGTTGTAATTAAGTCGTTTAATAATTCTCACTTGTTTGGAGGTAGGTAAACATTGCCTATTTTCCTTACTCACAAACTATGCAAACGTAAGGGTTTCTTTGAAACCACCAAAACAAGATGCTTAAATTTTGTTTCATTCTATAAAAAATATAACGATTCGGGAACAATTGTTAATGTCTGACAGGGTGGCGAAAATGTCGGCAATTGGCCACACGATTGGATAAAGTGTCTATTTTTATACATGTTTAAAGAACAACATCTCATTTTATTGAACTATATTTGTGAAACATAAAACCAATTAATGTAATCGTTATGAACATAAACAACATTATGGCAGATCTGGAGCGTAAGCATCCGGGTGAGAAAGAGTATCTGCAGGCAGTACGTGAAGTGCTTATTAGTGTTGAACCTATCTATAATCAGCATCCTGAATTCGAGGATGCCAAGATCGTTGAACGTATGGTCGAGCCTGACCGTATATTTACGTTCAAGGTGCCATGGACCGATGACAACGGCGAGATTCATGTAAACACCGGTTACCGCGTCCAGTTCAACAACGCTATCGGCCCATACAAGGGCGGTTTGCGTTTCCATTCATCAGTCAACCTTTCGATCCTTAAGTTCCTGGGCTTTGAGCAGACTTTCAAAAACGCTCTGACCACACTGCCTATGGGCGGCGGCAAGGGCGGTTCGGATTTCTCGGCCCGCGGGCGCTCGGCTGCTGAGATTGAACGTTTCTGTCACAGCTTCATGCTGGAGCTTTGGAGAAACATCGGCCCTGATACGGATGTTCCGGCAGGTGATATAGGTGTGGGCGCACGCGAGATAGGATATCTGTACGGCATGTATAAGAAGCTCGCGCGTGAAAATACGGGTGTGCTCACAGGTAAGGGGCTTACTTTCGGCGGATCCAAGATCCGTCCCGAGGCTACCGGTTTCGGCGCTCTGTATTTCCTTAGCCAGATGCTGGCGGACCGCGGCGATTCCCTTGAAGGCAAGACGATAGCCATAAGCGGATTCGGAAATGTTGCATGGGGCGCAGCCAAGAAGGCTACCCAGTTGGGCGGCAAGGTGGTCACCCTGTCGGGTCCTGACGGCTATGTCTATGACAAGGAGGGTCTGAATGACGAGAAGATTGCATACATGCTCCAGTTGCGCGCCACTAACAATGACGTGATTGAGCCTTATGCAAAGAAATTCGGTGCCGAGTTCTTTGCAGGACGCAAGCCGTGGGAGTGCAAGGTGGATATCGCAATGCCCTGCGCAACCCAGAATGAGCTGAACGGTGACGATGCCGCATTGCTGATAAAGAACGGTGTCAAGTATGTGGCCGAGGTTTCAAATATGGGTTGCACTCCGGAAGCTATCGACGCATTCATCAGCGCACGCGTGCTCTACGGTCCGGGTAAGGCTGTGAATGCGGGCGGCGTGGCTACATCGGGCCTTGAGATGACACAGAACGCCATGCATATCTCATGGCCGGCCGATGAGGTTGACGCCCGTCTGCACACCATCATGTCCGATATACATGAGCAGTGCGTCAAGTACGGTACTGAGCCCGACGGTTATGTGAATTATATGAAGGGTGCCAACATTGCAGGCTTCATGAAGGTTGCGCAGGCTATGTTGGAGCAGGGATTCCTGGGATAATATGATCAAAGAAAGAATAGATGCTCTCCGTCATCTGATGGCGGAGTGGGGATGGGATGTTGCCGTTACTGTCGGTGAGGATCCCCATAACAGTGAGTATACTCCGTTGCGCTGGTGTCAGCGCCAGTTCATAAGCGGATTCACCGGTTCGGCCGGAGTGGTGGTCATTTCAAAGGACCATGCCGGTTTGTGGACCGATTCCCGATACTGGATTCAGGCTTCAAAGGAGCTTGAAGGCAGCGGTATTGAACTGCACAAGATGATATCGGTCGAGGATAAGGACTGGATACGCTGGATTGCCCAAGCAGTTCCCTCGGGCGGAAAGGTGGGCATCGACGGGCTCTGCATGAGCATGAATGAGGCTCTGCAGCTTGAGAAGGTTATTGCAGGCAAGGGTGCAGCCGTAATATCCAAACCCGATTATCTGGAGGCTCTTTGGTCTGACCGTCCGTCGCTTCCGCAGGGTAAGGTCTGGATTCATGAGGAGAAGTTTGCAGGACGCAGCAGAGAGGATAAACTTAAGTGGCTGCGCGGCGAACTGGAGGGCATGGGATGCAGCTATATGTTCCTGAATTGCCTTGATCAGATTGCCTGGCTGCTGAATATCAGGTCAAACGATGTGGAGTACTGCCCGTTCGTCATCTCATTCGCTCTTGTGGGCCCGGATGGCGTCGAACTGTTCGCTGACAATTCGAAATTTGACTCAGATACGCTTTTTAAGCTCAAATCCGCCAATATCTCCCTGCATCCTTACAGTGAGGTTGGTGAATACATAAAGTCCTTCAGAGTCAAGGGAAAGATACTGATTGACTCAGGCTCACTCAATTACGAGACAGGTAAGGCCATAGTTGATTCTTTCGGCCGTGAGAATATTGTCGAGGGTGTATCACCTGTGGAACTTGCAAAGTCTGTAAAGAATGATATTGAGATCGAGGGCTTCCGCAAGGCGTATATCCAGGACGGAATCGTGCAGACCCGTTTCTTCAAATGGCTTGAGGAGCAGGTTTCATCGGGAGCAAGGATAACCGAGTCTGATGCATCGGACAAACTGCATGAACTGCGCGCAGCTATGCCTGATTTCCTGGACGAGAGCTTTGAAACCATATCGGCCTACGGAAAAAATGCAGCATTGCCGCATTATTCTACCGTTCGCGGCAAGGATGCGGTGCTGGAGCCGCACGGACTCTATCTTAACGACAGCGGTGCGCACTACAGCTACGGAACAACCGATATTACCCGTACCGTTCCGCTGGGTCCTCTGACTGACCTGGAGCGTGAGGATTATACGCTTGACATGATGGCAATGATAGATCTGGCCATGGCTTTGTTTCCCGAGGGTACTCCTGGCTGCCGTATCGATGCCATAGCACGCCGTCCGTTGTGGAACGCCATGCGCAACTTCGGTCACGGCACGGGTCATGGAGTGGGGAACGTACTCTCTGTCCATGAGGGGCCGCAGTCCATTCGCCAGAACCTCAAGGATCAGCCGCTGCTGCCCGGAATGATTACCTCCGATGAGCCCGGAATATACCGTGAGGGATTCCATGGAATACGTCATGAGAATATGATCCTGTGCTGTCGGAAGGGGGAAAATGAGTTCGGCCGATGGCTGGGTTTTGATACTCTGACAAGGACCTATCTGGATACCTCTGCACTGGTTGTTTCAATGATGGACAGGCGTGAAATAGAGTGGTTGAATGATTTTAACCGCACTGTGATGGAAGAGGTGGGCCCGTATCTGACTGCCGAAGAAAGGGCCTGGCTCAAGGACAAGACACTTCCTGTTGAATTTTAAAAACACTGAATATCAGCATTATAAATAATTTCGGGCGGTCGGTTGAAAAATTTTTCTGAATAATTTTTCCATTACTATACCGTCCTGAAATTATTTTTGGTTACCTTTGTACCGAAATTAACACGGCCAAATATCTGCTGATGAAAATACAGTCTATTTTCTTATTCTTGCCATGTGTAGCCAGTTTCTTCTGGTTCCTGTTCTATATTCTTTTTTCTTCAAAAGGTGCCGCTTACAGAAAGCTCGCCCAGTTCCTTCTCGTAGTATCGCTGTTTCTGCTTTTCACGATACTCTCTATTAAGGATGACGCATTCATGCTTATGCACTTCACCCTGTTCAAGCAGGTGTGCGCACTTTTGATGGTGCCTTATTTCCTTAAATATATTAAGGCGCTTCAGGGAACAAGACCTTCAGGAGTGGTGTATAACATACTTAGCGTTATACCTTATATACAGCTGGTTGTTGGTATTGAGTCTGTTTTTTCTGTAGGTTATGAAAATGCCGTCGGCATCCTGATTGACTCATATACATTCCAGGGGCCGATGTTCCCGTATCTGCCCGACCGTAGCCAGATGCTGTTCTATGCCTGCTACACTTATATGTTCAAGAGCATGCTTCTGGCTAATTTCATGCTCTTCTCAGTAAGTCTCATGAAATGTGCGGTAAGCGGTGTCTGCAATTTCAAGCAGGTTACCGGCTTCCTGTTCAGAAAGAAAAAGGCGCCTATCAGACCGGTCCAGTATTTCCTGGCCCTTTTGATGTTCCTTATAGTGGTACCGGCACTGATACTTGGCAGAGACAATACATTGGATACTGTCGCTCTTACCGCTCTGGGATCATTCCTGGTGGCATTCTTTATCTCGATGATTGCTTTTGTGGGTGCTGCCGGAACCTCTGAGTATCAGTCTATTCCGGGTATCTTGAAGATGGTTCGCTTTGGCGCTGCCGATGATTATGAGGATGATGCCGAAGAGGATGCCGCAGAGCAGGAGATCCGGAATGAAGCTGAGGCGGAACGCATAGCCGACGAGCCGGTTTTCCGTATTACCGATTCTGAGAAAGAGGAGGCTCTGGATAAACTTCGCGAGGCAATAAGTGTAAAACTTGAGAAGTATCTCATTGAAGATCAGTTATATCTGAAGCATGATCTTACTCTGAACTATGTCGCAGACAAATTGGGCGTGTTCAAGGATGAACTCTCAGACTATATTAATTATAGGTATGGAATGTCATTCCAGAACTATATCAACAATCTGCGCATCTCATATGCCGAAAAGTATCTGATGGCTCATGACCGTGTAACCCAGAATGAGATAGCTGTGGAGTGCGGTTTCTCAGGTGCTTCATCATTCAACTCGGCGTTCAGCAAGAAAAACGGTGTCACTCCCAAGATCTGGAAGGACAGGCAGCTGGAGTTGCTCAAGAATCAGGAGGCTTAAATCACATTACGGACCGAATAAAAAAAACAAGAGACTCGCTGCACAGCGGGTCTCTCGTTCTCAATAGTCCTTTTCCAATAATTGAAATTTAGATGAACCGGTTTCACAACCAATCTTCTCTCTCCTTGTTTGCACTACAAATATAAGCGTTATTTTTTACGTGCGCACTACATTATTAAAAAAAATGAAGCAATTCTTGACATTTTTACGTTTTGAGAACAACTTTTGTGAATTTGATAAGGAAAACGGATTTACCCGAGGCTCAAGAGGCGCGTAAACGACTATAAAAAAGCAGGGAAGCGGGACTTCACAGTTCCGCTTCCCTTAAAATAAAATCTAATACCATGAAAAACACGTTGCAAATATATATTCCGGTTTTCTTATTTCCAAGAGATATGGAGTTTTTTTGTTAATTTTGTGCTGCAATAGGTAATATACAATATAATGGGTACCAGAAGGCTATACACGGCAGATAATATTAAATCATATAAGGTGGCAGAGGAGACTACTCTGCTTCCTTTCCTTATACAGACATTGTCAAATCTGAGCCGTACTGAGGTCAAGTCCATGCTTAAGTACAAGCATGTGGCAATCAAGGGATCGGCCGTGACTCAGTTTGATACTCCGCTTATGCCCGGTGATGTGGTTGAGGTCAATTTCGGCCGTTCATTCTATCAGTTCAACAATCCCCAGGTGAAGGTCCTTTATGAGGACAAGTACATGCTGGTAATTGAGAAGGCATCGGGCCTGCTCTCAGTAGCCAATGACAACGCCCGTGAAAAGAACGCCTTCCATATAATGCGTGATTACGTGCGCCATACCAATCCTGAGGCCGAACTCTATGTCTGCCACCGTCTGGACCAGTATACATCAGGCATCCTGCTCTTCTCGAAGGATCAGGATATGATGCTTGAGATGCGTTCAAACTGGGATTTCTATGTAAAGGAGCGCAAGTATGTATGCGTGACTGAGAATATCCCGCCCAAGCAGGAGGATACAATTGAGAGTCTGCTTACCCAGAATGACCGTATGCAGGTGTTCTCAACCAATGATGAGGAGAACGGCCGTCTGGCAATCACGCATTACCGTGTGCTGCAGACCCGCGGACGTTACGCTCTTGTGGATGTCGAGATCTTTACCGGAAAGAAGAACCAGATCAGGGTTCATATGTCAGAGATGGGATGTCCCATTGCAGGTGATATGAAATACGGTGCCGAGACCAATCCGGCTCGCCGTCTCATGCTGCACAACTACCGTCTTGCATTCATCCATCCGGTTACAGGCGAGCTGATGCGTTTCTCACTTCCAACTCCCACAGTATTCAGAAAGCTGACTTCTCCAGATAAATGAAAAAGAGTTACAAGCCGGGTACTATGATCTACCCGCTGCCGGCAGTTCTGGTGAGCTGCGGCGCAACCCCCGAAGAGTACAATGTCATGACAGCCTCATGGACAGGAACTGTTTGCAGCAATCCTCCCATGTGTTACGTTTCAATCCGTCCGGAGCGTTATTCATACGATATAATCAAACGTAACGGCTGCTTTGTCATCAATTTGACTAATAAGGAGTTGGCTCGTGCAACTGATTTCTGCGGAGTCCGTTCCGGCCGTGACATGGATAAGTTCAAGGAGGCCGGCCTTACTCCAGGAAAGGCTGAGATTGTTGCTGCTCCCATTGTTGAGGAGGCTCCGGTTTCAATTGAATGCAAGGTGGTTGACATCAAACCTCTGGGATCTCACGATATGTTCCTGGCTGAAGTCGTGAATGTTATTGTAGATGCGAAATATATTGACAAGGATGATAAGCTCGACATGGCTGCGATGAATCTGATCGCATATACCCACGGCGAGTATTTCGATGTCTCCAATCCGACCGGTTTCTTTGGCTGGTCAGTCAGGAAAAAGAAGGTAATCAAAAGGGAGAAGAAATAAACTTGAGGAAGTGCTCCACGTCCGGATCAAAGGTGTAGGGGCCTCTTAAGAGTTCTCCTTTTGCGTTGATGATTACGTAGAAGGGCTGTGCGTTTGCGCCAAACTTGTGACGCTGCAGCAGGCTCCATTTATCACCGACTGTACGTATCTTGACCTTTGTTCCGTTCTCCGTTACCTTCCAGCTTTTGGGGAGCGGAGTCTTGTCATCCACGAACAGGGATACCAGGATGTATTTTTTCTTTATCACTTCCGATACACGCGGATCAGTCCAGACTGCTGCCTCCATCTTGCGGCAGTTCACGCAGCCGTAACCTGTAAAGTCTACCAGTATAGGCTTGCCGCTTATCTCAGCGGCTATTATGGCCTCGCTGTAATCAGTGAACTGCGGTTCTACTGTCTGGTCGTTATGGCCGAATTTCTGGGTGCTCATGGGTGGTGTGAATGCGCTGATAGCCTTGAGCGGCGCTCCCCACAGACCGGGTACCAGCCAGGCTGCGAATGCCAGTGAAGCCAGACCTGCTGCAAGTCCTGCCTTGCCTGAACGGTGACGTATCAGATATATGCCCAGGAACAGGGCCATGAGTATCCACAGGAGTATAAAGAGGTCACGGGGCAGGAGTCCCTTGCCGTAAGCCATGTCGGCTACAGAGAGGAACTTGAGCGAAAATGCCAGTTCTATCACTCCCAGAGTAACCTTTACGCGGTCCATCCAGCCTCCGGATTTGGGCATTGATTTGAGCCATCCCGGGAACATTGCGAACAGTGTGAAGGGTATGGCCATTGCCACTGAGAATCCCAGCATTCCCACCGTGGGGGCCAGGATGCTGCCAGTGGATGCTGCGTCAACAAGCAGGAAACCTATTATGGGGCCGGTGCATGAGAATGATACGATTGTCAGGGTGAGCGCCATGAAGAATATGCCTCCCAGACCTGCGGCCGATGAAGACTTGCGGTCAGTTCCGGTGCTCCAGCGTGAGGGCAGGGATATCTCAAAGACTCCGAAGAAGGAGAGGGCGAATGCTACCAGTATCAGGAAGAAGAGTATGTTCACAAAGGCGTTCGTGGCCAGAGCATTGAGCGCGTTGGCGCCGAATATGAGCGTTATGACAAGTGCCAGCGCTACATAGACCGCAATGATGGAGAGTCCGTAGATTATGGCGTCCCGTATGGCCTTGCGGCGCTCCTGTGAGCGTTTCAGGAAGAAACTTACCGTCATGGGTATGATGGGCCAGACGCAAGGGGTGAGCAGCGCAATCAGGCCGCCTATGAAGCTGGTAAGGAAGAGTCCCCAGAGGCTGCCGCCGCCGGTTACTGCATTGGCATCGGTGTAGGTTACGGGTGCCCAGAGCAGGTTGTCAAAACCTTCTATTTCATCAATGCCGTCTTCATTCTCATAGGCGGCAGGTGCTGCAGCGGGAGTATTTGCATGGCTGAATTCTATCCTCTGCGGAGGCAGGCATGTCAGGTCATCGCAGGCTCCGTAGGTAAAGACGCCCTCCATTGACCAACCCGGTGAGGTTGCAAAATCCTGAAAGAAAGTGACTTCTTTCTCGAAATATCGCACGCTCATGTTGAACATCGGATCAAAGAGTTCTTTCTCTGTGCCGTTGAACTTGAGCTCTGATACAGGCGTTACGCCCTGTGATTCATCGAATGTGAGTTCGGCACTGATGGGGCCTCCTTCTGGGAGTGCGGTTGAATAGACGTGCCATCGGTCTGATATCCTGAGTTCGAAAGAGAGTCGTATGGTATCGGCGGCAACCTGTTCCAGACGGTGCGATGAGACAACGGGTTTGGTGTTTGAACCGAAAGGCAAAGCCTGGAGAAAGGCCAGTATGATTGAAAGTATCAGGGTCATTTTTTTCAATGTTTGCGCGAAGATAATCAAAAATCACTTATCGGTTTATCAAGAATAAATGATATATTCGCATTATAATTAACCATAAACAGATGAGTGAAAGACGTATTGCCTTGATAGGCATTGTGCTTGCGGCAGCCGTCATAGCTGCCATTTTCAGTATGACAAACAAGAACCAGGAAAGTAAGGTAAACATCGGAAAGAGCAATATCCGGATTGAAGACGGACGTTTGACCCCTGAGGTTTTGTGGGCTATGGGACGCATAGGCGGAGTGGCCGTTTCACCCGATGGTACCAAGATAGCGTATCAGGTTTCATATTACAGTGTTGAGGAGAATGCAAGTCACACGGTCATCTGCGTAATGGATGATAACGGTGAGAATGGCAGACTTCTGACCAGGACCGCAAAGTCAGAGCACAGTCCCGCATGGATTGACAACGATCATATAGCATTCCTTTCATCCAGCAAGGGTGTGCAGCAGATTTTCAGCATGGATGCCAACGGTAAGCACCGCAAGCAGCTCTCTTTCATGGACAAGGATGTAGAGGGTTTCCTCTTCTCACCGGACATGAAGAACGTGCTTATGATAATGAGCGTACCTAATCCGCTGGTAAAGGAGAGACAGTATGATGACCTGCCCAAGGCCAGCGGTATGATTGCCGATGACCTGATGTTCCGTCACTGGGACACATGGGTTACAACACTTCCGCATCCCTACGTAGCTGCGTTTGACGGTAAGAAGGTGGCCGATAAGAGTGTCGATATCCTGGAGGGCGAGCCTTATGAGAGCCCCATGCTGCCGTTCGGCGGTATCGAGCAGTTCGCGTGGAGTCCTGACGGCCAGAGCGTTGCATATACCTGCCGCAAGAAAGCCGGTTCAGAGTATACCAAGAGCACTGATTCGGACATTTACCTCTACGACATAAAGACCGCTGAGACCAAGAACCTGTGCAAACTGCCGGGAACCAATGATCTCAACATGGGTTACGACACCAACCCCAAGTTCAGCGCCGACGGCCGTTACATAGCATGGCAGAGCATGGAGCGTGACGGTTATGAGAGTGATATCAACCGTCTTTATGTGATGGATCTCAAGGACGGCAGCAAGAAGTTCGTTACCGAGAGCTTTGAGAGCAACGTAGATGATTATATCTGGGCGGGTGACAGGAACTACTTCTATTTCATCGGCTCATGGCAGGGCTGTATGTCACTGTTCTCGGCTGATATGCAGGGAAACGTAATTCCGGTCAATACCGATGCATGTGACTACAATTCACTGGCATTGGGTAACAATAACCGCCTGATAGTAACCCGTCAGTCAATGAGAACGGCTACTGAGATCTACGGTGTAGATATCAAGCGCGGTCTTGCAGCAAAACTGACCAATGAGAACGGTCATATATTCTCACAGTTGGACAATATCAAGGTCGAGGCCCGTGCGGTCAAGACTACCGACGGTAAGGATATGCTGACATGGGTGGTATTCCCGCCAAACTTTGACGAGACAAAGAAATATCCTACGATACTGTTCTGTGAGGGCGGTCCCCAGAGCATGGTTTCACAGTTCTGGAGCTATCGCTGGAACTTCCGTATCATGGCAGCCCAGGGATATATCGTGGTTGCCCCGAACCGTCGCGGTCTGCCGGGATTCGGCAAGAAATGGCTTGAGGATATAAGCGGTGATTACGGCGGCCAGTGCATGAAGGACCTGCTGTCAGCCATCGATGACATCAGCAAGGAGTCTTATGTGGACAAGGACCGTCTGGGTTGCGTAGGTGCAAGTTTCGGCGGTTATTCGGTATACTGGCTGGCAGGACATCATGAGGGACGTTTCAAGTGCTTCATTGCACATGACGGTATATTCAACCTGGAGCAGCAGTATCTGGAGACAGAGGAGATGTGGTTCCCCCAGTGGGATCTGGGCGGCCCGTTCTGGGATAAGAACAAGGTGACCGAGAGCACATACGCCACATCACCGCATCTGTTTGCCGATAAGTGGGATACTCCTATTCTCTGCATTCACGGAGAGAAGGATTACCGTATCCTATACTCGCAGGCTGTATCTGCCTTCCAGGCAGCCCGTCTGAGAGGCGTGCCTGCAGAACTTCTGCTGTTCCCGGATGAGAACCACTGGGTCCTGAAACCTCAGAACGGAGTGCTGTGGCAGAGAACTTATTTTGCTTGGCTTGACAAATGGCTCAAACAATAATATACATACTGTTTTCACTTCCTTCGGTGGCGATGCTGATTGCCGTCGGAGTCCTTAATATAAAAGGTAAGTGTTCTTTAAGGACAAGGAGGTCCATGTCCGTGATGCTGGTTGTGGTGGCTGTCAGCATGTTGTCATATGCGCAGTTCTACAATCTCGATCTCGCAGCGAGATATTCATGGGGATTTGATTTCCTGTATTGTCTGATCACTCCGTTCTGTGCACCTCTTTATTATGTATTCGTGAACTGCCTGACCGATATCAGACGCCGTCCGGCGTTGAATGTCGCCGTGTTCATGCCGTCCATCATATACGCAGCTCTGCTTGTATCGGCCCAGATCCTTTTGAACAGCGATGAGCGTCATGCCTATATCTGCAATGAGATTCTTGGAGAGAACATTCAGATGGAGGCATCGGTGGCATATACATGGATGGTGCTGGTGGCTAAGGAGATATTTGCCGTGTTTATGCCGGCACAGGGTGTCCTTGTCATGATATACGGTGAGTTCCGTCTGAATACATACACCAGAATGCTGGACAAATACAGTACCTCATATACGCCGGGTAACTCAATCAAGATGCGCGGAATACACGTAATGACGATTCTGGTTGTGGTTACCGGTATGATTATGTCTGCGATACCAATCCCTGAGAGTACGGATCATATCCTGCTGGTGGTGATTGCCGTTACAGGTCAGGTTATCATGGTGGCGCTGATAGTATCATATGTGATGAAGCTGGAGATCTCTGCAGAGGAGATACATGAGCAGATAGAGGAGCCTGTCATTCCGGTCAGACCTGTAGTGAGAGTCAGCCCGGGTATTACCGGTCAGTCCAAAGTGCCTGTAGCCATGGCCAAGAAGGAGGAGCCGGTTCCCTCTACGCTTATGGAGAAGATTGACCACGCCATGCTTAATGACAATCTGTTCCTGCAGCCTGACCTGTCACTTATTTCCCTTTGTGAGAAGGTGGGTACCAACCGTACTTACGCCTCAAAGGCAATCAAGGATGCCAAGGGATGTAATTTCTCTGATTACGTAAACCGTTTCAGACTTGATTATGCGGTTGAGATGATGAAGAATATGCCTAAGGACGATATCGTCATCCAGAATATCGCAATGCAGTGCGGATGCGGTTCTATCCAGACGTTCTACAGATATTTCAAGCTGTTCTACAACGAGACGCCAACCCAATGGCTGGAAAGGAATAAATAAAAAAAGGCTTCGCAATTGCGGAGCCTTTTCTGTTTATCTCTTCTGTTGCTGCTGTTTCTGCAGTCTTTCCTGTTCTTTCTGTAAGGCTTCCAGGCGGGCCATCATGTTGTTGCCGCCGGTCTTGCGCTTGCTGGGATCATTGCGGCTGGCTTCATAATCGGCCTCCAACTTGGCCAGAATGGCTTTGTCATCAGTTGAGCGGCGCAGCCAGATCATGGTGATGATACCTACAAGACCTGATATGAAGTAGTAGTAGCACAGACCTGATGAGTAGTTGTTGAATGAGAAGAAGAATACTACCGGCATGAGATACATCATCCAGCGCATCATCCTCATGGTGTCTTCCTGTCCGGGAGCTGTGGGCTGCTGTTGCTGCATATAGATAGTGTTGATGACATTGGTTACGCAGAACAGGATGCAGAATATACTAAGGTGATTACCTATAAGAGGTATATTGGCGCCCCAGCTGATCAGGTCATCAAAACCGGTAAGGTCAGTTGCCCAGAGGAAACTCTGCTGACGCAGCTCGATGGCATTGGGAACAAAGAAGAAGAACGCCATCCAGACAGGCATCTGTACCAGTGAAGGCAGACATCCTCCCATGGGGCTTACACCGTATTTGCTGTAGACAGCCATGGTCTCCTGCTGTTTCTTCATTGCATCCTCAGGTTTGGGATACTTGGCGTTAACCTCATCGATATAGGGCTTGAGAGCACGCATCTTGGCCGATGACATGTAACTCTTGACTTGTGCGGGGAATACCAGCGCCTTGACGATAAGAGTCATGAGCAGGATAACGATACCCATGTTCAGGTTCCACTTTGAAAGGAGGTTGAACAAAGGTATGATGAGGAAACGGTTAACCTCGCGAACTACAGGCCAACCCAGGTCGATAACACGGTTCAGACGGATCTTCTTGTCACCATGGGCCAGTTTGCTGTTCTGCTTGAGTATCTTGTAGTCATTGGGTCCGAAGTAGAACTGGAACTGTGTGGGCTCTGCACCGTTGGGGTCAAATGAGGTGTTGGTTTTGGCCATGAGTTTCTTCATGTAGCCCTTTCCCTTGATGTATGAAACGCCTGACAGTTCAGCGTTCTCAGCGTATGTATCGGACGCAATCATTATGCATGAGAAGAACTGGTTCTTGTAGGCAACCCAGTCAAGACGATCCTCGACGGTCTTGTTGGTGGCCTTGCCGGTGCTCTTGCTTGACTTGGTTGAGGCGGGTGCAACATTCATCACCTTGGCCTTCTTCTTGTCGGCACGCTTGTAGGTGAGGGTGGTGTAACGCTGCTCGAACTCAAATCCCTTCTCCTGCTGGCGCAGGTTCTGTATCCAGTCAACTGCAAGTGTCTTGAGGTTGGATGAGAAGAAGTTCTCCATGCCGTCAGCCTTGATGTCAAGGTTGAGCATGTAGCTCTCAGGAATCAGTGTGTAGATGAAATCCAGGTGACCGTAACCGTTGGTGTTCAGACGCATGATAACGGAATTCTCTCCGTTGTAAACGGTCTGGAAATAGAGGTTGCGGCTCTGTATGTTCTGGTTCTTTCCGTCTATCTTGAAGTTGAGGCTTATCTCGTTCTCTCCAAAGAGTGTGACAGGCTGACCTATCTGGTCATTGTAGTTGCTCAACGATGCAAAGCAGGGAGCGGCACCCTTTGATGAAATGCCTACCTTGAGGAGTCCGTTGTCAAGAACTACAAGATCCTCCTTGCCGTTCATGGCGGGGAAAAGGGGTGAGAGAGAATCCTGCTGAGCGGTTATCACGATGGTTGTCTCTTCGGCGGCGGCAATATCCTGAGCGGCGTTTCTGGCGGAGTCAATCTTCTGCTCGTACTGTGCACGGGCAGATGCGTTTTTCTTCTGGCTGTTTCCTGACCAAAGCAACACTACTACTGCGAGGATGCTTATCAATATAAGGCCGATATAAGTTCTTCTATCCACTTTGTAATTGTTATTATTTGTTCACGGGGTGCGAAATTAATCAAAAAAGAGACACCATATTATACGTGTGCGCAGATATGATATGATTTTATTGTATTTTTGCACTTAGTATGACACGAAAACTTACGATAATCTGTATTGCGGTAGCCGCTCTACTGACATTGCCTATTGCCGTTGCCGCTCAGCAGAACCGTGACTCTGTCCGCAGGATTCTGCCCGATACACTTGTCGTAAACAGACTGAGAGCCCGTCTGGATACAATGTCAATCCAGTATGAGAGTAACGGGATGGACGTCACTTTTGAGGATATCTCAGACAATCCGCTCTATTTCAGACTTTTCATGCCGCTGGTCCTTTACCGGTCAGCAGTATCTGAGGCCATCTCACCCGACGGTATGGACAGGGCCGATGAGGACAGCCTGCTTCCCGTAAAACCGTTGGATCTGGGATATGACAACACCCTTGCCAAAATGATTGACGAGGCTCTTGTCAGGATATATCTTGAACATCCGGAACTAGTCAGGATGACCGAGGCGGAACTCATGGATGTTCCTACCGTTATTCCTATTTCTGAGGAGATGGTAAGCGGAATTCAGTTGAGGGATAACAGGACCGGATATGAACCGGCAGATGTCAGCCCCGAGCGTGTACGCTCAAGACTGCGCTATTGGAAGACGTTCGGCAATTTCCAGGGCAAGTATACACAGAGTTACTACTCTGACAACTGGTACAAGGGTGGTGAGAGCAACCACTCAATCCTGGGTCAGATAAATCTGGAGGCCGATTATGCCAAGAATCATACAACCTTTGACAACAAGCTGGAACTCAAACTGGGTTACTATAATACTTCTCAGATAAACGGCAGGAACTCTTTCCGTACCAATGAAGACCTTATCCGTTTTACCTCAAAGTATGGTCTGAGGGCATTTGAGAACTGGTACTATTCGGCCCAGTTCCAGGGGTATACGCAGTTCGCTCCGGTTTGGGATACTAAGGATCCCACCAAACTGAAATCCAGGTTCATGGCTCCGGCGTACGGTAACCTTTCTATCGGTATGGATTACAAGCCCAAGTTCAAGAAGAAGGGTATTACGCTTTCCGTGATGGTTTCGCCGCTGTCATATAACTGCAAGTACTCGGCAGTGGACAGCATTGCCACCAGTTTCGGTATCGAGGCCGGAAAGCAGATCAAGCACAGTTTCGGTTCGCGCTTTGACGGTAACCTTAAATGGACCTTCCTTGAGGACTTTACATGGACCAACAAGACTCAGTTCTATACTACATATGAGAGCACTGAAATCAACTTTGAGAATACCATTGATTACAGACTCTCCAAGTATCTGTCACTGCAGTTCTTCTGCCACTGGCGTTTTGACGACAGTGTAAAGCGCAAAAAGGATAAGGACGGTAACCTGATGGGGTACAGTCAGTTTAAGGAATTCCTTACCCTCAACTTCAATTACGCCTGGTGATTGCGGCGCTCCTTCATTATTTCTGAGCGGCGTTTGAAAGGTGAGTCCGGTTCGCGGGCCATGTACCAGTACTCCATATGGTCTGTGGTGATGGGGAACAGACGCGTGAGTACCAGCAGAAGCTTGCTGGTGAATGTGAGTGTGGCACGGCGTGAACGCCTGCGGATATGATTGAGCATGATCTCGGCAACACGCTCGGATGTCATCATTTTTCCCTCCTCACGCGGGGTCTCACCCTGCTGGCTTCCATCGGCCATAAGGGCGGTCTTGCGTATGTTCGAGGCGGTGAATCCGGGTGCGTAGATCATTACGTGGAGTCCGTCATAGAGGTGCTCGGAGCGAAGGGTGTCCAGGAATCCGTTGATGGCGAACTTGGATGCCGAATAGCCTGTACGGCCGGGCAGACCCTTGTAACCGGCGGTGGAGATTACTCCTACCACTGATCCCTTTGATTCAAGCAGATAGGGGAGTGCGAACTTGGTGCAGTATACCGTTCCCCAGAAATTGACATCCATCAGGCGGCGTATCACGCTCAGGTCCAGATCCTTGAACATGGCGCGCATGGATATGCCGGCATTGTTTATGAGAATGTCAATGCGTCCGAATCTTTCAACAGTCTTATCGATAAGATTGCGGCAATCGGCCTCGATGGAGACATCGGTCCTTATGCTTATTACTTCGGTGTATTGGGAGAGTTCTTTCTGGAGTTCTTCCAGTTTGTCCACTGAACGGGCGGCAAGTACTACTTTGGCTTGATATTTTGCAAGCAAGGTGGCAGTGGCAAGACCTATACCGGAACTTGCGCCTGTGACAATGGCTACTTTGTCTTTGAAATAGCGTTGATTGTTCATCAGGTTCATCTAAAATTTCAGTAAAGATAAATCGTTTTTTATGATTTGGTGCTGCGGATTATGTTTTCGTAGCCATAATGCGCATAAATTGCGCCATTTTGTGTATTTTCGCGCCTTGAAAAACAAAATACAATGACCGTAACACTTCTTTTGCACTGCCCCGACAGACCGGGAATCATTGCAGACATAACTAATTTCATCACTGAGAACCGCGGAAACGTGGTTTATCTGGCGCAGTTCGTAGACCACGTGGAGAACGTGTTCAACATGCGTATTGAATGGAATATTGACGAGTTCCTGATACCTAAGGATAAGATTGCGGATTATTTCGGTACTCTCTATGCCAAGAAGTATGACATGAATTTCCGTCTCTACTTCAGTGACAAGCAGCCGCGCATGGCAATCTTTGTATCAAAAATGTCACACTGTCTGTTTGACCTGCTGGCACGTTACAGCGCAGGAGAGTGGAACGTGGAGATTCCGCTTATTATCAGCAACCATCCCGATATGAAACATGTGGCCGATATGTTCGGCATCCCATATTATGTGTTCCCCATCACTAAGGAGAACAAGCTGGAGCAGGAGACTGCAATGCTTGACCTGCTTAAGGAGAATAACGTGGATTTCATTGTTCTGGCACGTTACATGCAGATAATCGGTGACCGTATGATTGCCGCTTATCCCAACAAGATAATCAACATCCATCACTCGTTCCTGCCCGCATTCGTGGGCGCCAAGCCTTATCAGGCTGCGTTTGACCGCGGTGTCAAGATTATCGGCGCAACCAGTCACTATGTAACCGCTGAGCTTGATGCCGGTCCTATCATCTGTCAGGATGTGGTCCGCATATCACACAAGGATATGCCCAAGGATCTGGTAAACAAGGGCAAGGACCTGGAGAAGATAGTGCTTTCGCACGCAGTGCAAAAGCATATAGAACACAAGATTTTGGTTTACAAAAACAAAACGGTGGTCTTTAGTTGACCTTCTTAAGCGCTTCAAGCTTAAACATTTCATCCCTATATTGAGCTGCCTCCATGAAGTCCATTCTGGAGGCTGCTTCATTCATGAGGCGGCGGGTGCGGGCTATGGCCTTTTCAAGCTGCTGCGGAGTCATGCTGGCTATTACGGGATCGGCCACAGACCTTGTGCGGTCCTTTATCTCGTACGGCTTTGGCTCGGTTTCCTGGCTTGCAGGAACAAGCAGTGAGGTGTTGAGCGCCTTCTCGATCTGCTTGGGCGTTATTCCGTGCTCCTTATTGTAATTCATCTGTTTCTCGCGTCGGCGTGCGGTCTCGGCTATGGTCAGACGCATGCTCTCCGTAATCTTATCGGCGTAGAGAATAACCTTGCCGTTTACGTTACGGGCGGCACGTCCGGCTGTCTGGGTGAGTGAGCGGTGGTCACGCAGGAATCCCTCCTTGTCGGCATCAATGATGGCTACCAGTGATACCTCGGGCAGGTCAAGTCCCTCACGCAGCAGGTTTACACCTACCAGCACGTCGTACAGGCCTTTGCGCAGGTCTGTCATGATCTGGATACGCTCCAGCGTGTCAACGTCACTGTGTATGTAGTTGCATCGCACACCGTTCTTGAGCAGGTAGTCGTTGAGCTCCTCGGCCATGCGTTTGGTCAGGGTGGTTACCAGAACACGTTCGTCACGCTCTGAGCGTACGGCAATCTCTTCCAGAAGGTCGTCAATCTGGTTCTTGCTGGGGCGGACCTCAATCTCGGGATCGAGCAGGCCGGTGGGACGGATAACCTGATCCACTACGACGCCTTCACTCTCGGCGAGTTCGTAATCGGCTGGTGTGGCGCTTACGTATATGGTCTGTCCGGTTAGTTCCTTGAACTCCTCAAACTTGAGCGGACGGTTATCGAATGCTGCGGGGAGACGGAATCCGTATTCTACAAGTGATTTCTTGCGGGCGCGGTCACCGCCGATCATGGCGTGAAGCTGCGGTACACTCACATGGCTCTCATCAATGACTGTCAGGAAATCCTTGGGGAAGAAATCCAGCAGGCAGTAGGGGCGGGTGCCCGGAGCGCGGCCGTCAAAGTAACGGGAGTAGTTCTCAATGCCGCTGCAGTGTCCCAGCTCGCGTATCATCTCTATATCGTACTCCACACGCTCCTTGAGGCGTTTTGCCTCGAGCGGCTTGCCGATCTCCTGGAAGTAGTCCACACGCTCCACAAGATCATCCTGGATGGCGCGGATGGCGCGCTCCTGACTCTCCTTGGTGGTCATGAAGAGGTTGGCGGGGTAGATACGGTAGAAGTCATATGTGTCAATGCGCTCGCCCGTAAGTACGTCGAATTCCTCGATGGAATCGATCTCATCATCCCAGAACTGGATGCGTACGGCGGTGTCATTGTAAGCCAGGTTGATGTCCACATTCTCACCCTTTACACGGAAACATCCGCGTCCCAGCTCAATGTCATTGCGGGTGTAAAGTGAGTCTACCAGCTTGCGCAGCAATACGTTGCGGTCTATGTGGTCACCCTTGCGCAGTTCAATCACGTTGTTGTAGAAATCGGCCGGGTTACCCATGCCGTAGATGCATGAGACCGATGATACCACAATCACGTCATTGCGGCCTGAAAGGAGGGCCGATGTGGCCGACAGACGCAGCTTGTCAATCTCATCATTGATGGCCAGATCCTTCTCTATATAGGTATCTGTGGCGGGCAGGTATGCCTCGGGCTGGTAATAATCGTAGTAGGATACGTAGTACTCTACGGCGTTATGGGGGAAGAATGCCTTGAACTCGCTGTAGAGCTGGGCTGCCAGTGTCTTGTTGTGGCTGAGCACCAGAGTGGGGCGGCCTATGTTCTTTATGACATTGGCTATGGTGAATGTCTTTCCCGAGCCGGTCACGCCCAGAAGCGTCTGTGCATGCGCTCCGTTAAGCAACCCTTCGGTGAGCTGCTGAATGGCCTGCGGCTGGTCGCCGGTGGGCTCGAATGGTGATACCAGTTTGAAATCCATGTTTTGCGGAAATGCGGAATTGCAAAGATAGTGCAAGCCGAGAGGAGAAAAAAGAAACTAGTTTATTTTTTATCCCGAGGCGAAGCCTATCTAAAAGCGAAGCTTAAAGATACTGTTTTTTTTGTATTTTTGGACCTCCAAAAAGTTTTTGAGATGACAGTTGAAGAGAGAGAACAGAAGGCCGGTGAACTGTTCAAGGCCGGATATAACTGCTGCCAGTCAGTAGCTATGACATTTGCTGATGTCCTGGGTATGCCTGAGGACGAGGTTGCACGTCTTACCAGCGGATTCGGCGGTGGAATGGGCAGAATGCGTGAGGTTTGCGGAACCGTATCGGCCATGACAATGATTGCCGGTGCCATGATTCCGGCTGATGATGTGAACAACAAGGAGGCCAAGACTGCCAATTACGCACTGGTGCAGGAGATGGCCGGTGAATTCAAACAAAATTGCGGCAGCATCTTATGTCGCGAACTGCTGGGTCTGAGCAAGCCTGAAGGTACTCCTGTTCCTTCGGATCGCACCGCTGAATACTACAAGAAGCGGCCTTGTGGTGAGCTGTGCTCAATAGCTGCAGGAATTGTGGCACGCAAATTGAAAATTGAAAATTGAAAATTGGAATAATGAAGAAACTGATTCTGACACTTACAGCGGCGTTGTGCACGGCAGGTGCATTTGCCTGCACTAACCTGATAGTTACCAAGGGTGCATCGGCCAACGGCAGTAATATGTGTACATATGCGGCCGATTCACACCAGCTGTACGGAACCTTGCATTTCAGCCCGGCGGCCGATTTCCCCGCAGGAGCAATGCGTGAGATAGTTGACTGGGATAGCGGCAAGCGTTTGGGTGAGATTCCTCAGGCCTCTCACGTCTATTCGGTCATAGGTAATATGAACGAGCACCAGCTGGTTATAGGCGAGACCACATTCGGCGGACGCGAATTCATCGATTCCACCGCTGTATTGGACTATGGTTCACTCATTTACATAGCACTTGAGCGCTGCAGGACAGCACGTGAGGCAATCCTGCTCATTGACAAACTTACACAGCAGTACGGATACGCATCCGAGGGTGAGTCATTCACCCTGTGTGATCCTAACGAGATATGGATCATGGAGATAATAGGCAAGAATCCCAAGTTCGACAAGAAGGGCCGCAACATCAACAAAGGCTCCGTATGGGTTGCCAAGCGTATCCCTGACGGCTATATCTCAGGTCACGCCAACCAGTCACGTATCACTACGATTGATTTCAATGACCCGGAGAATTGCCTCTACGCCAAGGATGTGATCAA
>JAEEGJ010008783.1_pt1 | contig 27608 bp, 23 predicted proteins | sample 8958761 | NCBI WGS metagenome assembly JAEEGJ01 (sample SAMN16246546, study PRJNA631951) | gut metagenome | biome: gut microbiome; feature: rumen; material: RS-attached | host: Bos | place: Iran: Karaj | collected 2018-10 | reverse complement strand
CTATCGAAACCCACACAAACGTGTTTATCGCATCATTGATCTCACCTAATGTTTCAAGCATGACATAAACTCCTTTTCATTTAATTCATTTATCAATAATGGATTGTCTATCCATATCAACCAAAACGCTTTAGTCCCACGTAACCGGGTTACCCTTTCTTTCGGGCATTGCCCTGTTCAGTTTGTTCTTAAACGGATACCCGAGGATCAGACCTCCGGTTATGGTCTCGTCCTCTTTCAGACCATGCTTTATCATAAAGTCACGTATCGTCTTATTCTCATCAAGCCAATGTAATTGGTTTATCCAGCAGGAACCGAGATCAAGTGCATTTGCGGCTATCATCATATTCTCCAGAGCGCATGCACTGTCAGCCATGGCATTACCATAACCCTTCTTATTGGAAACAGATATGAACACAGGTGCCCCATAATGGAACACAAACTTGCCACGCTTAGATAAAACTATACATCTCTTAAGAGAAATGTACATCTCATCAGTTTCCTCCATCTTGGCAAATTCATCCTGCACCATTCCCGCAAGCTCATCAAGTACTGACCTGTCAGTAAAAACCATAAAATGCGTAGTCTGGTTATCATGCCCGCTCGGAGCAAACCTTCCTGCTTCTATCACCTTTTCTATAACATCCCTCTCCGGCATCTCCTCTGTATACTTCCTGGTACTGCGCCTCGTAAGGATTGCTTCCAAAGCTTCCATAGAATTTACCTTCTTTCTTCAGTCCAAGCCACTTTTCATTATACTTTCGCCACTCAATAAATGCAAGATATCAACCCAACAATTCAGAAAGATAAAACAACAGAGCGCATTCACTCTCCTGCCAGATACGCAGGCTGCGTTTTGCGGCACAGACTAAATAGCCATGTACTTTTTCTTTATTTCTTATACTGACAATAAGAACCGATTCTACATCATTTCTTATCAAGCTATCGTAAAAGTGCGGAGACGACTTCTTTACAGGCTCAAGGTTGTTTTCACGATAAATATCTTCGGTCATGAGTCTGCCTATATCTCCGGCATCTTCATCGAAATCCGGATCAAGCACCGAACGAAGCCTTCCATCCTCTTTAGCATAATACATATCTTTGATCTTGAGCCTCTCAAGCATCAGCTGAGTCGCTGCCTTCAGCTTATCCTCAAACCCGGTCACACTTTCCAAAGCACTTTTTATCATATGCATATCGTTATAAATGCCTTTACTTGTGACCTTTCGGATTTCGATATCATTGTATTTTTCGGCCTCATAGATTGTATAGCAGTTTCGTCCGTGGTCCTTTCCAATATAAAGCATTTTATCGACAATTCCGAAAAGATCCGTAAAATTATCGGCATCATCCGGGAAAGTCGCTATACCCGTTGTCGCCGTAACAAACGCGACACCGTTATCAAAAGAAACACTTACACGTAAAGCCTTTGATTTCCCGTACAGACTTTCAAAAAAGCATTCTTTCTCCTTAGAGCCAAGGTTTTTCAGATCGATCATAAGCAGTTCGTCACCGCCGAAACGACCAATCAGTCCGTCTTCTCCGATAAACTCAGCCAGACCTTTTGAAACGGTTGTAAGAACCATATCACCGGCGCTGTGACCAAAAGTATCATTTACATGCTTAAAATTATCCAGATCGATTATTGAAAACGTAAACGGTATTTTGGCACCCAAAAGAGAATGGATGAACTTCATGGAATAAGCCCTGGAAAGCACTCCCGTCAACGGATCAAGTATCTCATCAAGTCCTATCTCATCAATAATGTTATCAAAAAAGCTGAATTTCCTGAGTTTATCAATAGAATAAAGGACCTGCGATCCGTCCAATTTATTCTGCCTTCTTAAAACATCTGTGATATCAACAAAGCTGCCGACAAGTCCGATGATCTCATCTCCATCGTAAAGAGGCCTCTTTGAAGCGATTATATCTCTTTCCTCTCCTTTGACCATGCACTTGCCTTGAACCTTATATGTACTTCTTCCCGCAAGCACCATCAGCTCATCCTGTTTGTACGGCTCCGGATCTGAATGCCACCCCATATCCTCGTCATTTTTTCCAATAAGGATATCCGCAGATTCAAACCCGTAAAAATCAAGGAACGCCTGATTAACGCCCAAAAAGCGTCTGTCCTTGTCTTTCCAGAAAACGCAATCCTGAGAAGTATTTATGATACTATCAAATAATTCCACTGTCATTTTCATTTTAATCAAACCCTTATCTATACAATAGTATCCGATAAACTTATTTTTTACCCCAAACAGACTCACATATGCCCGGAGTCAATATACTCAGTCCTATTCTATCAGACTCTTTTACAAATCGCCGTATCGGATCATCCCATGCGTGTTCTGACAGTACGAAAGACCCCCAATGAATCGGCACGGTAAACTCTGCATTGATTTTTGCAGCCATATGTACCGATTCTTCCGGATACATATGACTATAATGCCATTTCTCATTATACTGTCCGCATTCCATAAACGCAAGATTAAAGTTCCCGAAACGTTTATGTATCATCTCAAAATGCCGTCCTACACTTCCATCCCCACTATCAAAGAACTGATGATTTTCGGTTTTGATCACCCATGAACAGTATTCTGTTTTTTTCTGGTCGGTAAGACGTCTCCCTGAAAAATGCCTGGCCGGTGTACAAGTAAACTCCGTATTTCTAAAACTCGCAGTCTCCCACCACGCAAGACTTTCAATCTTATCCCGGTCAATCCCCCACTTTATCAGATGCTTTTCTACTCCCAGCGGAACCACATATTTATCTACCTTTTCATCCAAAGCACATATGGTCCTGGGTTCCAAATGATCGTGATGATCGTGTGTTATCAAAACAACATCAATACGCGGTATGTCGGATATAGATACCGGAAGTTCAGAAAAACGTTTCGGGCCTAAGAATTGTAAAGGGAAAAATCGATCGGTAAGGACCGGATCGACAAAAACATTCATCCCATCGGATTGAATTAAGACCGAAGAGTGTCCAAACCATGTAAATTTATAGTTCCCATTCTCCACAGTTGAAAAATCCGGAACCGAAGCAGGCAACTTTTTATCAGGGACCAGCTTATTATTCGAAACCTTCCTGTTCTTGTTCATACCCTTAAGTTCCCATTCTTTTGGATATATAAACCTGTTATCCTTAATGTAAGAGAATCTCTTTTTGAATCCGTTCAAATCCTTTTTTGATATATTAGCTCCAAACGGCGGATATAGACGGAATACTGCCTCTATCCCTCCTGCAAGAGCTAACACCGGAAATAATACCTTTGTTATTAATGCTGATTGTTTATTCTTTCTCATCTCACTCGCCATCCAGGTAATTAACTTCCGAATCAAGCTTGAACGACTTTTGCATACCACCTGCCAGAACACGGACGTTTCCCGAATCAGGATACAGGATGACATCCGAGGATGTCTGCGTATCGATATCAAGGTATGAAACAATATCATCAGAAGTATTGGTCAGCATATGCGCTCCGTTTTCATTCGGAGGCATAAAGATCACATCACCTTCAGTTACCTTCACTTCACCTTTTGGTGTCTTGAGAGTGGCCGTCCCAGAAATGATGTAGAAGACTTCTTCTCTTCCAAAATGTTGATGATAGGGATAATTGCTCTGCCCGGGCTTCAAAGTATAAAAACTGATCGATAGCTTTCCCTCACCCGTTTTGTACGGAGAAATAACTGTACTCTTAAGGAACCCAAAGTTATGTCTGTGTTCCTGCCCCGGATCATGAAACTGATTCAGATCCACATCCTTATACTCCGCAGTTTTAACATTTTTTATCACTAAATCCTGCATATCTACATTCCCTCTTTTATCTTCTCAATGATCGTTATGTCAGCCGGCAGCCAGTTTACACTGTCCATCGTATCCTTGTCCAGCCACCGTGCCGCCTCATGCTCTTTTAATATCAGGTTACCTTTTACAAGCGTACACCAAAAGCAGTCCATGGAAAGGTGGAACTTCGGATAATCATACTCTATGGTATCTATCAGGTCTCCGACCACTATCTCGGTATCAAGTTCTTCCATTATCTCACGTTTAAGAGCCTGTTGCGGCGTCTCGCCCGGTTCTATCTTCCCGCCGGGGAACTCCCATCCGTCCTTATACTCGCCGTAACCGCGTTGAGTGGCAAATATTAAACTTCTGCCGTCTTCCGGTCTTTTATCCACTATTATTGCGGCTACAACACGCACATACTTTCTTATCTCACCGTTTCCGGTAAATACGACCTTCTTTCCCTCTTCTATACCCTGCGTGCTTAAAACGGATTCAGCCACCTCTGCATAACGGGTATCTTCCGGTTCTGCGGCATTTTCAAGATAAAGCAGCGCCATCGGCTCCTCTCTTCCCGTTTCCTCACAGCCGAAATCCGCTTCGGTTATCTTTATGACTTTATACACTTTCATTTTCAAGAAATGCTCCCTGATTATTTATCTCTGCTTTTCAGCCGGTTCATCATCAAAGTATCTTTAGCCTCAAAGATTCTTCGCTCAGAATGACGCTTCGTTTCAATTTTTCAACCCTTTAACGCCACAAATATAACCGGTCGAACGCCTACATCCGTACTGATATAAGGGATATTAGTCAGGTACTCTCCCTGAGCATCGATCCCGGTACCCCTGATGCCTGTCAGTCCCGGATCCCTGAGCCACCACAGACTGCTCGGCTCACCATCTGCAGTTCCGCAGTTGACATGGTCCGACGAAGATAAAGCCGCAAGTCCTTTAGACAATGCATATGGCGTAGCTGCACATCTCGCTGTTATATCATAATATTCATTCTCATCATTAAAGCCATACTTCGTATTATTTGTATCATCTACCGAAAGAAGGAAAACCTTATCCTTGGTATTCTTGCCGCCAAGAGAGTTACTATCGTTCTCTTTGTTCGGTATCGACTTCTTCTTGAGCATTTTCTTTTCGGTATCGTCAAAAGCTGTGTTGTAAAAATCCTTATTGAGCCATGTCCTCAGTGTGCTCTGCTCCCATACCGTACCCTCGTCTACAGAGTGAAAAGGCTTTACATCAAGTATGTATTTGCTAAGCAGTAACACACCGTTTTTACTCTTAGACAGTACTACCCATTCGATCTGCTCCTGTCCGTTCTCCGCATCGTTATCCTGTTCATAAGATCCGAATGTGACGATATCGCCCTGTTCAGCATATGAAAAATCATACTTATACTTAAGTTTAAGTCCCAGACTGTCATACTCGAACCATCTTTCAAACGGCTCACTTTCCATGGTCCCGTCACCCATATAAGTTATGGTGGTCTCTACAGAATGGATCATATTACCGGCTTTGTCATATTCGTATGTATATAACCTTGAAAAATGCTCATCAGTGTAATCATCTTCCTGTTTGATCAGGCAACCGTTTTTATCATAAGTATATGTATTTTTCCAGCTCTTCCTGCTAGAAAGGCTCTCATTTTCAAACCACATCTTGGTTGTTATCGAAAGCACCAGTAACCCGTTTTTATCATATGTATAACTGTTATCTTCACTATAATAACTGCCGGATTCACTGCTTCCGGTCAGTCTTCCGTTCTTGTCATATGCATACTTGCAGATGACCGTATCCGGATCAAAATGATGATCAAGCACCTCAACAACCCTGTTTCCTTCATAAACATACTCATAGTATGTTACAAGCTCCGGAGCCTCCACGTATCCAAGATTGTACCGTTTATGTTCTATACAGTTTCCGTTTTTATCATACTTGTATTCGTCACGGTAATCATCTGCCCAGCCTTTATAGGTTGACTCAAGGATCCTTCCGCTCTTATCCAGAACAGCGGTATAATGTAACGGAAACTCCTCCGTTACCAATCCTTCCTCCGTCCCGTAATAATCAGGATCAAAAGAATACCAAATCCCTATAGTATCAAATACAAGAGTCCTTGTTTTTTTATCAAAAGTGCTCTTATGACCGTCATCTGCCATTACAACACTCTTAATCGATGCATTTTTCAAAATCGTGTAATTCGCATACTTCGGTTCGGATAAAATCAGCTTTTTAACCTTTATTCCCGCAGCTACTACAAGCACGTCACCATTATAGGCCTCTATGGTATTGCCCGAAACTGCTTCCGTATATTTCTTTGCATTTATAAGCTCCACTTTTTTAAATTTTGCAGTATTTGTTATTTCCGCATTCGGAGCATCGATAACTATCTTTTTAGCCTTAGCTTTGGTTGAACTGATGGTTATGGCTTTGTAAGTCGAGCTTCTGAATACAATAGTATCCACCTTTTTGTTTTTCAAAGCCGATTTAAGCTTCTTCTCCGTAGCAACACGCACCGTTTTCCCTGATGCTGCTTCAGTTTCTACCGTCTCGCTCAGAAATACCGGTACTATCAGCGACAAAACCAGCAGTAATGAACATATAACTGTCTTTGTTGTCTTCTTCATAATGTCCTCCCGTCTGTTTAATCAATATCATATTTCATAAACTCACACCGTGGATCTCAAGGTTTCAACAAATTTCTTTGATGCTTTATCTATCTTTTTTAGAACTTCTTCTTCAATTGAGTCGATTTCTCCGTCATCTCTCTTAGCAGCATGAAGCAACAGTTTAAGGAAATTGTCAACTTCCATGATTTCATTCATAATCTGAACTCTCATATATGGGTTTACTAATTTATCTTTCAAATAAGACCTCCTTGTTATCATGTATTCTTACAACGTCCCATCCTACTTTGACCCTTTATATTTCCTCAATCCCAATACTCTTCAAATACCTATACGTCCCATCATAGTATTCCGGCTTGCGAGTTTCGTCCTCCCAGAAACCATTCAAATTTTTATTAGGATTCCCCACCGGAACACAGATTACCATTCCTGCTCTTGCGCGGGTAAGCAATACCCTGTAAGCATTAAGCATATACTTAACTAATTCCTGTTTACTTTCAGACTCTCCTGTCTGTTCAACCCACTTGGTCTGTCCGTTAAACCTGTAAAAATGCCAGTTGCCTTTTTCATATCTCATATCTGCATCCCAAAGTAAGCATGTATAATCAAGTTCCAATCCTTGCACTTGAATTTCCGTTGCAGCGTCCTCAAGATAATTGGATGATCTAATATCATATTTGTCCTCAAGAAACCAATGGACTGCATTCTCATCACCTGAAGGTAAAATATGAATAGCCAAAGGTTTAAATCTTGCTGATTCCTTTGTGACCAATACACCGGTTCTTTCGCTACCCCTAACCTTTTCATGAAGCCATTTTCTTGCCTTATCCATATCTCTTGTTAACACGATCGGATATTTATCTTTAATTTCTTTATAAATATCTGATGCAGCGCTGTCAAATGTCAGTAATGCATGAACAAAAGCTGATAATTTTTCTGCGCGATACGAACGTAAAGAAACACTTAAGTGAAGATCTTCCGAATAGGTTACATGATTATTATCTTTAAGTAGTTCATTTACCTTTCCCTCAGCATATTCCGCATCTGTCAGCTTAGGTGAAATATATACATCCCAATAAGGAAATTTCTCGTTTAATGCAGTGATCCATTCTGATATTCCTGCTTCACCGGTATTAATCTCCTGTCCGCCCCCAACCAGACAGATTATAGTTGCCCAATCCTCCCGCTGATCAAGAGACCATATTAGGAATGCTGCTTCTGATACCGGAAAATTTTGAACCTTAAGCTTATTTCCGTATGTTCCACCTCTTTTAAGATAATCTGCTAACCTTTTATGAGTCCATGATCTCTGAGCTTCGTCAAAAATTGCTACATGTTCTACCTCACCGAATCCGGAATCTGAGTTTTTTACTGCTTTTTCCGGATCAATTTCAAGAATTCCATTTTCAACAGGATTCTTGATCTTATGAAGCATATTATCACGATACCTATGAATCATTTGAATAGATTTGCTTACTTCTCTTCTAGAGTCGGTAATTTTCTTTTTTGTCTTGCTTTCCTGGGATTTTTTATAGTTATCCTGTGCAAGAGCTTCTGTCAATACTGCTACCAAGGGGCCATTACCAGACAAATATACTGCGCCTTCATCTTTAACTGGCTCACTTTGACCTTGATATGTCTGTTTTATTGCAACATCTAATCCAACAAGTGTCTTTCCCGCTCCCGGTACACCTGTAACAAAACAAATGCTCTTCTTTCTATTCTCTTTACTGTGTCTTATTACTTCGAGAATGTATGCAATTGTTCTGTCGGTAGATACTTTATCTGCCTCATGTCTTGTAATATCCTCTACAGAGTGGTTCTCATACAATGATTTTGCCGCCTCAATTATTGTAGGTGTAGGGGCATACGGACTAATGATCCATTTTTCATCAATAGCTTCTTCATCCGGATAATTCTCTATAACTTTATTTATAAGATCATAAATACCATGTTCTCCGGTAACTAATGGATTTATTACATAATCATTATATCCTGATCTTTGGATTATCGTTGATGTTCCATTATACTTTGTTGCTACAAGTATAGGTACAATCACTCTGTCCTGACTAAACTTATGAAAATTATTTAAATCTAGAGCATAATCAAGAACCTGATCAACATCAGCTTCCTTAATCTGGTTTTCCCCAACCTTAAACTCTATGCAAAAAATGATTCCTTTATAGAGTAATCCTACATCTATTCTTTTCCCAAGTCGTGGGATATCATATTCAAATATTATATGTCCTTTTTTATCTTCACACAAGGTTAGCGTCGTTTTCATTACAGCGATTTCTTTTTCCCATGCTTCCCTTGTTGTAGTTCTTGCATCTCCATGATAGTTAAGGCATAATTCGCCCAATATTTCTGAGTCATTCTTCTTTAGAAACGTTTCAAAACTACTATCATATAAACAACGTGTATTGTTCACAACGTTAATCTCCTAATTAAATCAAATTCCACAGCCCACATTCTGTTCAATTATACCATTTCCCACCCATTTTGAGAAGTGTTTTTTACAAATTCTGCAACATTTTCTACAATTTCCCTTAACACTCCGCATTCAGCCCGGAACATATGAAAATACGGGCATACCAAAAGGGGTCTGATCGTTCCTTAAATAATGAGAGCACAGCTTATTTTTAAACTGTGCTCCATTGCATACTACTGTTAAGTTTTGTATTTCAGTGCTTTATTTCTTGGTCTTCACCGATTTAGCCTTGCTCCAATCAGAATATACCTTCTTGCCGTCAACGACCTTATAGGTTCTGATCTGAACGTAATACTTCTTGCCACCCTTAAGACCGGTGATCTTCTTCGAGGTTGTCTTAGCGCTGTCTACAGTAACAACTGTAGCGTCTTTCATCTTCTTGTTCAGGCTGTATCGGATTTCATATCCATTGGCGCCCTTAACCTTAGCCCACTTAGCTGTAAATGCCTTCTTTGCTTTAGCAACCTTCTTAAGCTTTGCTGCTGTAGGCTTCTCAACAGTTGAAGTTCCTGAACCATCGTCAACATCTTCCGCCTTGGCATTCGATTCCTCATTAGAGTTAAACCAATATACACCGGTAACGCCTGAGTTGTTATCCTTTGCATAGATAGCTACGCCATCCTCTGCATCTGTATGGAATGTAACAAGACCGTTTTCGTCAACCGTTGCTGCTGTATTGTACGAGCTTGACCATGTGTAATCAGAAGCTTTGCTTGACTTCTTGTTATATGCCTTAAGCTGTATTGTATCCCCCTGCTTTGCCGTAGAGATATTCTTGCTTTCGGTTACGATTACGGGATTTATCTTTTCAGGCTTAACTACAAGCGAACAGTAATCATAGTATGCGTCGATATCCGAGCCGACATACCTGTATGCCCAAAGACTAACTCTCACCTTTACAGCACCCTCGGGGATGGAGCAGATGATAGTCTGTGAATTCCAGTTGGGATTACGCTGGCTCTGGCTGTATGATTCTATTATGTTCTCTTTTTTATCAAAGAATTCGAGTGTGACCTTGCCCATATCATGAGGAGGCTGATCGTAATTGCAGAGCAGGGTATTAAAGACTATGGTTTCATCTGCTTTATAGTTTTTCAGCGATACATCCTGATATATCCTTGTACGCGCTACTCCGTCATCATCTCTCCTTACATCACTGCTGTTTACACCCCATGTATAGAACCTTCCGTGCTGTGCATAATAATAGCTTTCATCGACCTCAAGTCCCCAAACCTTATCGGGATCCGTCCAGCCTTCAATGCCATACTCAAAATCAGGGTTTTCAAGAAGATTATCAATATTTTCATAATCCTTCGAGAAATTACCGAATGTTACAACCTCGGACCAAGGAGTAAAAACATAAACATAATCGCTTAAGTCATTATCATACTGGCTAGCATAAAATCTTACACGTATATCAACACTAATCGTATTCCAATCTATGGTTGTGTATTTTTTATCATCGCCTTCAACGCGATTAAGGTCTATAAGGTACTTCTCGGGCACAACACTGCTCCAGCCTTGCCCGGCACATCCTTCATCATACCAGTCACTATCTTCTTTATTATCAAAATCAAACAGATAATCCGAACCACCTTCATCGTTTAAGTAAAGCTTAGAATTTACAAATTCCCATTCGCTTCCGTCAACTCTCTTCTCTGCCTTATCCCACTCTTCAGAATATTTCCATACATCTCCGTTACTGAATTTCCAGTCAATCTGAGCATTGTAAGTAATATAATCATCTTTTTCAAGCAGAATTTTAAGCTCATTCGTCATGGCATAAGTGACTCTGATCTTGCTCTTGAACTTGCAACCTTGGGTATCTACAGTAACCGATTCAGGTGCTTCCTCTAATTCAGTAGGTAATGCCACCGTTGATGCACTAACCTTGTTCACGCTCCCAAGTAATACGAGAACTGTCAGCAAACCAAACAGTTTCAACAAACCCTTCTTCATCCTTTTTCCTCCTTTGCTGTTCTGCTTTTGACTCTGATTTTTCTTGCTAAAAGCATGGTGCTTTGTAATGATTTATTATAACCTAAAATAATATAAAAGTAAACAAAAAAAGAGACAAAAAAATCATTGTCAATTATCTAAAAAATGCTATAATCAAAGCATGAGGTCTTTATGAAAAGACCGGAAAAGGAGGATATTTTTGATGAAGAAGTTATTGGCTGAGTTTATTGGTACTATGACACTCGTTGTCCTGGGCTGCGGTACGGCTATGCTAGTCGGATGTGACGCTGCAAGCGGCAGCGGCTACCTTCTTACCGCGCTCGCATTTGGTCTTACCATTGTTGCCATGGCTTACAGTATCGGCAACATTTCAGGCTGTCACATCAATCCTGCTGTTTCATTGGGTGTTCTGCTGAGTGGCGGTATGAAACTCAAAGAGTTTGTTTCGTACATTATCGCCCAGTGTCTCGGTGCACTGGCAGGTGCGGGACTGCTCGCACTTATCTTCAATCTCGGTAACGTAACCGATAGGACCGGTGGATACGGCTCAAACGGTATCGGCGGAGTAGGCGATAATGCGTTCGCCGGACTGCTTGTAGAGATTGTCCTCACATTCATCTTCGTGATTGCCATTCTCGGTGTTACATCCAAAAAGGCTTCACACGGTTCCTTCGGCGGACTCGTGATCGGTCTTACCCTTGTAGTCGTACACATCCTCGGCATCGGCCTGACCGGTACCAGCGTTAACCCTGCCCGCAGCATCGGTCCTGCTATCGTAGCCGCCATAAGCGGTAACACCGACCCGATTGCTTCACTATGGGTATTCATTGTAGGTCCTCTGATCGGCGCTGCACTTGCCGCTATAGTATATAAATATCTTGAGAAGAAATAAGTCACAACCCCCCAGTTCAGCTGGGGGTTAAGTTTTTCAATTATCCGGTTTTTATGCCTCCATCATCCTAAGATTCCAATCCGGAATCTTAGAAATTATACTATGTTCTGACTTATTTGCTTTTTTCAAGTACTTTTAATAACAAAGGAGCGGCCTTTCGACCGCTCCACGTTTCTATATCTAAATAAATCATTTTTTCCTATTAAAAACAAGTAAAACTTTTCGAGATAACCACTTTTGTTTCAAACTGTTTCAATTCCGTTTCTTTTATACTCAAAAATGGCCATATCCGCAACTAATGCTATACCGTTCCTTATAGCTTCTTCATAGGATACGTCCTCATAAATTAGCTTCTTTGTTATCTCATTATAATCCTGTTCATAAAAATGGCTATCAATAATCTCTCTCAACATTTCATGTATGTTATATTCCGGTTTTGCGGATGGATTATTCTTAGACTGCATTCGGTCTTCTCGTACTTCACTGATAAGATTCACTAATTCAGTGGAAAAATTTATGTGTGGAAGAAGCTTAGCAATATCATATAAGTGTCTTGAATCTCTATCCTGCATATCTTGGATTCTGTAATCACATATTGCAAAGATTTTATCAATAAAAGTTCTTTCCAGCGACTGTACCTGCATATCGACATTCGCCGCCTCAAACGGGATAGGAAGCGTTATTTTCCTTTCTTTACAGAATTTTCCGATGAAACTACTAATAGAATGTATTTCGACAGGATAAACCGCTTGATAAAAGCTCGTTTCAATTATTATCTCCGGATATACTTCACTAATTAATGATTCATATTCAAATATATACTTGTTATAGTTGTATCTTGACTGAATATCTTCAGGATTCATCAGCTTAAAACCCAAATCATCTGCAATTCCGATAATGATACTCTTTATTTTTTTCTTTTCTGATTCAGTCGGTTTTCGATTCATGGAAAGATCAATATCTTCTGAAAATCTATCTATCAGATTATAACTTTTTGATAGTGAGGTACCCCCTTTAAATACAAAAGGGATATCACTTTTGGAAAGATCTGATAAAAACATTGATTGGATAGTGTCTTTTTCAACCATCTGCGTTGTCCGATGCTCTTCACTTGCAACTGTTTCAATTATTTCTTTCCACTGATCCCTGTATTCCTTATACCAACTCACTCATTAACCCTCCATCATATATATTCTTATAGACCTTATCAGGATAATACTTCAAATATTCCTTTACTTGATCAAAATCAAGCTCGACCGTTTCAACATATCTTTTCAGTTTCCAATTAAGCTCCGAGCCTGAAACCTCACTATATTTGTCAATTACAGTCATCAGGTCTAGGAATTGTAAAACCGATTTGTTTTTCTCTATAACACTTACAACCGGTTTATATACGACTATCGTATAACCGTCAACTTCAAGTTTTCTTTGCTTAGTCGTTGCCTCGTTACTGCATACCTCATAGCATGAAGGGTTCTGAGTTGTAAATCCATACATATTGGCAAGCTGCAAACCGGTCACGTATCCTATCGTTTTATCATCCATCTTCAGGTATTTCTTTTCGATATAACTGTCTATGGAAACTTTACCTTTTGTACCCAAAATCGTCTTGTATGAGAGATAATATACTCCATTGTATAGTCTTTCTAACCGTCCGATATCAACTAACCTTTTCATTTCCTGCCTAAGATAGTCTTTCGATTCTACCGGGATTTCGCTTAAGAAGATCGGTTCCCCGTTTTTAAAATTCTTTATAATATAATCCATTATCATTTTCTTCTACCTCACAATTATGAAATGTCATATTTCAATTTTATAATACCACTGTTATTTGTTTTTTTCAAGTATTTTTTACAGCAAAAGGAGCGGCCTTTCGACCGCTCCTTTGTTGTTTGTCTTCTTTTTACTTGTTTTCACTCTGCTACATATACATCATCCAAAGCAATTTCGATTGATGCACCGCCTAAGAAAGGACTTGTGTAGAACGGAACGATGATCGCTACCTGACCGTTTGAATTAATTACGTAATTGATGTTCTTTGCGTTCAAAGTATCTACATATTCCATGAGTTCCTTGGAATAATCGTCATAATAATTTCCGAAATATCCACCATCCTTAACGCCCATAATGAACTTTTCCTTGATCTCGTCCAAAGAAAGTCCTGTTACTTCTGTGATGGTCTTAGTCTTTCCGGTCTTAAGGTCAAATGTAAGGCCTGTACTGTTATAATTACCGGTTCCGCCGGCATACCATGAAAGGCGGGATTCTATGCTTACATACTTCGATCCCATGTATGTAACACCCATATAAACATAGTCATTATAGATTTCTTTGTCTCTACCGTTTTCAACATCGAACTGAGCAGTTTCATAAACACCTTCAACACCGTAATCTTCATAGAAATTGTTAGCCATCTTCTTCAAGGTCTTGTTGATCTTTTTGATGCCCTTCTGAAAGCCTACAAGTACTACTCTGTCTATATAGCTCTGAACGATGATCCGGTTTCCGTTTTTCCCGGTAAATGTCTTGCTGTAATCCTTTGATACATGATGGTACTCATACGGCGGCAGATTCTCTTCCTTCTCTGAGGCCGAACTCAGTAAAACAGGTGTTTTACCTTTGGCATTTGCCGGTGCAAATCCTACCAGTGAAAATGTAAGTACAAGAATAAGTGCTGCAGTAATAAGTTTACTAAATACTTTTTTCATTTCTCTCCGCGCCTTTTGGCGCTCTCCTTTCATAAGCTGCCAATATTCTATACCTTTTGGTAGGAAATGTCAATCCTTCATTGACCTTCAGCCTGTCTTCTTTCTGTTTCTCCTTGTAAGTATTATGCTCTGCAAAATGATGAAGAATCCGAGCATTCCGCCGATCGTTACATTCTGAAGCGCAAGATCGTTAAACCCGCTCGATACCACTATCTGAGTAATGGTGGTAAGTGTCAGTACTCCAAAGAAAGTTCCGGCTACATTTCCAACACCTCCGGTAAGCAGTGTTCCTCCGATAATGGAGGCCGCTATGGCACTCATTTCCATACCCTGTGCATTTGTGGCATTTGCCGAGCCGGAATGCATCATCAGTACAAAACCGGAGATACCGCTGAGCAGCCCGCAGATCACATAGCTTAAGAAACGTGTCTTCTTTACGTTTATACCAAGCATCAAAGCGCTCTGCTGGTTTCCGCCTATGGCATAGAAACATCGTCCGAGACGCATGTACTTAAGTATGAGAAATACAACTATCAAAACTATTAGAGCGATAACAACACCGTATTCGACACGTGCCGGTATCGTGTTTCCGTTCCTTGCCGTATACCCGAGCCATGGTATCTCTATCCTCGCGTCCATTATCTTTGAAAAGCTCTCATGCTCTATCTTCATGGGCTTTATGGAAATGATCGTAGTCATGCCTCTGGCAAAGAACATGCCCGCAAGTGTTACGATAAAAGGCTGTATTTCCAGATAACTTATAAGGAAACCCTGTACAAGACCGAATGCAAGACCGATGCCGAGTGCTATCAGCAGCGCTGCAAATATGTTCCCCTCACCCGAAAGCTTTTCACCCGTTTCGGAATACACCGGATTCAGATACTTTATACAAGCCATGACCACGAGCGATGTCACCGCGCCCACGCTTATATCAATACCGCCACCGATCATTACTATCGTAAGACCGCAGGCTACGATGATAAAGCTCGAATTATAGTTCAGCATATCAAAAATCTGCTGCGCATGTGTAAATCCGCCGCCCAGAAATATGATTGCCGATACATACATTAATACAAAAATACCTATTGTTATTGTCAGCAGAAGCCGGGCATCCGATATCTGCCCTTTTTTAAAGAAATTGATTTTTTTCATGTTCTCCCGGCTCCTTTCTCAGATGCTTTGATTCTTCCCGAACGAAGCCTTGAAATGTACTTATTTACTTTTGCCTTGACAACCGGCGATCCGATGACTACCAAAAGCACTATGACTATTGCCTTATATGCCTTGACATCCGTTGAGCGCACCTTCATTGCATAAAGCGTAATAGTAAGCATCTGTATGATATATGCACCCAGGATACTGCCGCTGATCTTGAATTTTCCGCCGCCGAGATTGTTCCCGCCTATCGCTACAGCAAGGATCGCATCCATCTCGATATCAAGCAGCAGCGTGTCATGGCTTACCTGCCCCATACGGCATACACCGATACTTCCGGCAACAGCTACACATATGCCAAGTATTACAAATGACAAAATCTTTATAAAAGTGGAGTTGATACCGTTAACACGTGCTGCGTTCCCGTTGATCCCGACAGACTGTGTCAGAAGCTCGAGTGATGTAAAATGGAATACCAGCTTGAAGATTATCGCAACTGCGATAACTATGAGCACAGGTGTCGGTATCGGCACACCGGGGATTATCCTGCCGATACCGTCGATTATTGGACTTGCGACATTAGGGGTCGCGCTTCCGCTTATCCAGTATGCTATCGAACGCCCGCAGGTAAAAAGTATCAGTGTTGCTATCATCGGCTGTATCTTAAATACCGCAACCAGTGTCCCGTTAAATGCACCGAACAGCATTGCGACAACGCATGCAAAAAGGAATGCCGCAAGAACAAGTCCTCCCGAAATTCCATCCGTTCCGGCGTTGCTCAATATCTTAACAAATGCACTTCCCGCTATTGCTGCAGCCGCTCCTACACTGATATCCTGTCCGCCGCACGCTGCCGTTACAAGTGTCATGCCCATTGCAATGATCGCCAGCTCACTGGCATTGTCAATGATGCTTATGAGGTTACCTGCCAGAACATTGTTTCCATCGTTGTTCTGGGTAAGCTCTATGCTGAAAAAGCCGGGATCCCTTATCAGATTAAATATAACCAGGATAAGGATGGCTATAATGGGAATGGTAAGCTGTCCGAAACCGTTACTGAAAACATTTTTAATCTTATTTTTCATTTTAAGCCTCGCCTCCCGCTATTGTCTTCATTACCTGTACCTGATTAAGTTCTTTGCCCTTAAGTTCTCCGACTATATGCCTGTCACGCATTACTATGAGACGGCTGCAGGTCCTGAGCATTTCTTCTATTTCCGAAGAGATAAAAGTAACACTCACACCTTCCTCCGCAAGCTTCAGGACCAGCTTCTGTATTTCCAGTTTCGTACCTACGTCGATACCTCTGGTAGGCTCATCAAGGATAAGATAATCCGGATGTGTCAGAAGCCATCTCGCAAGTATTACTTTCTGCTGGTTACCGCCGCTCAGCGATCCTACGGGAGTCTCTCTGTTTGCTGTTTTAATCTGGAGCACCTTTATATATTCGTCCGCGAAAGCTTCCGATTCACTCCTGCTTATCGGTTTAAAGAATCCGTTCATGACCTGAAGTGCAAGGATGATGTTTTCCCTTACGCTCAGCTCTGCGATGATGCCGTCCCTCTTTCTGTCTTCGGCAAGATATCCTATGCCGTGCTTCATGGCATCTATGGGTTTTGTTATCTTTACCTGTGCGCCTTTTATCTTTATCTTTCCGCCGGTCACCTTGTCAGCTCCGAAAATAGCTCTTACGCTCTCGCTTCGTCCGGATCCCAGCAGTCCGGTAAATCCGTTGACCTCACCCTTATGTATCTTAAAATCAAAAGGCAATGCGTTCTCGCTTGAGAGTCCCTCCGCTTCGTAAAAGACTTCATCGCTCACTTTTTTGGTCTCATCCGGATCTCCGAGTGAGTTAAGCTCGTCAAGAGCCTTGCCTATCATCTTTGATACGAGTTCTACCTGCGGAAGCTCCTCTGTTAAGTATTCTCCTACAAGCTCGCCGTTACGAAGTACCGTGATCCTGTCGCTAACCTCATAAACCTGTTCAAGGAAGTGCGTTACGAAGATGATCCCTACGCCTTCGGACTTAAGGTTTCTCATAAGTTTGAAAAGCATGTTTACTTCCTTGTCATCAAGGGAAGATGTCGGCTCATCCAGGATCAGGACTTTACATTTCATATCCACGGCACGGGCGATCGCAACCATCTGCTGGATTGCCAGCGAACACCTCCCGAGCTGCTGTGTGCTTTTTGCCGGGATCTCCAGCTGTTTTAATAATTCATCGGCTCTCTTTTCGTATTTTTTGCGGTTTGAAAACAAACTGTTATCACGTCCGATAAACATGTTTTCCGCAACAGTCAGATTGGGGCACAGCGTTATTTCCTGATAAACCGTGCTGATACCGCTGTTCTGGGCAGCCTGCGGAGAGTGAATGCTGACTTTTTCGCCTTCTATCCTTACCTCGCCCTCATCCATCTGATATACGCCTGTAAGTATTTTTATCAATGTGGATTTCCCGGCGCCGTTTTCACCCATAAGTGCATGTATCTCACCTTTCCTCAAAGTGAAATCCACATCGTTCAATGCCAGTACTCCCGGAAATTGCTTCTTTATATGACGCATTGTAAGCAGTTCTTTTCCGTCCATACGTTCCTCCTGATAAAAAGCGCAGCCAAGCTGCTTTTAAGCATACAGCCCGGCTGCGCCATCCTGTCATTTCTTAGTCAATGTCATTAGGGAATTATTCACCTAAACCATAGTTATCGATATCAGCCTGGGTAATAGTCTTAGCGTCAAAGCCCTTCTCTTCACTGAAGATCTTCTTTGCATAATCCTTCTTAACGCCCTTGATTATGTCACTGATAACCTGAGCCTGGAAAGGACTGCACTGTCCATCGTAATTCCAGTTTCCTGCAAGAAGTTCCTTAAGTGCCCATTTGTTGCAGTCAAAGCCCATAACTACGACCTTACCGTCAACACCGTGTGTGATACCTGCTGCATCAAGAGCTGCAACAGCGCCTCTTGCCATACCGTCGTTCTCAGCGTAGATAATGTTGAAATCTTCACCGCTGTTGATAACTGTTTCTACGATCTTCTTTGCTTCTGCTTCATCCCATGTAGCTGTCTGCTGAACAACTTTCTTCATCTTTCCTGAGGTGAACTGTGCTTCAAGGGCTCCGGTACGTCCTACCTGTGCATCCGATCCCATAGCTCCCTGGATATGTATAACCTTGTACTCGGGAAGGTTAAGGCTTAACAACCAGTTAACTGCGGTCTCGCCTTCCTTGGGCATATCCGATACTACAGCTGCTTCATAGAGATCCTCGGAAACACTGAGCATACGGTCGAAAAGGAATACCTTAATACCGGCTTCTTTTGCCTTCTTAAGAACATCGTCCCAGCCTGTCGTCTCTGCTGCCGAGATCAGGAGATAATCAACACCGTCTGTGATGAATCCCTGAGCTGCCTTGAGCTGATCGTCATTCTTCTGGCTGTAGAATGTCTTTAACTCATATCCGTTCTCTGCCGAGAAAACTTTCTCCATGTCCTTTACATTTGCTTCACGATAACCGGACTCTGAAGCGGGATTGTTTACAACGCCGACCTTGATCTTCTCGTCTGTCTTACCGGTGCTGCCACCGTTTCCACTGTCCTTCGAATCCTTTGAACATGCGCAAAGACCCACACTTAATACCAGAGTAAGTACCAAAAGTAATGCTTTTACCCTTTTCATTAATATTTCCTCCTTTATTTTCGCCGCCCTGCGGCTTTATGTGTATACTTTAACACATTCAAAAAAGGAGGTAAATCCATATTGATTTTGACTTGGTTAAATATAATTCCGTATTATTTTAAATAATCATAAAACGGTTAATTTTCATTTTATTCAGGTTGATTTTGATATTGTGCCCTGTATTCCGTAGGCGTGATACCAATGTTTTTCTTAAAGATATAACTGAAATAATGTGAATCGTTATACCCTGCTTCCCGGGCTATCTGAGTATTCTTTATGTCGCTCGATCTGAGCAGCTCCTTGGCCTTGTTCAGTCTCAGATACATGAGGTATTCCGTAAAGGTCTGTCCGCTCTGCTGCGAGAACACGGTCGAGAACCTGCTGTTGCTCATGTTAACCACTTTTGCGACATCCTGAAGCATTAAGTTCGGGTTTGAGAAATGATCGAGCATATACAGCTTAGCCTCATTTATCACTGAGGATTCCTTTTTATCCTCATCCACTTCTCCCATTTCCCTGACTCCGAGGATGAGTGCCTGCTCGTCTTTGCGCTCCACTATAATGTGTCGGATATGCCTTGCCGCCTTGAAGCTGTTGATGATCTTTTCCGGGCTGTCAACAATGTCGCCTATACCGACCCTTATCTCGCTGCAGTCAAGACGCTCAAGCTCCTGTACAAGCGAACTCGCAAATGCATATGCACGCTCTTCAGCTTCCTCTACCGTATTTCCCATGACAAGGAGCCGCGCTCCGGTTCTTCCGGCTGAAGCAAAAACAATCCCTCCGCTGTTTGCCGCCAGGCCAAATGCAGCCTCCTGTCCGGTCCTTACAGGTGAGAAGGCCGCATCTATAACCGAATAGAACGGCGCTTCGGCATTACATCCCATGGAGCTTAACTGCTTTATCACGTTTTTTGCGTCTTCTTCCGTCGAATCATCATTGAAAAAGAGTCCTATCAGTTTTTCCTTTAAGAACCTGCCGTCACTTTCCATGCGGGCTCTCAGGCTTGCCGCGTGTTCAAGAGTTTTTCTCTCGGCAACGATCTGCGCGCTTACCTTATCCAGAACCTCCTTGAGCTTCTCCGCATTTATCGGTTTTAACAGGTATTCTCTTACTCCGAGATGTATGCACTGTCTTGCATATTCAAATTCATCATAACCGCTCAGTACTATAATTCCTATCCAGGGCATCTGTACACGAAGGATACGGCACAGCTCCAGCCCGTCCATAAACGGCATCCTTATATCCGTGATAACTATATCCGGGTTTGTATCCCTGATAATGGGAAGTGCCATCTCGCCGTCGGGCGCCTCGCCCACAAGCGTATAGGGCGTCTCATCCCACGGGAATGATTCTCTGATACCCTCCCTGACAACTATCTCATCATCAGCCAGAAACACTTTCATTTTCAAATATCTCCTCTCTCTTTCTGCAAGGAACCGAAAATGCCACTTCCGTTCCTTCCGGACCGCTCTTTATCTTTAAACCGTCAGTCTGGTTATAATACAGCCTTATCCTTAAGTTTACGTTTACAAGTCCGAAGCCGCCCTTGCCTATAGCACTTGATACCGGCTGCTCCTTCTTCATACGATCGTTTAATTCTTCAAATTGTTCCGGCGTCATGCCTGACCCGGTATCCTTTACAACAAAGGTGAGCATCTCCTTCTCTTCTTTTGCCGATACACTTATATGACCGCCGCCGCGCTTGTTTTTGATACCATGGTATATGGCATTTTCAACCAGCGGCTGCAGCAGAAGCTTCAGTATATAATATTCCCCGATGGTATCGGGTATATCAATATCGTAACTCATGATATCACGGTATCTTGTCTGTTGGATCTTCAGATAGCCTTCGATATGCTTTTTCTCCTGCTCGATCGGTATCCAATCGGCGCCTGATGAAAGGCTTATACGGAAAAAATCGCTCAGTGCACTTGTAAGCTGTATTACCTCATCCTTCTCACCTGCCTCGGTTTTCCACACGATAGCGTCCAGAGTATTGTACAGGAAATGAGGATTTATCTGCGCCTGCAGGGTTCGCAGTTCGGCTTTCCTCAGCTTTTTACCGTCAAGAACGCTCTTTTCCATCATATTCTTAAGTCGTTTTGCCATGGTGTTTACCTGAGCCGTAAGGTTCCTCAGCTCTTTAACGTCGGTATCTGCAAGCCTTGCGTCAAGCGTTCCTTCAGAGAGCTTTGCCGCCACCTCCTCAAGTCTTTCGATAGGCTGCCGGACAAACAATGCCGTGGATTTTACCGACCGGTTCCTGACCCAGAGAGATAAAATAACTATCACAACCTCTGCTATGGCTGTAAAAATAATTGCTGCCTGAAGACTTCCGCTCATCTTGGCCGCCGATCCTATCTCTTCCGAAATATAATCGTTGAGCATGCTGTCAACAAGACTTGCAACACCTCTGATCTCTCCGAGGACCGCTTCGTTCTCTACTACGGGAACCTGATTGCGGATATTATCCTTTATGCGGTCAACATAGTTTTCAAGTGTCTGCATCGTCCTGGCCGCAACTATCAGCGACAGCCTGTTCTCGGGATCCGCACTTTCGGTTATCTTTTCTATTACGTCATTTACCTCATTGATCCTGACATATATGTTACTTGTTTCAAATTCCGCACGTCCGCTGACGATGTTCCATGTTATCCCGGGTATCAGGACTACCACTTTTTCCTTAAGACTTGCGATAGTCTCCATTCTCTTAATGGAGCTGTGATATTTTCCGGCATACACCAGCATAAGTACAAGGCTCAGTACGATTGGGAGCACAAGTACCAGGACAAGCTTATGGCTAAGATCATTTATCCGGCCGAGTATGCTTTTTTCTTTTTCTACCTTTTGGGGTTTCATATATGCACCTTTCACATGATGATCTGTCTGCCGGCAATGCCTTAAGCACCGCCGAAGCCAACCGTTATTTTGCGGTTTAATAATCTCTTGGTGCTATCTTTGATGTATCCTGCTCATCGCTGAACACCTGCTCTTCGGGATGTATAAGACTCTGTACCGATTCACCTGCCTTAAGCTTCAAGGCTGTTTCCATAAGCAGGTTCCCGAGTTTGGGCGTACATTCAACCACGCAGTTGATCTTGCCTTCCTTTAATACGTCAATAGCCTCCTGCCCGCCGTCTATGGATATGATTATCATATCCTTTCCCGGCATAAAACCTGCTTTTTCTATTTCGGGAAGCGCACCGAGAGTCATCTCGTCATTATGTGAGAATACCACGTCGATGTCTCCTCCGTATTTCTCCAACAGATGCCTCATGTTCTCGGCACCGCGGCTCTTTAAGAAATCCCCGTCTATACTCTCTGTCACCTTCATCCTCGGATCCCCTGCGATCGCATCCATGAAGCCTGCCTGACGCTGGCGCATCGGTGTCGAATTCGTAGTCCCGGTGATCTCAACTATGTTCACTTGCTCCATATTCAGGCTGTTGGCCTTTCTGATGAGATACTCTCCTGCCATATAGCCCTCTTTATAAAAATCGGCTCCGATAAGACAGGATGTCAGATCATCATTTTCAGTACTGATGGCTCTGTCAACGAGTATGACCGGTATACCTGCCATCTTTGCTTCTTTGAGCACATTGTCCCATCCGTCCTCCACTATCGGCGAGAATGCAATAACATCAACCTTATAGGCTATAAAGCGTCTGATCGCTGCTATCTGGTTCTCCTGCTTCTGATTTGCGTTTTCAAGCATAAGGCTGACCCCGTGCTTTTCCGCTGCCTGCTCTATATCATGCGTATTTCCTATCCTCCATGCGCTCTCGGAGCCTATCTGGCTGAATCCCAGCAGCAGTGCCGGATCCTTGTCCGGCTGATCCGTGTCCTTGCTGCAACTCATCAGTAAAACCATCGCGATAATATTCATTATAATAAAGAAAAATCTTCTGATCTTCATAAAAATCTCCTGTCTGCAGGTGACACAGGGCAGCTCCATCTTTCACCGCGCCTCTGTATAGTTTAATGCCGATAAGTGATTTTTATTATACACTAAACAGTTTAACAGGTCAACTGATTTCAATCAGAGGGACGGTTCTTTGATAGATTTTCGTTTGCAAAAAACAGCTTCCCTTTAGAGGGAAGCTGTCAGTGAATGATATGCGTTTACTAATATCAAATCCTATACGGATCAAATCCGTTAACCGCCATGATGTACCACGCGGCAGGTGCGATATGTGCATCTGTTGAATATAACCACGGCTCACCGGTAAAGAGATATATTCCGGTTGAAAGGTTATCCACCGTAGCTGCGGGAAGCAGGCCATTGTCAAGCTGGAAATCTGCAAGTGCTTTCATGGTCTCGAGATATTTTGCCTCGTCACCAAGCTCCTTGTACATCAGAGCTGTAAATGCCGAGCCCTCAAGCCATGTACCTCCGTTCTTGTTCTCTAAGCAGAAGGAGTATCCGCCTTCTTTCGTCTTCATTTTCTCGACGATCTTAAGGGCATCCTTGTAAGGCTTGAATGAATCTCCCAAAGCCATCGAACACCATACCTGAGCATCAAGAACGATAACATCTTTGCTGGGTGTTACCCCGTCATCCAGAGTACCAGTCCTAAACAGGCCCTGTTCTTCATCATACATCGAAATTATAAACTTTTTCGCACTTTTCGCAGCTTTATTGTATTTTTTCTTGCCCGTGTATTTATAAAGGGCGCTGAATACGGAGTAGGCATCTATATTGTGCTCTATCGATTTATAAGTAAACTTATAAACTACCGGAGGATTTCCTTCGACCCATCCGTCGAATCCGGCTGTGAATCCGACTCCACCATCAGAACAGTTTTTGATCACCCAGTCCATTATGGTGCAGGCTGCCTTTAAATACTTCTTACCGGAATACAGCTTGTAGTAATTTAAGAACATCAGAGCAGTGTAAGATATGTTTCCTGTGCTCATTCCGACTTGGTATCTGTCTTCCCTGAACTCCATAGCATCGTTGTCATACCAGCCGGGAAGCCTTGCTCCGCTCTCCCATCCGGGGGATGCCGAGATATCACCTGCCGAATACGCATTACGAACTCTTTTCATAGCAACTTTAGCATAGGAACTCTTTATAAGAAGTGATCTGTCATTCTCTATGGCGTATAAGAATGCATCGACTATCTGCTTTGCTTCCTTTTTCCTGCCCTCTGCCATGAACGCCATGGCTACCAGTGCATTATCATAAGAAAATGCAGCATTTTGAATGTAAATATTGTCAGTGTCGTACGAACGTAAGAGCACCGGCGCATTCTGCAGGCTCTTTATATTTCCGGTAAATCTGATATCATCAAGATAAAATGTGTTAAGCGCATTACCGTCCATGTCACCGTTTAAGACATATCCGAATCCGCAGACGATACTGCTCATGTCGACGCCCTTAAGGGGTATCACATATTCCTTCCAGTCCTTTGTGAGCTTTACGCGTCCAAGTGTCTGCTTCTTGGCGCTGTCAGGATATTTTGCCGTCTGTTTTCCGGTATCACCGTCATATCCGAAGCCTGCCGTAAAGAACTCTACAACCTCCCCGCCTTTATCTCCTCTAGCGTAAAACCTTAACGCATCCGCACCGGTAAGATCTATGCCCTGATCCGGCATGCTTCCGTCATTCAGCTTCGGTATGGTCTCGCCTGCCGGTAAATAACCCTCAAGGAACAGCCAGCCGCCCCAGCTTAACGTCTGGGTTATCACTTCACATTTTATACAGCTCGATCCGGAATACGGATTTACCTGCCAGTTCTCATTCATGTCTTTTACATAAACATCACTGTTTGTCCCGCCCATTTTTGCTTTCTGGGTATAATGGTTTTCCGAAAGGCCGAAATCCTTATAAACATAAACACATTCACGTTCTTCCGCAAGCCTTGATGTAAGAGCGTTCAGCGCAGCATTCTTTGCGTTTTCGATTATTTCGACATCCGAGGCTTTAGACTTTTTCTTCGCAGAAGCCGAAATGTCGCTCGCTCCCGACAGGACCATTGTCACAACACCCGTCGCAACCAAAAACATTGCCAAAATCCTTTTCCAAACGTGCTTCATAATACTCCCTCCTTCAGATATAATTACATTTGTTAGTGAGTTATCATCCAGTCAATGTACTCAAACTCGTCAAGCCCGAGAGGGGGCTCCGATCCTTCATCATCATCTTTTATAAACTTACTTTTTCTGCCCATCTGAAAAGTTTCAAAATTGGCCTTTATAGAATCATGCCAGTATTTCGCTTCTTTATAGATTTTCTCCATTGTCTCGTTATCTTGGACATCTGGTAAAATGTTCTTTACAAAAGCATACAACTTCTCTATTGGCTCAAAATAATCGGGACATTCTTCGTAAAACTTTTTAAATTCTTGTTTTTCCTCTTCGCTCCACGAACCTGACAATTCCTCTTCAAGTACATTAGCCATTATCTCATCTGCAAGCTTTATGCACTCATTATAGTTTTCATCATATTCGCCAAAATAAATATACATCCCAAAAAACTTGCGTGCCCGTTTTATAAATAAAAGTTTTATCTTTTTCATTTGTCCGGAACCGTTTTCTATAAACCTTGCAAAGTCATTCTCCATCCATTTACATATTTTTGTAAAGGCATCATACCAATAACTGTAACAATCCGCTTCTCTCATAGGATCACGCTCCTTTCTAATATCCCGCCGGAATCTCTGCAGATTATCAGATGATTTCTTGTCCTTACAGTTTTCCGTAATAGTTGCAGTTTTTTTTCAGCGGTTGCTCAGTCTCCGAGTCCGTACCTGTCTACATCGTCCTTAGTTATGGTCCTGGCGTCAAAACCGGTTTCGTCAACGATGATGATTTTTGAATCATCATGTCTCACGCCCCTTATCAGATCGCTGATGATCTGTGCATGGAAAGGACTGCACTGTCCGTCATAGTTCCACCTTCCGGCCAGCAGCTCCCTTAATGCCCACTTATTGCAGTCAAAGCCGATTATGATAACCTGGCCGTTTACGCCATGGGTTATTCCGGCTTCGTCGAGCGCCTCTACCGCACCCTTGGCCATTCCGTCATTCTCCGCATATATTACGTTGAAAAACTCTCCGCTGGCGATAACGGTCAGTACTATATCCTTTGCAGCCTTCTCATCCCAGGTTGCGGGCATTTGACAAACGCATGTCATTTTCCCGGACATAAACTGTGCATTTAAAGCTGCGGTACGTCCGATCTGTGCATCCGAACCCATTGCTCCCTGTATATGGATGACCCTGTATTCCGCAAGATTCTGTGTCAGCAGCCAATTTACGGCAGCCTCGCCTTCCTTTGCCATATCTGACATAATTGCCGCCTCATACAGATTGGGATCGACATCAATCATCCTGTCAAAAAGATATACTTTTATTCCTTTTTCTTTTGCCTTTAACAGGATATCATCCCAGCCTGTGGTTTCCATGGCAGATATCAGAAGATAATCAACTCCGTCAGATATGAAAGATTCTGCTGCCTGAAGTTGGTCACTGTTTCTTTGACTGTAGAATGTCTTCAGATCATATCCGTTTTCTTTTGAGAAAACCTGTTCCATGTCCCTTACATTTTTTTCACGGTAACCTGACTCGTTGGGCGGATTGTTTATGACTCCGACCTTTATAACTTCAGGTTTCTTCTCGGGCTCAACAGGTTTTTTATCATCCGGATCGCCCCCCTGTTTTCCGTTGTCTTTATCATTGTCATCATCCTTTTTCACGTCGTCTTTCTTCACGTCGTCTTTTTTACCGGTATTGTCCTTAGCATCATTTTTGTCGGTATTATCTTTGTCGTCCTTTTTGTCGGTATCGTCTTTATCATCCTTGCCGCTATCTTCTTTGGCATCTTTTTTATCATCGTCGTCTTCGTCTTCACGCTTTTCGGTCTTTTTGTCTTCCTTATCGTCCTTCTGGTTTACAGCGTCGATAAACGGTATGATTGAAAATATTACCAGCAGAACAACGATCGCTATGATGATTATAACCGCGGGTATGACAAAAAACAGTTTCTTATGAGATTTCATTTCTTATCCTTTCTTCCGGTCCGTGATATTCCTGTCCATCACAGTCCCAGCATATATTTATTTGTTTTTATGAACTCTTCAATCTGCGGATCGTCCTGCATGAAGGAGACTTTGTACCGCTTATGGGATATCTGATCCTCGGTACATTAACCAGCCTGTGGACCGCCTCCGGGTAGGCTTTTGAAAAGTATTCCCCGTAGCTGAGCTCACTGTTGTATACGGCGTCAATCCTTTCACCGCAGATATTCCGTACCAAAGGTGTCTCTGCTTCCCAGTCCTCAGACCCGTCCGGGA
>JAEEGJ010008781.1_pt1 | contig 27611 bp, 22 predicted proteins | sample 8958761 | NCBI WGS metagenome assembly JAEEGJ01 (sample SAMN16246546, study PRJNA631951) | gut metagenome | biome: gut microbiome; feature: rumen; material: RS-attached | host: Bos | place: Iran: Karaj | collected 2018-10 | reverse complement strand
ATCCCTTCACGATATAAGGAACCTGCTGCTCATACTGCGTATCGCGATTCTTGCTCGCAGCCTCGCCAGTGAGCTCTCCATAGAAGGTGTCACCTCCCCTTTTGAGCACAAAGCCCCTGCTCTTGAAGTATTCAGACGTGCCGTCCTGCTTCTGATACTGGCGCTCAGAGTATGCGCCCACCTCTACGATTGTTACTAATGCCTCCATAATGTTCAATGTTCAATGTTCAATGTTCAATCTTCAATGTTCAATCTTCAATGTCTTTAAGTAGTCCGTCAGTTCTCTGGCCTGCGCCATAATCTCCACAGCACCACGGATATGGCCCAGGCTGCGTTTCACACTCACGATGATCTTGTTGCGTCTGGCAGTCTGACGGAGTGATCCGTTGGGCGTCTCATGGAGCACCACCGATGGCGGGATATAACCCGGTATCCTTGACAACCGGTTGTAAGGTCTGAACGACAGCCGACCTGATTCCTGATCGATAAACAGGGCTCCTTCTACACTTCTTCCCGACTCCAGTCGAGCCATGACTGTGAGCGCATTCAGAAAAAACACATATTTCTTCATATTTATTTGTTTTTTTAGTTATCTGATACTATGAATACATTCGTCAAAGACGACATCGCCAAAGCCCTGGTTACAATCCCTCAGCACAGCACACCTGATGGAGCTTTTGATGCGGTTGTTAACACCCCTCTTCGTCAGGCAACCCCCTTTTCGGTTCTTCTCAAAGGCAGCATATACACCTAGGATCCCCTCGTCAATCAGGTCCAGCACCGTCAGCGTCCTTGTCTTGTGCCAATGGCCGTAGGCCACCATGATGATGAAGGGAATAAATTCCTCAACGAGTTTCTTCACCGACTCATACATCCACCTGCTCTGCAGACAGTAGTCGCGTTCCTTCTTCGACATCCGCTTGATCCTCTCTGCGTCTTTCAGAAAAGCCAGCACATTCGGATCGCCAGTCTCCTTCAGTTCCTGAATAATATACTTATACTTCATTCACTTGTTTTTTAAAAATTAATACTCTTGTTACTTTTTCTCTCAGAAGATCTTCTGGGTGCGAAGGTCGGAAAAAAACGCGGTTGAAAAAATGAAAGAAAGTTGCGCCACTTTCATTCATTCCTTCAACTCACTGATACAAAAAAAGTTAGGCCACCTTTTCGGGTGACCTAACTTTCATGATTCTTTCAAAAACAAATCTATTTTTTCTCTTTCACATACGCCTCGATGGCTTTCTTCACGTCCTTCTCGGGCGATTCTCCGAGCTTCTGCCTGACAGGATGTTCAATGCCCTTTTCCGGCTCCAGATATTCCGCCATCTTTACGGTATTGGCCGTTGGCAGATAGAGCCAGTCGCTCACCTGATGGATGATCTGAGCCACAAGATTCCTGTTGAATGTCGTGTCCTGCTGCTTACCTTTATTATATATAAGTGTCCTCACCTGGGTCAGTTCCAGAATCCCCTCCCAGATGGTGTCATATTCATTCCTGTATTGCTCCCTCACCACAGGCTTCAGCCTGCCTACATATTCCATGATAGCCTCCTTGGAACCGGATTGACTCCCGCCATCTTTCTTCTCCTGCTTTTCCGCACCACGGTTATCGTTGTATGTGATCGTCCCCGTATTCTCCATCACAAACTGTCCTACGCTCATCCCGCTCTTCGCCAGCGCCTCCATCATCTTAATCTTTGTCTCGTCCGTCATCTCTTCTCTATAATATAAATAGGTGTGTTATTCGTGTCTTACAATACCCTCGTTCGACATGATCAGCTGATCCGCCAGTTTGCTCAATTCCGAAGCATCAGTCATTTCCGTCGCCTCATTCACGACATCAATACCCTTGGTGCCCATTAGTGGCGACAGGGTCTTCATCAGGAAAGTATACGCCAACGCCTTCATCTCTATACGCTTCATGATATGGAAGAAATCCTTGATGCCACTTACCGATAGCAGGATGCAGTTCTTCAGGAAAGCATTCTCCACAGCGGTAGAATTGATATAGGCATCTGCATCCTCATATTTCTTGCGCCATTCATCACGCTCAGCCTCAGCCTCCAATCGTCCACGCTCCGACTCTGCCAAGGCCATCTGCATGGCATTTATGTTATCCTTGCAGCGATTCAGTTCCATTTCCATCATCGCCAGTTTCCGTTCCTGTTCACTCATTTTCTCCTGGCATTCCAGTCTGGCCTGAAGAGCGCCCACCTGCGTGGCATATCTCTCCAGGCGATCAGAGACATTGCCGAATTCCTCGTTGTTAAAGTCCATAAATTCCTGATATTAAATTGATTAATAAAATAGATTATTACCCCGCTCCTCCAACAGAGCGAAGTGCCTACAAAATTACGAAGAATTTTCCGATCGACAAGCGATTCAGCGCATAAAAGTTTGTTAATTCACAAAACCCATAAATACGACTCACGGGACTGTCCCCGCGGGTTCAAGAATGATGCAGCGGACAAATTATCTTAACCCTGTATTACTGACCTATTGAATGCTTATCTATCGTTTATAAAATTTCATTGACGATTCGTCTGAAGTTCTAATTCTTGCAATATACAGCTGCGATGGGAGAGACGAGAGATTGAAATAAATAGGATCTCCGGCTTGTACAGATATCTGGTGATGATCTCTATAGCACACTTTCCCCGATAAATCACATATTTCAACCATTATATTACCATTGTAACTATGCTCAAGCACCACTTTCAATTCTTTATTATAGTAACCGATCTGAACTTTATCAGTCTTCAAATTTGCTATCGCTGTTGATTGCGATGACAAGACTGTGACTTGCAAAGTATCAGTCAATCCTTCATAGTTAGCTATCAATAAGCATTCACCCTCTCCTATTGCAGTTATCTGGGTTCCTTCAATCTTCAGTACTCCGTCTTTGTCTGTCGTATATATTGGCGACACATAACCTTCATCTCCATTATCCCAGCCACCAACAACATTTAGTTCTACCTGTTGACCATTTATCAGCGTCATACTTGGCCAATCCTCAAAGAACAAATAATTCAACGATGCAGATCTCTCCATCATGAGAACCAATGAATCTCCGACCAACGCATCGTCATTGGTACGTCCAAGAGCATATACATGAAGTTCTCCTCCAAAAGTAGCGGGAATTTTGAAGGTATAACCATCCTTATCTAGACCACAGAATATAGAATCCTTATCTACTGGAATAAAAACAAGATTTGTCATCAGATCGCTACTGCCATTCGTGGTCACCTTTAGCAGTCTTTCAGATTCGTCATACTCATAACCAAGTTTTATGAATTTTTCATCAGATGGAGTCCTGAATTGAATTCTGTTTTCAACTTTAGAGGTTCTTTTACGTATATTATAGTTTCGGGGAGAAAAGCCATTTTGTGCAAAAGCATTAGAAGACTTAGGCTTGTGTAACAATTCTACTATTTTTGCTTCAGCAGGTCTATACTCAGTAATATTACAATGGTGCGTAAGAGAAGATGATCCAAAAGAGCCTTTATATTCAGAGGGATAAACCGTTGCTGTTCCTGCTTGTTCAGATAGGCCACCCAGCTGACTCTCAAATGTGACAATACCATCATGCTTTTTTTCACCAAAAATACTGTTTAATACTTTTATATCCGTCAAAGGCAAATCCACATCTTTAACTTGAAGGAAATACTCTAGTACAGAAGGGAACATAAACGCAGTTAATTTAGTTATTAAATCGTTCTCTTTTGTATTCTCATCAATGTTCAAATATGAACATATTGCATGAGATGGTTTTAAAGCGACCCCACTATTCAATTTTTCAATAGCCTTACTATTAACTCTTAAATCTCCAATTGCCCCTTTTGAACTTAATATGCTTAATATTCCTGCCAATATAGAATTGTTTGATGATATTCTTAACAGATCTACCAATTCATTTCCACCTTCAGACCCTAAATGAGGTGTGTTAACGGTTATGATTCGATTAACACTCTCCTGATCCACCTCTTGAGCATACTTACGCGCTAAAATGCCACCCATGCTATGACCTACCATGTCATAACTTGTACTGACGATGCCATTCTTTGCCAATTGTTCAAAAAGTTTTTCTGCGTTATTGCCAATAACTTTTACTTGGTTTGTATTTATATCAAAAGCCGACAAATTCGAAGACCTATAATTGACATTAACTATCTGAGAACTCTCATAGCCGCCCTGACTTGTCAGATAGCCTTTCAATTCATTGAAACATTTGTCACTGGAATTAAGTCCATGAACTAACAACACTCCAGGACGATAGATCTTTATTTCTGCTCCTCCTAATATACCAATCAACCCATTTTCTTCTTTTTCTAATGTTATACTTAATGTATATTCATTTTCATCTATACTCTCAGGAAAATCTTCCGGAACTGTATAAGTAAATCCCCATTCTTTTTCATTTTTCCATTCTAGCTGGCCACATTTCCCTGTTAGTTTCTCATCAGAACATTCTTCTCCATTGATTTCGAATTTAAATCTCACACTATTGAAGTCTGGAGCATTCTCTTTTGATCTTTCTTCTTGCGTCACATCAAGTTCAGTTAATCCATCTGCTGTTACCCCACAAATATCTATATCTTCCCATCCGGAATAAGACATGTCAAAACAATGGCGAGGATTTAGATTCATCATAGAGGAAATACGAAACCTTTTCCACACAAAATCATTTTTATATCTTTCTAAAGATGCTTTTGGAACAAATAACAGAGCATTATAATGAACTTCACCTTTTCCACTATTCCATCCCCATGTTTGATCATCACATGATGCAGGATCGTATCCAAAACAATAAACCTTAAAAAAATTGTTTTTAAAACCTTTGCATAAATCAAAAGCGTCTTTCTCAATGGTCTTAACCGAAGATGGAATTTTGATAAATGTTACGCTTGGACAACTTTTAAACGCTTCATTTCTTATTGTAACGACAGAATTAGGTATTTCAATAGATAATAAACTCTCACAACCATAAAATGTTCGCGACTTTATTTCCGTTATAGGGCCAAGAATGGAAACAGATTCTAATTTGTAACACCATGCAAACGCATACTCATCAATTGAAGTCACCGATTCTGGAATAGTTATAGCTTGTAAATTAACACAATACTCAAAGGCAGAATTACCAATAGATGTAACAGAATTGTGGATTACAACATCAGTTAAACTTTCACAATTAAGAATATATTAAATATTGATAATCAACAACTTACATGTTAAACGGTAGAAAAGTGGATTGTGAATATTAGAATGCGTATATTAAAAAGACTGATTTAACGTATTTAACCTTCAATAACGTTTCGCGGATTCGATTAGCAAGCAAAAATTAACTTTAAAAAGTTACAATTGTTATATGGGAATGTTGGACATAAGTCAGCGGTGACAGAACTACCACCTGCAAAGGACAAAATGCTTAATTATTCATAAAAAATAAAAAGGATTGCTATAGAAGCGAGAGAAAAGATGTATTTTTGCAGTTAATCTGGAATAAAATACCCTCTCTGAAATGGAAGAGAATCAGATAATAGAACAATTGCAAGCATTGCTGGCAGAAAATTCATTGGACTACGATAAAATTGTTTCGTTGACTAATGAGCTTTCGAAACATGACCATAATAAGGTGAGATTTTCTGTTGATGCTGACTTGATTAGCCGTTTGGGCAATGAATTGGTGGCCCGGCAGGAGACAGCTCTTTCGGAACTGGTGAAGAACGCTTACGACGCAGATGCGACAGAAGTGACGCTACGGTTTATAGATACGGATTCCTTGGGGGGAACGCTGATAATTGAGGATAACGGAACAGGTATGGACAGAGAACAACTAATAGACGGCTTCATGCGAATATCCTCAAATATTAAGAAAGAGAAACCTGTATCAGACATCTATAACAGGAAGAAAGCAGGACGGAAGGGTATCGGGCGTTTTGCCGTTCAAAGACTGGGTAAGCATCTTGAGATATTGACAAAAACGGCAACTGCAACAGAATCATTTGACGTAAGATTTGACTGGGGAGCCTATCAGGCAACTAAGAATATTAACGAAATATCCAACTTTATCACCCTCACTACGCCGCATACTGCCACTATGGGAACCACACTTATTATCTCCGAACTGAAAGATAAATGGAGTGAGGCTGCTATTAAACGTATTTACCGATATCTGGGCGATATAATTCAACCAGTATCGGAGTTTATCGAAAATAACAATGATGGTGGTTTCGCATTGAATGTTTTACAGGAAATAAGCGGACGCACAGTCAGAATAGAGAATGAAACACAGGTAATAGACAAATACGCTGTTGCAACAATCTGGGGTAAGGTGGATGAAAATGGCTATGGCTCTTTCCTGATAGAAAGCAAAGATCTTGGAATACACCATGAGGAACGAATAGGCTTTGAACCAGATGATAGGGAATCAAGATTTCCTCTTATCCGTAACGTAAAGGTCAAAGCCAATTATTTTCTTGAAAATTATATGCCTCGCGGTCAAAAAACAGCTATACAAAAGCATCTACGCCTATCTGGAGGTATAAGGTTATACAGAAATGGATACAGAGTGTTGCCTTACGGAGAGCCTTCAAATGATTGGTTGAAACTGGACTACTCTGTTAGGCAGCGAAGCCTTTTGCCTCAACACGGCAACAATAATTTCAAAGGTATCGTCAATATTGATGATAGTTCTGGCAATTTTGAAGAAACATCAAGTCGCGAAGGGCTTTTTGAAAATGAAACATTCATACAGCTCGAAAACTTTGTTTATAGGGTTTTGCTTACAGCTGTTATCCGCATTGCGAAGGAGCGTAATGTAAAAATCACGACCTCGCAAAAGAAAATTGACGGGAAATGGCAAGATATAGATTTGCGTGTAAAGAATATAGCATATTCTATCGATGAGTTAGATAAAGCTATAGATGCCAACCAAACTGGATCTGTTGAGGAGCGTAAGAATAGTAAACGAATTGTCAAGAAACTAAAGAAAGACCTTGATGAACTGCAACGCATACAAAAAGAAGAGCGTAAAAGGCTTCAGGAAGAACGGACTATGCTGAGAGTGCTTAGCAGCGTAGGGTTGACGACTGAGCAATTTGTACATGAAATCAAGTACTATCTTGGTAACATGACAAGCGATTTGGATTACTTGATGCATGGATTTGAATATGATAGTGAGATTTCGAGACGAATACGTATATTAGATGAGAACGTGGCAAATTTCAGGACTTATATTTCCTATTTTGATGCTATGGTAGCTAATAACGTCAACAGGGAACTGATTCCTGTAGAAATGCGTAAGGTAGTGAGAGATTTTGTGAACGTTATGGCTTCTGATGCTGAGAAGTCTGGTGTGAATATAGTAGAACCAGAATTTTTCGGATATAATCTCTATACACGTTTGATGCATCCATCAGAGTGGACTTCCATCTTGTTCAATTTCTACACAAATTCCAAGAAAGCCATTAAAAGGGCCCATCAAGAAAAAGGAATTATAAAAATAGTTGTAGGGAAGGAAAATGGGATGATATGGTTGGAGTTCCATGACAATGGGGACGGAATACCCTCAGGAGACGAAGAAAAGATATTTGAGCGTTTTTATACCACCTCGAATATATCAGATGTAGATGAAACTGATGAATTTGGCATGGTGGCAGGCTCGGGACTAGGACTGTCGATAGTAAGAGATATATGTGTCAGTAATAAAGGAACAGTACGAGTAGTAAATCCTTCAGGAGAATTTGCAACATGTTTTAGGGTTGAAATCCCTGCATTATCAGACAAAGAAATAGATAATTTAAATTAGTGGTATGAAATATACAATATTATATTTAGAAGACCAAACGGCCGACACTATGGTGGCAGATTTTGCCATTAAAGATGTTGAGCTAATTGTAAACAAGGCAAAAACGGAGAAGGAAGCAGTGGAAGCCATGCACCAGCAAGATTTCGATGCATATCTTATGGACTATAGGCTTTCACAGGGAAAGAGTTTCTTTGACGCTCCAGCTTTCGCTGCGTATCTACGAACAGAACACAGACGTGAGAAAAATAGTCAGAAGCCCATCGTAATGATTACAAATGAAAAATGGCTGAAGATTGTCAAGAATGGTGGTGTAGGCCAGAATCTGTTTGACATGATTTTGCTCAAAGACGATTACAACAAAAAGAAAGATGAAACAACGGGGCTAATATTGTCGTATATAGAAGCTTACCGTGAAATAGAAAAGAACAATTATAAAGTAGAGAATGCTCTTGATTTGACAAAAACACAGGTACAAGAGTTTCTTGATTCGCGTCTCCTAAGGGAACTTACGACAGCAAAAGAGGAAAAGAGTATCTTTAAGTTTCTTAAGCAAATCCATGAACATCTCTTTAATAACCCTGGTGTATTGATTGACAAGAATTATCTTGCTTCGCGTTTGGGAATAAACATTAAGACTTCTGGTGAAGAATGGGACAAGTTGAATTCAGAACTATCCGACAGCATCTATAGCGGCGTATTAAGTGACGTTTATGGCAGGTGGTGGATGCCGTCAATCCAGAGCTGGTGGAATGACATTTCTAAAGGGAAATCGCTTAGAAGAATGGAAGCCGAAGAGAGAGTGAAGTTGTTGAATGAAAAATTCGCTTTAAATCTAAAGGCGGCTACTCCAATCAAAGAATGTGAGAGCAGTAATTTCTGGGTAGTCTGCAAGGCCCTAAAAGAGCCACTCGACCCCGCAGAAGGATATGTTTGTAACAATCGATATATGATGCCTTGGGAAGAAAACGAATACATCTCCCTTATTGGGGCATTGGAATATACAGATTATCAAAAATATTTATCGGAAGAGGATAAGAGAGAGGTGAGGGCTTATGGCAAAGAAAAATAATTCAGCCACGTCATTGCTTCAAGACATGAAGGAACTGACACAACTCCTTGATAAGTATTCTTTCAAAACCTGTGGCAACATTGAGTTGACACAGTTGGAAAAAGCTGTCGAAAATGTTTCTTCTAACACATCAGGAAAGAACCCTAAACTGGTTTTTTCAACAGTAGGCGATGGTATTGTTTTCCATACATCGACAACAGGAATGAATCCTAATCCTGGAATCAAGCAGAACAAACTTGATTTGTTTCTGACGTTAAGTTACGAATACCACTTTAACCAGACAGACTTAGATAAAACCATAAAGGAATATGATCTTGACTTACAAATAAAGGGAGTCCAAAAGAATGCCACAAGCCATCATTTTTTCGAGTGGCATCAAGATGTTCAACCCAAGAAAAAAAACGGTTCAAAAAAATACCAGTTCATACACCCCTTTTATCATTTTCACGCGGGAGGCTCATTCCTAAAACAAAAGGGATCAGGAAGCCTGTTACAATTAAGTAGTCCCCGGTTACCACATCCACCAATGGATATAGTTTTAGCAGTGAACTTTATACTATGTAATTTTTACAGTACTCACGAGACAAGTCTGCAAAAGCAGATGAAAATTCTCGATGATCCCAGTTACCAGGGACTCGTGGAACGAGCAGCAAAAAGAGTTTATAAACCTTATTACGACGAAGTAAGCGATGACGTGACGAAGAGCAAATTCGTTCCGCTAATTACAACATGAAGCCAGCAGTAACCCGTTTTTTGAATAATTACGGTGCAGACGTAAGACGTATAAACCGTCTTGTTGTCAGTTCTTATCTGAGAGTTAATGAGATGAGGGCAGATGATGAGTCAATGTTATTGCCATATATTATTGAAGAAGGCGAAGAGGAATGGAGTGAGCTGATCTGCTTCTGCGATATATTGAATTCTCAATATTCAGTATTCGATTTAGAGATATTAATAGATTTCTTTGAGTTCGTAGTATCACCTTCTGATAAAATCGTGACGGGGGCGATTTATACGCCAAAATACATCAGAGAAGCAATCGTTGACCATGTGTTCAGACTTTTGGGGGAGAGAGATTATGCGTCATTGCGTATTGCGGACATAGCATGCGGTTGTGGTGGCTTCTTTTTAACTATTGTAGAAAAAATCCTCAGAGAGACGAAGTTTGACTGTCACTATATCTACGAACATATTCTTTATGGTTGCGACATAGAAAACTATTGTATCGAACGCAGTAAGATATTGCTTGCGCTAAAAGCATTAGAGAGAGGGGAACGAACAGACAATCTGGTGTTCAACCTTCATCAAGGGAATTCTTTGGTGTTTAATTGGGCAAACGTCATCCCAGATTTTACAGGTTTCGACGCAATTGTAGGCAATCCTCCTTATGTTACATCTTCCAAAATGTCGGATGAAACCAGAGAACTTTTGAATAACTGGTCGGTGTGCAATTCTGGGAAAGCAGATTTATATATTCCCTTCTTCCAAATAGCTATAGAACTGTTGAACGAGACTGGTGTACTTGGTTATATTACAGTCAGCAACTTCTATCGGAGTCTAAACGGAAGGGCATTAAGGGAGTATTTTGCTGAACGACAATTGAATCTTAGCATTGCTGATTTTGGGGGAGAACAAGTGTTTAAAGGTTGTTCTACATATACATGCCTTTTCTTTGCTGACAAACAACAGGAAGGAATGGTGCGCTATGTAAGAACGACAAGCGACAGGGTCAGAGATGTTGATGCCTTACATTTCATAGATGCAGACTATGAGCATTTGGATGCTACCAAGGGCTGGGTAATAAAAGACCGACGTGTGGATGATATTCTGTGTCTATTGGAAAATGCAGGAACACCCCTTGGCGAGGTGGCTACTATCTCAAATGGTATAGCAACACTGAGAAACGAGCTATACGTTCTTCATGTGGTGGACGAAACAGAGCATGAATTCATTCATGAGTATGATGGAGTAAGATATCCTATAGAACGTAACATTTGCAGACAGGTGGTGAAGCCCAGTGCCATGGACAAAAACAAATCTGTTGAAGACCAAATTGGCTGGATAATCTACCCATACGAAGTATGTGGAAGGAGAGTTAGATGTTATGAAGAGAGGGAGATGCATGAGAGATTTCCCCATGCCTTAATATATCTTCAAGCTATGAAAGAAGTTCTTGACAATAGAGACAAGGGGAAACGTACCTACGAACAGTGGTATGCATATGGGAGAAGTCAGGCTATCAATATGCCAGGATTCAGATTGCTGATGCCCTATATAGCAGATGAACCAACATTTATGCTATCTGATTTGGATGGGCTGCTGTACTATAATGGATTCGCACTGGTAAGTAACGACGTTCAGAAACTTTCGAGGCTTAAGAAAATACTTAATACAAGTATTTTCTGGTTTTATGTGGTGAATATCAGTAAGCCATATGCCAATGCTTATTATTCAATGGGGAAACGCTATATTCGCTATTTTGGAATCCCAAATTTCAGTGAGATGCAGCTAAATCAACTTGACGCTTTGACAACCAAAGAAGAAATAGAGGATTTTCTGTACTTATGCTATTTTGGAGATCATACTGATGAGGCAAAGGCAATTATCGAAAGAAACTTTTGAAAACAAATGTATAATTGAATTAAGGAAGCAACTTTATAGATAGATACGTCAATTTATAGCCATGGCACATCATAAAAAGACAAGAATACGTTGTCGCTCTGCGAAAAGAAAGAGACACAGGAAATCAAAGCGAGTATGTTGCAGTGACAGAGGCACGTGTCTCGAAAGGGCCAAACATTTATACATCATAGGAAATGGATTTGACCTTCATCATCATATTCCCAGTAGCTATAATGATTTCAAAGAATGGCTGGAGGATAATGATATAGATACACTATATAAGGTAGAGAATATACTTGAAACCGACGAACCAAAATGGTGGAATGAGTTTGAAACAAACTTAGGAAAACCTTTTGCTGTAAAACTATATGCAGAGAGTGTCGCATTTGAGAATCAGCCAGACTATGCAAGCGACGATTATCGCGACAGAGATTTATATGTTGCTGAATATGAGGTAGAGCGCGAATTAGGTGGTCTGATTAATGACTTGAAAAGTGACTTCCAAGAATGGGCCAGTCAATTGTCCGCAGGGGACGGAGGACAGGTAGTAAAGTTAGAGACCAAGGATTCTGTATTTCTAACCTTTAACTACTCACTCACTTTAGAAAAATTATATTGTATTCCAGCAGATAGAGTAAAACATATTCATGGGAATGCACTGGATAAAGAATCAATTGTTGTTGGTCATGGGCGTGATTATGGTTCGTATAGGAATGACCTTGAAGATGAAATGCCTGACCCGCCCCCCGATTTACCAGCAGAAGAATATGAACGATGGTTAGAAGATGCAGCAGATCGATATTCAGATGATTACCCGACAAGTCAGGCAAAAGATGCTGCAGCATATGCTATGAAGGATATTCAAAAGAATGTTCCAAGTATAATAGCAAAGAATAGAGATTTCTTCCAGTCTTTAAATGATATAAAGAAAATACATATTTACGGATTCTCGTTTGCAGAGGTTGACTTACCCTACTTAATAGAGGTGGCCAAAAATGTGAATATGAAGAGCATAGAAATGGTGATTTCCTACTATTCGGATGATGATAAGAAAAAGGCAGAAGCTTTTTGCGCACAAATGAATCTTACACCAAAGAATGTCTCATTAATAAGGCTGGAAACTATAAAGAAGTATAAACAATTGAGTTTATTTGAGTAGTCCTTCTTATTTTGTCAAGATTTTTGTAGATGATGGACTTCAAAAGAGGGCAGAGAAGTGGAGATTCCTGAAATCCGAGGATGCCGTGCGTGTTCCTGCTTCGTCTGCAGGTTCTGGCCCATCTGCAGAATCTTGTCGGCCTCGGCGCCGTAGCCGTCGTTGACGCGGAACTTGAAGTCCTTGAACGTGCGCTGCACCACCAGCGCGTCCGTCTTCTGCGCCTCGCCGTCGGGCAGCGCGGCATAGCCGTCGTTGATGTAGCGGAAGGCGGTCATGTAGGCGTCCTGCTGCTTGTCGGCGGCCTCCAGCTGCTTCACCACGGGGTCCACCTGCGACTTCTGCCACACGTCGTCCTCCTGCACGCGGGCCTGGTGTACGGCCTGTGCCTTCTGCAGGAACACCTGGTTCTCGGTCTCAAAGTTTCCGACGGCATCGTCAATCTGTTGTGTCACGCCGTCGTGGTTGGCGTTCGACAGTCGAGCCAGATAGCTCGTCGTTAAAGTTTTCTGTGCCATAGTTGTCTCTAAATTTTGATGTGAATAAATTTGTTGTTTCTAAATGTTTGATGTGTCGATGGATCCGTCTATGGGAGCCGAGGTTTTTGATGTGCGTCCTTTCTGTTGCGTTACACCTTCCTTTCCTGTTGGTTAAACTTCCTGTTATCTGCCTCGCTGTCTCCAAGAAAACCTCCCCGCCGCCCGTCGCGACCGGGCGAACGGGAAGGACACATCATAGAAACAACGTGTGTGGGATGTGATGGTTTGCTTATTCATATTTGTTTCGTTTTTTTATTTCATTTCCTCTAGCAACTGCTCGACGGTCTTGTCCTCTCGGCGGTTGCCGTCCTTGTCGAAAATGACGACGAAGGGGATGCCCGTGAACTGGAACTTCTCTTGCAGATAACCCCATTGCGAGCGGGTGACGTGGATGTGCTCGCCCTTGATGTCGTTGCCAACGAGAAAAGCGCGGCATTGCTCAGGCGTGTCGTCGGTGATGTAGAGGTACTTCACGGGCTTGTCCTTGTTGGCCTCCACCTCGTCACGCATCTGGAGCATCTTTGCACGGCATGGGCCACACGACATTTCCCAGAAATCGACATAGAGTACATTGCCCTTGTACGGCTCGATGATGCTTTGGAAGATGCTGTCGCCCTTGGTCATCGGCTCAATCTGTCTCAAGGCGGTGTCGTCCTTTCCGGCAGCCTTCAGTTCATACTTCTTGACATACTCGCGGTAGGTCAGCACCGCGCGGCGCATCAAGTCGGCATTCGTGATGTAAGGTAGTGTGCTGGCCACATCCTCGGCCTGAAAATCATAATGGCTATCAATGTCTTGACCATAGTATGGCCATTCCAGTTTCGTGAAGAGGTCTCGGAGCATGCATATCTGCGCGGCAAAGTTCGTGGGACTGAGTTGGAGCTTGTCGTGCAGTTTGGCCATCGCCTCCCTCCTTGCCTCGCGGAGTGTCGGTTGGACGTAAATCTCTATATCATTGGAAGTCGTGTAGTCTATTGGGAGTGTGCGGCTCTTGATGCTGGACTGCTCCACAGGCTCCATGATGCTGTACTCCAGGCGGTTGAAGAAAAACTCGTCTCCTGCAATCAAAAGCAAGGGGTTGTCAAGCAGATACTTCTCGCGAGGAGCCACGAAACTGAAATACTCCTGCCAATACTGCTCTTGGTCGATGTCCTCCTTGTCCATGAATTGGAATTTCTCGCAGATGTTGATCATGTGCATAGTGAGGATAGAGGTTTTCAGCACATCAGCCGCCAAGGGTGAACAGCCGGCAAGTTCGGGCAATCCCTCATTCATCTGCCGAACGATGCTGTCGAGCCTTTCCACCGCCTGGTCTTTCCACTTCATCACCTCTTCAGGACTCTCCTCATCCCTCCTTTCCCTGCTGAACTGACAGTAGCGGTTCATGGTTTGCAGCCACACCCTGCTCACCTCGCCGCTGACCCCTGTGCCGCTCACGCTGACACCCTCCTCGCGGCTGGGCTTCGTCGTGTCCATCGTGACATCGATTGTGTCGCCAGGCATGGCATATACCTGTGTCAGGGGATAGACCAGCACGAACATTGGGTAAGGCACATGCAGGTTCATCGAGAACGTGCCGTCGGCCTTGATGTCGAACAGCTTCATCTCCTCCTTTCGGACGATATAGTCGCGCACGATGACGGAGATGCGTCCCTCCATGCCTTTGATGACTTGGGGGTCATTCGCCACGATGCGCCCCCTGATGACAACCTCGCCGCCGTGCAGTCGGTATTCGTCCAGTTCGGCACTCGGATAGCTGATGAGTTGTGGTACCTCATCCTTCTTTCCTTTCTTCTTCGCCTCCACACCCATAGGAATGATGAGTAAGGCGAGCAGAATGGTGATGATGGTTTGCTTGTTCATATCGTTTTATTTGAGTCTTTCTATTAGCCTTTGCAGTTCGTAGTCGAAGTTGTTGTATCCGTCTATGCGCAAGTCATCGCGGACGCGGCGGCCGTCGGGGGTGATGGTCTCGTAGTGGGGGATGCCGTTGAACTGGAACAGCTCTTGCAGACGGGTGAAGTCGGCATTGGTGACGCAAACGGTCTCTTCATTAGATAACCATTCGGCCACGTACTGCTTGTAGGCGTCGCTGCCATCGGCAGTGCGCTCCCCAGCAATGAATATAAGTTTCACGTCGTCGCGCTTGGCAATCTCGGCACGTAGTTCCTTACTTGCTTGGATGGCACCACGGCAAGGGCCGCAGCCCATACCCCAGAAGTCTATCATCAGAATCTTGCCTGGATATTTAGCGCAGAGTGAGCGGATGAGGTCGGCCATCGGCGCGTCGGGAATGGGCGTTGCCAATTCCGTCTGTGCCATCGTCCGAGAGTAGAATTCATCGGCCTTGGCTTTGACGTAGGGATGCGTAAACGTGTTGCTGAACATCGCATATTTCGACTCTTTATCTGTCTGCCAACGACGGGACTCCGTCAACATCTGCTGGTACAAACAGAGCTGGGCTATCAGTGTGTTGTCCTTGCTGCCGAGCATTTCGCGCAAAACCGCATAGTAATTATCCATCCGCTGTTGACCTGCGGTGCTGAATAAGGCACGCATGGCAGGTTGGGCATACTGGATGCGATTGAGCAGATGTGGGAAGTCGCTGCTGGCGAAGAGCAGGGGATTGTCGAAGTCAATACGGCGCAGATGATAGTAGCTCTTCGCGTCGGCGAGGTTCTGCCACTCCGCGCTTTCGTCCTGCTGCTGTTTCATCAGTGCATACCTGCGGTTCATGGCGTATGTCATGTAATAATACGCGAAACGCGTCTGAACGTAGGCCAGAGCCAGTTGCATTTCCATAGGCGTGTAGTGCTCGCGGCGACTCACGGTCTGCAAACGGTACATCACGTTCTGCCACATATCGTCGGCGAGGACGTTTCCTTCGTCAAAAGAGCCTTCGAAGAGCATCAAAGGGAAAAGGACGTCGGTAATCTCGTCACGTGTGCGGAGCCAGCGGGCAGCGTCGCTGCTGCTGCCGTTGTTATAGACACAGACGTACCTGTCTCCAGCATCTTTGCGCACGGTGATGTCGATGGTCTCACCGGGGCGGGCGAAGAATGGTATTTCACCGAAGCCCACCTTCGACTCCAATGTGTAGAACCGCTGACAGATGGGGTAACCGGCCTGGAACTTCTTATAGAATGTTCCGTCGGGCGCGATGTCGAGTACCAGCGTTGCATCGTCTTTCTCAAAAACATTCTGGAAAAAGCATTCCAACGACGTGAAACCGAACTGCTCGGCGTCGTAGCCCTCGATGCGGCCCTTCACGGTGATGGTGTCGGTCTTGAACCAGTCCTCGGGCACTGTCCACGGATTTGCCTCAGTCAATTCCTGCATCGTAGGTACTTTCAGTTTTGCCTTCTTATCGTGGATGCCTAACAGTTTGAATGCTCTGGTTCCGTCACCTTCGATGAAGTCGAATATCTGTATCTTCTTCGGTAATGGCTCGAAATGCATGGTAAATTCTGTGATTCCACTCTCTGGCGACTGCACCCATGTGTTGAGTTTTAGCCCCTCGGCAGAGCGCAACGGATAGCGGTTGCCGTCTTCGTCCATTAGATAGGACGATGAGACGAATTGGAAACTCTGCCCCTTGGGGTACTCCATTGTGAAGTGTACGGTTGTCGCAGTGTCTCTGAAGATGATCTCACGGGCTTTCAGTTCACCGTTACTCATATTCACGCAGGCCATCGCCTCTGGGTTCTTAATGGTCTTGAATGTCTTTGCCTGCCCCGCTATAGCGACGAGGACGAGGAGGATGGTGATGATGGTTTGCTTTTTCATTGTTCGTTATTTGCTTTTTTCATTTAGTCCTGACAGCCTTGCTTTCATTTCGCCTAACCGCTGTAGGAACAAATCGTAGTTGTTGGAAAAGTAGTTAAGTGAGTTGCGCATGATTTGGCCGTCGGGCGAGATGGTGACGTAGTGAGGAATGCCACCAAACCGCAGGAGTTCCATCAGTTGGTCAAGTTCCTTGCGGCTGACGGGATAGCAGTCGGCACCGAGCAGGTTCTCGCGGACGTATTGCTTGTAGGTTTCGCTGGTCTCGGGGGCATTCTCTTGCGCAATGAAGATGAGCCGCAGGTCGGGATTGTCTTTCAGTTGGCGGCGCAGGTCACGACTTTCTTCTATGGCTTGCTTGCATGGGCCGCACCACATCGCCCAGAAGTCTATCAGCACGAACTTCCCGCGATAGGGCTGGATGATTCTTTCGAGCAATGCCTTGCCGTCGCCTTCGGGGATGGGATAGGCAACGGATTCGTCGAACGTGGCGGCGAAGAGACGTTCAGCCTCCTTGCGAAGTTCGGGCTGCGTGAATCCGTCGAGCGCACGATGGCGCACGGTGTCGAGCGGCACGTATGGGGACGCTTCCCACGCCGCACGGTCTTCTGCCGTCAGCGTCGTGTCTGCCAGTGCTTGCTGGCGATGGACGTATGCTTCAGCGGCTGTTGTCAGTCCTTTTGGCAGTATTTGCATCATGGCCATCTGAGTCAGCAGATTGTCTTCGTCGCCCGTCATTCTGTTCATCGCCTGACGCAGTTGCTGGATTTCTACGGCATAATACGACATGAAAGTGGCCAAGGCGCAGACTGGTGTTTTGGCCAAGACTGTTGCTAATTGGGAATAACGGTATGGAACGAAAAGGACGGGGTCATTCAATGGCAAGTATTTCAGCGGGGCATAGTATTCGGGAGCGCAGAGTTCGGCTCTGTACAGGCTGTCGGTAAAAGTGCGGTTCAAATCTGCACGGCATAATTCACCATGCCGGAACAAGAAGCCTTGGCAAATCGCGCCTGTGGCCATCGTTTGAGCCAGTTGTCGCTCATAGGGAGTGAACTGCCGGACATCGGCCATCGCCTCAATGTTCCCGAGCGTTGCACGAATGAGACTGTCGCATAATGCCGTGTGACGTTTCAAATCACTCTTGTCCGCCATCATCATGCGGTACTCATTGGTAAAGTCGAGGTTCGCTTTCAGCAGACGCTCCACCTTTTTCGCCGCGCTGCCGTCACCGTAATTGCAAGTCCAATTTCCGTCGGCATCTTGTTTCAGTTCCATGTGCAGCGTCTCACCCGGCACGAGGTAAAACGGCACCATATTATTCTCGGAGATTACCAAATTGCTGAGCACAGGGTGATGCAACTGCATCCGGCATGTGAAATCGCCGTCGGCAGACACATCAACCGTCTTGTCCCTCATGTTATTGGTCAGGGCGTTGTTCCATGCGACGATAATCTGCTTGGGCATTGCTTGGGGGGCTATTCCGTTAACCTTTCCGATGATGAACGCCGAGTCCGTTCGGAAGAATGGCTCCTGTGCCTGTGCCGCCATTGCGACGAGGGCGAGCAGGATGGTGATGATGGTTTTCTTGTTCATAGTTCTGCTTTAGTCGATGGGCTCGTATTGTCTGGTTTGAGTGAAGCGATGGCCGGAGGTGCTGTTCCTTGCTTGCTTGGGCGTCATGTTCTTCATCCTTTTCTTATCGTAGACCACCTTGCCGTTCTTCCAACTCTTCAGAATGAGCCACTCCATGGGCACTATCATGTCGCCCGTGCCCTCGACGATGATGACGTTGAACTCCTGGTCGTCGATGCAGTGAAGATAGATGTGGTAGAAGCCCAAAGTTCTACGGTAGTCGAGATTCTCGAACAGTTCGCTCATGGTTCTAAGTCCGTAAGTGGTGTGGGGCATGAACCGGAAGCAGATGCCTGGATTGTCCTCTAAGAACGCCCATGTCGTCTGTATCAGTTGGCTTAGCACCGAGTCGGCCAGTGCCCTGGAGTGCATGGTATAGACGGTTCCCTTCGTCTCGCTCTTTGGCTGCAGGGGAGTGAGCGTTTTATGGTGCATGACGAAGTCATCGTTGTCATTCCATTTCATCTCCTTGAAAGTATAGGTGGTATCGCAATAGACATTGAACTGGCGGGTGGCGATGCCCTGCTGTTTTAGGATGGGCTGGAGTAAGGCCGTGTAGGCCGCTTTATTGAAGGGCACCAACTCTTTCATCTGCCTACCCACACTGTCGGGCGTGTACTCATAGCTGAAAAAACCTAACCCCTTGGGTATCCATGGGTTCTCGTTGTTGCCAGCCATAGGGTCATAGCGGAAGGTGATGATTTCGGGCGCACCGTCATACAGCACCTCTCTTTGGCGCTGCCAAGTCCTGAGGGTATCGCCACTCTCATATTCTCCTAACGCGATGGTATAGCGCACACTGTCCACCCCGCCCCGGTGGTATTCCCATGTGTAGCTCTCCGTGGCGTCGTCGGTGAGCGACTTACTGGTGTTGCGTACAGCATTGTATATCCCGTTTGTCCGCTCGTTCTGCTCCTTTCGGATGCTGTCTATCTTAAGGTTCTGAGCGTCCTTTTTGGGGTCACCCGTAGGTGGCGTGGGCTGGAAGTCGTTCATCAGTCGGCAGGTGATGTGGACCGTCTTGTGGAGTCTCCCGTGATAGTCATAGGAAACTTGTGCGCTGCCTCCCAGCGCCTGCACTACGCTCACAAGACTATCGATCTTCGGATTGCCTTGCATGCGCTCCTGAAGCGTCACCTGAGCCATCGTGCTAAGGGCAATGAATGTGGCACAAAGTGTAAATGTGATTTTTTTCATATCTTGTTCGTCATTTAGTTACAAATTAATACTCCTCGTTATTGATTGCCATTTCCACTTGCTGGGTCATATGTTCACCGCGTTGGCGGATTTCTCTGGCCATCTTTTGGAAGTCGGTTTGAAGGCTGCCGTTTATTTGTACTGCCATTTCCATACGTCTCATTTCCTCAGCGATGGCTTTTTCCGCAAGTTCTGTTGCATCCATGAACTCAGGCTCTGGCGTGCTTTCTGTCGTTTCTGCTTTCGCCATGTAGTGTTTCGATGGCTTGGACATGTGAAGAATCTCTTTCACCCTTTTCACCGTGTCAGCCATCTCCTTACTTTCTTTCTTCTCCTGCGGAAGAGTCTCTACTTCCTTAGCCCCTGTTTGTGGACTGACAATCGTGGTGTCTGTTTGTACCACAAGGTTGTTTCCTTCATCATTTTGATTATTGGAAACGATGCCAAAGGAGATAAGCAGCAGGACACTGGCGGCTGCGGCAATGGTAGGGTAGAACCACATGCGGTGACGCTTGGGGTGCGGAACAGAGGTCTGTTCCTCTATCCGTTTCATCACCCGCTTGGTAAAGTCAGCGGGCACTTGTGGCTGCGTAGCCTCAAAGGCTGCTTTCAGTTTGCTATATTTCTTATCTTCCATGTTCTCTTGTTTTGATGTATTGATAGAGTTTCTTGCGTATGCGATGCAGACGGGTGGCCAGCGTGCCGGCATCAGTATCGGTGACTTCGGCTATGACGGCGAGCGGTTGTTGCTCAAAGTAATGCTGCTGTATGAGCAGGCGCTCTGTGGGCGGCAGTCGGCGGATGGCCTCAACGAGCAACTGTATGCGCTGGTCATCGTCCGTATCTAGCACGCTGTTGGCCTCGTCGTCAGAAATGGCCTGTAGCGTTAGCTCGTCTGTTTCAAACCATACGCCAGGATGCCGGTGTATATGGTCAAGACAAAGCCGATAGGCGATACTGCGAAGCCATGTATAGAACGAACTGCGCTGCGAGTCATACTGTGCCAACTGTGTGTACGCTTTCACGAAGCAGTCCTGCGTCAGTTCCTCGGCATCTTCGCGGCATGTCACCATTGTGGCAACAAAGGCAAAGAGCCGTGTCCTATAGCTGTCAACCAACAGAGCATAGTCTGCCTGCCGACCATCGCGTAGCACATGGTCTATCATCTGTTGATCTTTCTCGTCTTGCTGTTTCATCACTAATATATACGCCAAAAGCAGAAAGAGATTACATGGTTTAACGTTTTTTACGAAATAATTCTGATCCACGTAGCCAACCAGTGCACACGGGGACAGTCCCCATGTGCACGCGTGTGCGGGATGGGCGTTCCTTGCGACGGGAATAGCTGATACGGCGATGGGAACAGCTGATACAGCGACGGGAACAGCTGATATGGGAAAAAGTGGTAGGACTTTCTGAAAAGTCGTACCACTTTCTAGCGGGAATAGCTAATATGGGGAAAATTCTCTAGAGAATTTTCCGTGTATACAGCTGTCTCGTCACCGGCTACAGCTGTCTTGTGACTGGGACGAGCTAATACGCGGAGGGAGCAGTCTGTCTTTGGCGTATAAATAATGTACGTGCGCGTGGGCGCGTCGCGCGCGAGAGATTTTCAAAAAATACCTTTCACCTTTCACCGATAGGGCGTAGACGCCCTGTACAAAGGCGTTCCGGCCCATCCGCATGCTGAATTTGCTTTCACATCACTTTCACACCGCTTTCACATCGAGCGGGTGGGGGGTAGGTGAAGGTTCTGTGAAAGCGATGTGAAACGTCGGGAGCCCTCCGCGTCCGCAGGAAATGCCCGCGAACCCCTATTTACAGGGACTTTCAGCACTGAGTGTGAAAGTGAAAGCAATTTTTTAAAAACCAAAAATTAATCACGAAGAAATTGGGGGGCGGTTCTGTATGATCCAACAGGCACGTACCACCTCATTCAATTAAAAAAGCAATGATTGTGGGCTCAAACTATTTATTAGGTGCCGGGCGACTAAAGGGGTGGGGGCGAAATTGCATCGGGCTTTCTCGACGACTATCAAAAAAGGCTTTCAATAACCCACCAAGTGGAAGTTCTAACTTGGAATCTCCTATTTTTATATGGGGGGTGACAATAGGCTCGGTAGTCCACTTGCCATTCATGGGGTTGACATATCGTCGAACGCCCAAATTGGTGCCAAACGTTTTGCTAAAACGAATATCTGCATAACCGCCATAGGTGCTATTGTTGACGTACGGACTCATGGCCGGACCTACTTGCATCTGGTTGGCATAATAATAGCCGAAGGCATGTAGTGAGACGACACTACTTATATCATAGCCCACGGTACCGCCCATACCATACTGGGTAAAAAGACTTCGCTGCCAAGGCATCCAATATTTATGGGCACTCCCAGAAACGGAGAAATGCCAGCGGCCTATGTCCTGATTCAGCGACAGCATTCCAGAAGATGTATCCATTAAGCCGGGTAAGTGGTAATTGGAGCCAACAATACCCACCGATGCGCCCTTCCAAAGTTGGAAACCTACGCCGCCCTGTTTCGTAGTCTCCACGAGACTATTATGATAGCCATAACTAGGCCCGCTCATTTTGGGTGGCGTGGTGAATTGGGGAGCAATATGTAACGTCATCGAATCACTAAGCAGATGATTTGCAGAGGCATAGGTATTAGTACCAGAAAGGTCTATGCCTTTGCCCTCTGTCTGTGCCAACGTCTTCGCTTGCATCAACAACAGAATGAATGCTATTCCGATGATTCGATTCATATATGATTTGCAAAGTTATTAATTAATTATGAAAAATGTTCTTCTGATTAGCTTTTTTAACTTAATCCCATGAGATATTGAAACGAACTCCCCCAAATGGGACGAACTAAACACCACTGCTCATTTGGAAGGCTTACATCTATTTATTAACTGAAATGTTTGGTGATATGATTTTTTATTACTATTTTTGCAGCAATAAATATTATTATTGCCTATGAAGTCATTGATTGATCGTATTTTCAAGGATGGACGCTGTCTGGACGGCGGCATTCTTAAGGTTGACCGTTTTCTCAACGAACAGATGGACCCCGACCTGATGAAACAGATGGCGGTGGAGTTCTTTTCACGCTTTGCCCGTCTGGGTATCAACAAGATTTTGACTGTTGAAGCCTCTGGTATAGCTCCGGCGGTGATGCTGGGCTATGTGATGGAACTGCCCGTGGTGTTCGCCAAGAAGCTGATGCCGTCGACGATGGGTTCCAACCTGACAACGGTGGTACACTCGTTTACCAAAGACCAAGATTATACGCTCTATATCAGTCGTGAGCACTTGACACCTGAAGACCGTGTGCTGTTTATTGATGACTTCCTGGCTTACGGTAATACGGGACTGGGAGTGCTGGACCTTTGCCATCAGGCAGGTGCTACGCTGGTAGGCATGGGATTCATCATTGAGAAGGAGTTCCAGAAAGGTCGTGAGGTGTTGTATGATGCCGGCGTAAAGAAAATTGAGTCGCTGGCCATTGTAGAGTCGTTGGACAACAATCAGATTAAGTTCAAGAACCAGAGGTTGAAGACGGTGAACATCTATGAAGAAGCCAGCCGCTGCCTGTTGTGCCAGGATGCACCATGTACGAAGGCCTGTAAGCATGGCGACCCTGCCCGTGCCATCCGTGCCGTGCGCTTTGACAATCATAAGTTGGCCATGCGATGGGTCCGTGACTGTACGGACGACGACCTGGAACGTGCCGAACGCGCCTGCATACACTATAACTGGCCTATCCGTATTCATGAAATGCTGAATGTCATCAGCAAGGAACAGGTAGCGCTGGGCGAGACACAGGATGAGTGGGCTGCCAACGCTCCGTCATTAAGCATCGACTTCTGCGGCATTCGTTGCGAGAATCCGTTCTTCCTGGCTTCGTCGGCTGTGTGCACCAACTACGAGATGGTGGCTCGCGCCTTTGATGCAGGGTGGGGCGGTGTGTTCTACAAGACCATCTGTATGCAGGAGATTCATGAGGTGTCGCCTCGTTTTGATGCCATGCACGACAACGCCACGCATGGTGATTTCTATGGCTTCCGCAATATGGAACAGTTGAGTGAACTGCCTGTAGATGAGGACTTCGACATCCTGCGCCGACTGAAGCAGAACTACCCCACGAAGATTGTGGTGGCTTCGATTATGGGTCAGACCGACGAGGAGTGGATAGAACTGGCCAAGAAGTCAGAGGCTGCCGGCTGTGATGCCGTGGAGCTGAACTTCTCGTGCCCTCAGATGAAATATAAAGGTATGGGTAGTGACGTAGGACAGAATCCGGAGTTGGTGCAGCACTACACGGCTTGTGTCAAGAGCTGTGTCAGCATTCCCATCATAGCGAAAATGACGCCCAATATCACGCATATTACCGAACCTGCCGCTGCCAGTCTGTTGGGAGGAGCTGACGCCCTGTCGGCCATCAATACCATCAAGTCAGTGACGATGGAACCCGACTCCGAGGTGGCCGGTCACCTGACCATTTCAGGCTATTCTGGTCGTGCGGTACGTCCTATTGCCATGCGTTTCGTGCTGGAGTTGGCACAGATGTCCATGCCGGTCGACGAGGGTAGAGAGCGTCCCGAACTGAGCGGTATCGGTGGTATCGAGACGTGGCGCGACGCCCTGGAATTCATCCAGTTGGGATGCAGCAACGTACAGGTATGTACTGCTGTCATGCAGTATGGCTATCGCATTATCGACGACCTCATTCTGGGTATGCAGCGCTATATGGTCAAGCGCGGTGTCAGTTCGCTGCAGGAACTTGTCGGTGAGCGTCTGTCGAAGTTTAAGCTGCCAGAGACGCTGGATCGTGATACCATCATTTATCCCAAGTTCAATAAGGATGTGTGTGTGGGTTGCGGCCGCTGTGCTGTGTCGTGCAGCGACGGAGGCCACCAGGCACTGGAGTTTGATGCTGTCAGTCGTACCCCGCGCCTGATAGGCAGCAAGTGTGTGGGTTGTCACCTCTGCCGTCTGGTATGTCCTGCTGGCGCCATCAGCGTATCAAAGCGCGTCCCGAAAAAGAAAGGCAATGATATAACAGTATGAAGTTTTCAGAAACTATGAGATATTACTACCACTTGATACTTTTCCTTGTCGTACTGATGGCGGGACTGTCAGTGCAAGCACAAGAACCGCAGGTCACTGGAGACTCGTCGACAGTGGCAAAAGATACGCTGGTGCAGTCATTGCGTAACAAAGTACAGGAGCTGGAGATGCAGCGTATCTTGATGCAAGAACAGTTGGAGAAGAGTGGAGAGGCGGTGCGAAACGACTCCCTGCGTCTGGCACGTCGTAAGTCGCGTATTGACTCGTTGCGTAGCTATACACTCGGTGCCCCACTGATTATTGAGGGCGATACATTGTTTGTGCTCTATTACCGTCGTGGCGGTATGCTTCCCGAGGCTCGTGTGGAGGATATTCGTGAGAAGATTATGGATATCGGTACGAGTATGACGCTCTTTACCGATTCCATCTATATCTTTGAAGGAGAGTTTACCACCGATATCATGGCTGGTGATGAAATGCTGATGAGCATTACCGACTATGATGGTCTTTGGCAGAATAAGACGCGCCAGGAGTTGGCAGTCGAGTATCGTGCCATTATTGAGAAAAAGATACAGCAGTTGCACGCTGAATATGGTTTGAAACAAAAGCTGATAGGCGTGTTGTATGTCGTTGGCTCGATGGTCGTTTTGTGGCTGCTTATATGGACCACCAACTATTGCTATCGCCGTTGGCGCTACCGTCTGCTGCGCAAGCTGTTGCGCCGTACCCGTCCGCTGGCCATCAAGGATTATGAGGTGCTTAACCTGCATCGTCAGGGCATCCTCTTCCTCACAGGCTTCAACGTGTTGCGATACATGGTCATTCTGTTCCTGCTGTTCATCTTCGTACCGATGTTCTTTGCAGCCTTCCCAGAAACGAAGTCGTTCACCTATACCATCTTTGGCTATGTGTGGAATCCCTTTGTGAACATCCTGAAGTCGGTGGTAGGCTTCTTGCCCAAGTTCTTCCAGATTATCGTCATCATTATCTGCTTCCGCTATCTGGTGAAGGGCCTGCACTACCTGATGAACGAGATTGGCTCAGGGCGTCTGAAGATAAACGGATTCTATGCCGACTGGGCGCAACCCACCTACTTGATTCTTCGTGTGCTGTGCTACTCGTTTATGATTGTGATGATCTGGCCGCTGTTGCCCAGTAGCGACTCTCAGGTGTTCCAGGGCGTGTCTGTCTTCATCGGTGTCATCGTGTCACTGGGTTCATCATCCATTATTGGTAATGTGATGGCAGGCATGGTGATGACCTATATGCGACCATTCCATGTAGGCGACTTCATCAAGTATGGTGATACAGAAGGCTTTGTCATTGAGAAGACGGTGCTGGTGACGCGTATCCGTACCCGTAAGAATGACGTCATTACCATTCCGAATGCTAATCTGATGGCATCGCAGACAACCAACTACACCTTCTCGGCACATAACTACGGTGTCATTGTGCATACGAAGGTGACCATCGGTTACGACATGCAGTGGCAGCTGATTAGAGACCTTCTGTTGGCTGCTGCCGCCAAGACGTCACACCTGCAGAAGAAGCCGGAGCCCTTTGTACGCATTACGGCGCTGGATGATTTCTATGTGGAATACGAGATCAATGCCTATACCCGCAAGTCGGAAATGCTGGGTGACATCTATTCAGAGCTGCACCAGAACATCCTCGACTCCTTCCACAGCAACGGTGTAGAGATTATGTCGCCCCACATCTTTGCTCACCGTAACAACCTGGATGTGCAGATTCCAAAAGGGATGGCTGATGCGTGATGTGTGATGTGAGATGTAAGATGTCAGATGTTTAGTTCCAGTGCTACAGGACAGTGATCACTGCCGTAGACATCTGTCAATATCTGCGCGTCGGCAATGCTGGTGCGCAGTCTTTCGCTGGTGACGAAGTAGTCGATGCGCCACCCTGCATTCTTCTGACGGGCCTGGAAACGGTATGACCACCATGAGTAGGTGACCTGTTCGGGATACAGGGTGCGGAAGGTATCGATGAAACCACAGGCCAGCAGGTCGCTGAACTTCTCACGCTCCTCATCGGTGAAGCCTGCATTCATGCGGTTGGTCTTCGGATTCTTCAGGTCAATCTCCTCATGGGCCACGTTCAAGTCGCCACAGAGGATGACAGGCTTCTTCTGGTCTAACCGCTTCAGATAGCTGCGGAAGGCATCCTCCCACGACATGCGATACTCTAGGCGCTTCAAGCCATCCTGGGAGTTAGGCGTATAGCAGCAGACCAGATAGAACTGCTCCATCTCCAGTGTGATGACGCGACCCTCATGGTCGTGCACGTCGATACCAATGCCGTACTCCACATTCAACGGTTCGTGCTTGGTGAAGATGGCCGTACCGGAGTAGCCCTTTTTCTCGGCATAGTTCCAGTACGACTTGTAACCCTCAAACTGCAGATCCAGCTGGCCTTCCTGCATCTTTGTCTCCTGCAGACAGAAGAAGTCGGCATCTAACTGTCTGAAAATATCGCTGAAGCCCTTGCCCTCGCAGGCTCTCAGTCCGTTGACGTTCCATGAAATGAGTTTCATCATCTTGCTCTTGTTGTGATTGTTTTGTTGCAAAGATAGTGATTATTCTGCCAATCAACAAAGAAAAAATGATTTTTTTCTGATTATGCATGGAAAATCCGAAAAAAGTTGTATCTTTGCACAGTGCTATGAAACAATGGATGTTAACCATATTGCTGACTTGTTGGACACTGATAGGCAG
>JAEEGJ010008778.1_pt1 | contig 27617 bp, 23 predicted proteins | sample 8958761 | NCBI WGS metagenome assembly JAEEGJ01 (sample SAMN16246546, study PRJNA631951) | gut metagenome | biome: gut microbiome; feature: rumen; material: RS-attached | host: Bos | place: Iran: Karaj | collected 2018-10 | reverse complement strand
ACAAGAGTGCGGACCTCACTCATCTCCTCTTCATGGACAATCATGATGGTGGGAATACACAACTGACCATGTCTGTACTGCGGTCCTATCTCCGTTACAAGATATTCGCTTATGGCATCACGCAGAGTCTGCTCCTTGCGGTTGTTGGCTATGTACTGGATGCAATCCTGCTTATGCTCATCAAAGTCAGACATCAGCCATTTGCCGTTGACCTTCTCCATATAGAGCCTGTGCTCCTCAATGTCTGTCTCGGGATCAAAGGAGCCGTCCTCCCACATCTGGCGCACGTTTATTGTGGCAACGGCGTGAGTGTCATCGGTCTTGTTTACATCAACGACAGTATAGTCTGCAATAGTTCCGCCATTACCGGTTACAAAATAGTAGAGCCACTCATGATCCAAAGCCTCATGTGCAGGCAACCTGTAGAACATGGTGTCCAGCAGCGCATAGAAATCGGCCGTCAAATAACCCTCTGACTTTTCCAGCAACGCATGGTCCGGAATGTACGCACACAGTTTCTCCGCACGCTTGATAAGCTGCTTCTGGCTGTCACCGCATGCTGCCAGCATTAATGCGGCCGATATTATCACCAATGCTTTCTTCATATGATCAGTTTTCTGAGGGTTGCTGATAGACGCGGACGTAATCGACCTCCATTGTTACGGGGAGGGCGTCCTCGTCAACGCCTTCCTGGCCGCCCCAGTCGCCGCCCCAGGCCAGGTTCAGGATTATGTGGAAGGGGTAGTGGAAGGGCCACTCATCATGGGAATCGCCCAGAACTGATTTCTCCAGGTGGAGCAGTTCCTTGCCGTCGACGTAGGTTATGATTTCGTCATCGGTCCATAAGAGGGAGTAGATGTGGAAATCGCCCTCGGCTTTCTTTATGGTGACGGCTTGGGTCTTGTGGGTCTTGTTGGTGTGGTTGTAGGCCTGGGTGTGGATGGATGATGAGACCTCGTTGGGTGTGAATCCAACCTCTTCCAGGATGTCTATCTCGCCGCAGCGGGGCCAGCCGTTGTTGGGCATGCGGTTGGCGGCGGGCATCATCCAGAAGGCGGGCCAGGTGCCTTTGCCCTGGGGCAGTTTTATGCGGGCCTCAAAGTAGCCGTTTTGCCAGCCGGTGCGGGCGTTTCCGTTCAGGCGTCCGGAATAGACTTTGCCGTCCTCCTTGAAGCAGTTTATTCGCAGGGTTCCGTCCTTGACCTCGGTTACGGGGGTGCCGGCGGGGGTGACGTGGTTCACGTAGTTCTGGAGTTCGTGGTTGACCATGCCCTGACGCATTACCACGTGGTTCCATTTGGTGGCATCGGGCTCTGTGCCCTCATTGAATTCATCCTGCCATACGAGTTCGTAACCCTTTGGCGCATAACTCTTGGCACGTTTGCCCTGGGCCGATGCCATGGGCAGGCATGCTATTGCTGTAATCAAGAACAGTCTTTGGATAGTCATAAGCTTATAGTGTTAGCAGTTGGTTATCTTGTTTGAATAAACGTACCAGATGTGGCCCTCGACAGACGGATAGCCCATTTTGCGGAGAAGGTCCATGTATTCACGTACCTGGTGGAGATACTCCTCGCGGTCGCGGCCGAACTTGAAGTCCACTACAATGGCGTGGCCATCGGGGGCAATCATTACGCGGTCGGGGCGGCGGGTCTGGAGAACTCCTCCGTCACGGTAGATGATTGAGACCTCATTGAAAAGACGGTAGTCACCGTTGAACCATGATGATACGCCCGATGCCTCTATGTGCGCGGGAATCATCTTCTTGAGTTCATCGGCCTTCCTTGCGGTTTCAATCAGGCCCTGGCTTAACATATTGTCAATCTGAGGATTGATATCATCGGTCGTGCGTATGGTGGCAAAGAGGCTGTGAAGCAGCTTGCCGGTCTGGATGTACTCTTCCTGACGGTCATCGGAGTCATCGGTGGAATGGACAAAACGGGTGGACTCGCCAGACTGGCGGAACCTTGCGTTTATGGGGAAGGAACACAGCTGGAGATCCTGGGGTGTGGGCTTGAGCTCAAACGGGTTGTCGCTTGACTCCTTTTCCTTCTCTGTGTGCGGCATTATTTGGCCGTTCTCATAGATGTACAGGTTCTGTTCCTGTGGCTGGCAACCGAAGGCGGCTGAGAGAGCGTAAACCAAAACATCGGACATAGTGGTTCCGCGGCCTGACGGGCTCAGGACTATGAGGTTGCTTATGGCTCTGGTCAGGGCGACGTAGAGAAGGTTCAGGTTGTCAACTATCTGCAAGCCGGCTTCCTGCTTGTATTCCTGACTGAAGACTGAGTTTGCCAGTTTGCTGCTGAATCCTATGGGAAGCAGAGGCATACCCTTGAACGGGTCAACGGTGGGGTTGGTCCAGATGCGTTCGCTGTGATGGGTGTCAATGATTTCCCAGTTGCAATAGGGTACGATGACGGTATGGAACTCCAGTCCCTTTGACTTGTGTATGGTGAGCAGGCGAATGCCGTTGACATCGGTTGCGGGGATAGGGGTCTTGAAGAGTTTCTCTTCCCATTCTGTAAGGAATGCCGAAGGTTCACCTGGGTTGCGGCTGAGCCATTGGCATATGGTGTCAAACAGGGTCATGATGTACTGGTCCTGTCCGGGTATGCGGTTTAACTCCAGAATGGAGTAGAGTTTCTCTGTCAGTTCATAGAGCGGCAGATGACGCAGAGACTCAAGCTGATCACTGAAAGCTTGCGGCAGGGCGGATTCCAGACCTTGAGCTATAAGGCGATCGAACGGGAGTCCTGATTTGACAATGCTGCACTCACGCTCCCAGACAAGCTGTGCCAGGGCGACATTATCAGTTTTGTCCGTAAGCCAACGCAGTGCGTTTATAAGTATGCGTACAGCGGCCGATGAACCCAGCTCGAAGGCCTCGCTTGATATCATGCGATATTCCGGCCGATTTGTTACGAACCATTGGGCGATATCTGCTATCTGGTTGCTGTAACGGCAGAGTATGGCTATATCTGTCTGTTCTACTCCGGCTGCTGTCAGTTTATCAAGCTGCTCCTCAATCTGAAGGAATATTATGTCGGGAGAATCTGCCTTTTTCTCCTTATTCTTATCGTTTTTTTTGTCTTTCTTGCCCTCGGCCATGACATATACGTAGCCTTGGCCGTCAGCTTTGGAACTGACCTGCTCAACCTCCTTATAGGCGTCTTCAATGGCGGGGTAACCGATACCGGTTTGGCCGATGTAGTGCATCTGCGCCATCTCAACAGCCTTTGGAAACAGGGCGTTGTTGAAATCGATCACGTTCTGATGACTGCGGTAATTGCCCTCCATAGGTACCGCCTGTGGGTGGTAAATGGCAAGCTCTTTCTCCATCCTGGAGTTGAGAATGTCCCAGTCACTGTTGCGCCAGCGGTAGATGGCTTGTTTGACATCTCCTACCACAAGGCAGTCCTTGCCTATGGCCAGGCACTCCCAGAGCAGCAGGCGCAGGTTGCCCCACTGCAGGCGCGAGGTATCCTGGAACTCATCTATCATGAGGTGGTCTATGAAGCTTCCGGTCTTTTCATATACGAATGAAGTGTCACTGCCGGACAGCTTACTCAGCAGCTGGGGCGTATCGGCCAATATGAAACGGCCCTGTTCCTGACTCTGACGGTCTATCTCGGCGCGTATTCCCAGCAGCAGACTCAGCTCATGGATGTATTGCAGGGCGGCATTGAATGAGTTGCGATTGAAATTATACTCATCATAGAGTTCCTTGGCTCTGGAAAGAAGGGGAGCAAGACGCTCTTGGGCAAGATTTGACAGATATGGAGATTTCTGTAGCGTCCCCTTGTCATAGAACTTGTCGGGATCTTCCAGGCAATTGCCCAGAGTCTTTCCTCTGCTAAGGTCTGCATCGACAAACGTGCCGTCGGCAATCTTCTGAATTAACGGTTTGACATACCTGTTGAGTTCCTCAATTGATGAACCTGCCGATGAAATTGCGCCAATCATATCCTGACCAGTCGCCTTCACTTTTTCAAGCAAACCTGGCAGGACAGTGTCACGGGCTGTTATGAGGTTGCGTTTGTAGTCGGCAACCGCATTGGGTTGGGAGAGTATTTGGCGCAGCTCGTCACCTTTTTCCATGAATATCTCGCGGAACAGTTCACGTGAGAATTTTTTGAGTGTGCCGTCAATGGACCAACTGCGGTCATTCTCGATATTGCTCTCAACAAACTCCATGACGTTGCGGCGGTCATCGGACCCCTGTTCAACGCTGGCCAGGAACGAATCGACGGCCTCATCAATAACCAGATCGGTGTCAAGTTCAAGGGTGAGGTTGGCTCCTATGTGCAGTTCACGTGCAAGGCCGCGCAGGACAGTCTGGAAAAAGCTGTCAATGGTCTCTATGCGGAACCTTCCGTAGTCCTGGAGTATCATGTCCAGGGCAATGAGTGCGTTGTGGCGGATGGTCTGCTCATTATATGTTACTGCTTTCTTAACCTCCTGGTAATAGCTCTCAGAATTCTTAAGGCTGTGGCCGATGCCATAAAGCTGCGAGAGGATGCGCTGTTTCATCTCGGCCGTAGCCTTGTTGGTAAAGGTTACGGCAAGGATGTGACGGTAGTCCTCCGGCTGTTGTACAAGCATGGTAATGTACTGCACGGCCAGACGGAATGTTTTACCCGATCCGGCCGATGCCTTATACACAGTCAGGTGAGAATTGTTACCCATAGGAGTTTAAACTATCCAAATTTAGTGATTCCTTTTTATAAAAGCGTTATCTTCGCGGTCCAATTATACACATAATCTATTATGGGATATATTACTGAGGACAAGAGAAAAGTGACCACACAGCGTCTCAGAGAGATGAAACAGCGTGGTGAGAAAATCGCAATGCTTACGGCTTATGATTACACTATGGCCAAGATGGTGGACGGCGCCGGCATTGACGTTATCCTGGTAGGCGACTCGGCATCGAACGTTATGGCCGGTAATCAGACCACACTGCCCATTACACTTGACCAGATGATATATCACGCCAAGTCTGTGGTACGCGGCGTACAGCGCGCCCTCGTGGTTGTTGATATGCCTTTCGGTACCTATCAGATCAATGATTCAGAGGCTGTAACAAACGCAATCAAGATAATGAAGGTGTCTCATGCCGATGCTCTCAAGCTGGAGGGCGGTGAGGAGATTCTGCCTTCAGTACGTCATATCATCAACGCAGGTATTCCCGTCATGGGTCACCTGGGTCTGACTCCTCAGTCAATCAATAAGTTCGGTACTTACGCCGTACGCGCCAAGGAGGAGGCCGAGGCTGAGAAACTCATTTCCGATGCACGCAAGCTGGAGGAGGTGGGCTGCTTCTCAATCGTTCTTGAGAAGATCCCCGCAAAGCTGGCTGAGCGCGTATCAAAGGAGGTTTCAATTCCTATCATAGGTATCGGTGCCGGCGGCGGTTGCGACGGTCAGGTACTGGTATGTGCCGATATGCTGGGCATGAACAATGAATTCAGCCCGCGTTTCCTGCGCCGTTACGCCAACCTGTTCGAGGTTATTACCGATGCAGTAGGCCGCTACGTTGAGGACGTCAAGAACTGCGACTTCCCCAACGAGAAGGAGCAATACTGATCGAATTGAGAATTGAGAATTGAAAATTATAAAAAAGGTTCGGAATTTTCCGAACCTTTTTTAATGTCGCGGGAATTAACGCAGGTGCTTGTTAATTTTCAATTTTCAATTTTCAATTGCTTTTAGGTTTCCTATAGTACTTCTTTTTCCCTTTGTGAAAAGATTTCCTTTTAGGAGAGCTCGTAACATATTCCGGAGCTTCGCCGAGTTCGGCGGGGATGGGTACTTTGTACACATCCTTCTCGAGGAACTTCTCTATGTGGTGGAATCGGCTCTGGTCATCCAGGCTTACGAATGTGATGGCGCAGCCCTCGGCGCCGGCGCGGGCAGTACGTCCAATGCGGTGTACATAATCCTCGGGGTCCTGCGGAACGTCATAGTTGATGACCAGGTCTATGTCGTCGATGTCAATGCCGCGTGATACGATATCGGTTGCAACCAGAATGTTGATGTGACCGTTGCGGAACTTGTGCATGATGTCATCACGCTCTGCCTGGGTCAGGTCTGAGTGCATCTCACCGACATTGAGGCCTAAGCGGCGCAGTGATTTGGTTATCTCCTTTACCTTGAGCTTTGATGATGCGAATGCAATGACACGCTTGGGTGCGTTGTTGCTGAACAGTGTCTGTATGATGGGCAGTTTCTGTGCCTCATAGCATACATATGCAGCCTGCAGTATCTTGTCGGCCGGTTTTGATACGGCCAGCTTGACCTCAACGGGGTTGTGCAGAATGGTGCGGGCCATGCGCTGGATCTCATCGGGCATGGTGGCCGAGAAGAGCATGTTCTGGCGCTTGGCGGGGAGCTGCTTTACAATCTGCATGATGTCATCGTAGAATCCCATGTCAAGCATGCGGTCTGCCTCATCCAGGATAAAGAACGATACCTTGGAGAGGTCTATGTTGCCCAGGCTGATATGGCTGATAAGACGGCCGGGAGTGGCTACGACGATATCGGTTCCCATGGCAAAGCCGCGTTTTTCCTGTTCAAAGCGTATTCCGTCATTGCCTCCGTAGACTGCGGTGCCGGATATGTTGGTGAAGTAGGAGAAGCCTTCCACCTGCTGGTCAATCTGCTGTGCCAGCTCGCGGGTGGGGACCATGATGAGGCAGTTGACCGAGCCTTCCGGATATCGGCCCGATGAAAGTTTGTCAAGCACGGGCAGCAGATAGGCGGCGGTCTTGCCGGTACCGGTCTGTGCTATGCCTATAAGGTCATGTCCTTCAAGCAGAACGGGTATTGCTTTTTCCTGAATGGGAGTGCACTCCCTGAAGTTCATTGAATCTATCGCGTCCAGCAGATCGGGCTGGAAATCAAACTCGTCAAATCTCACGGTGAAAAGGCTATTTAGGTGCTTTTATGTATAGGAAGATGGCTATCGGCAGGTATACCACATTCGGGAGCCACTCGGCCCAGAATGCTGACATTGAGCCGGTTATGGCAAATGTCTGCGTCACTTCCTGGAATAGTATGTAACCGAAACTAAGACCCAGGCCGATACTCAGCGAGAGTCCCATTCCGCCTTTGCGCTTACGGCTGGAGAGCGATGCTCCCATGATGGTCAGGATGAATGAAGCGAATGACATGGCGAAACGCTTGTGGTACTCGACTTCAAATACCTGAACGTTGCCCATTCCGCGCTGTTTCTGTTTGTTGATGTATTCGCGGAGTTCGGCCGATGACATGGTCTCCTGCTGGCCATTCTTGACCAGGAAGTCACCCGGCTCGAAGCGGATTATAGTATCTAATTCACTTCCCTGGCTGATTGTCTCGACCGAACCGGACAGGTCACGAATCATGAAGTTCTTGACTATCCAGTGGTACTTCTCGGATGAGAGGGTGTCATATTGGGCGCTGCGGGCTGTCATGTGTGATACAAGTTTCTTGCCCTCAAACTTGTCCAGTGCAAAACGGTATCCGGTCTGGTTGTAGGTCTGGAAACTCTCGATATAGGCAATCACGCCGTCTTCTACCTCCAGCTGGATGTTATACGTGCCGTCCGAATTGTCTCGCGACGTACGTTTCATGTTGTACCGCTGCTCAAAGTTGAGCCTTATGACATTGGCTTTGGGTATGACATTTGATCCCAGATAGAGAGTGAGCAGTGATATTACCGCGGCCGATATCAGATACGGCACCATCATACGCTTGAAACTCATGCCGGTTGAGAACATGGCTATGATCTCAGAGTTCTCGGCCAGTTTTGACGTGAAGAAGATTACCGCAATGAACACGAACAGCGGGCTGAACATGTTGGCAAAGTAGGGGATGGCGTTGAGGTAATTCTCGAATATTATCTCATGCGTGGTGGCCTTGCTGAGCTTGTCTATGTGCTCGTTGTAGTCAAATACCACGGCAATGACCACAATGAGCAGGATGGAGAAGAAGTATGTGCCCAGGAACTTCTTGATGATGTACCAGTCAAGGCGGGACAGCAGTCTATGTCTGAACAGATTCTTCTTCATCAGAGGCGTTGCATTACTCGTTTAACCATTACATCCTTCCAGGTGTGGTAGTCATCGGCCAGGATATGCTTGCGGGCCTCAGCCACCAGCCACAGGTAGAATGCCAGATTGTGGACCGATGCAATCATCAGTGCCAGGTACTCCTGTGCCTTGAACAGATGATGCAGGTATGCTTTTGTGTAGAGGGTGTCCACGTGTGATGCGCCATCGGCCTCGATGGGCTCGAATACATCCTCCCACTTCTTGTTGCGTATGTTTATGATGCCGTCCTTGGTGAACAGCATGGCGTTACGGCCGTTGCGGGTGGGCATTACGCAGTCGAACATATCCACGCCCAATCCAATGGCTTCCAGTATGTTGGCGGGGGTACCTACGCCCATCAGGTAACGGGGCTTGTCCTGTGGCAGGATGCCGTGAACCAGGTCAATCATCTCATACATCACCTCAGTGGGCTCACCTACGGCAAGACCGCCTATGGCGTTGCCTTCGGCCCCTTTTGAAGCTATGTATTCGGCCGATTTGGCCCTGAGATCCTTATAGACGCAACCCTGAACGATGGGGAACAGAGCCTGGTGGTAACCGTACTTGGGCTCGGTCTCGTTGAAACGGTCAAAGCAGCGGTCCAGCCAGCGGTGTGTGCGCTCCATGGACTGCTTGGCGTACTTGTACTCGGCGTTTCCGGGACAGCACTCATCGAATGCCATGATGATATCGGCGCCGATGGTGCGCTCAATGTCCATTACACGCTCGGGGGTGAACAGGTGACGTGAGCCGTCAATGTGTGACTGGAATGTCACGCCCTCCTCAGTCATCTTGCGCAGACCGGTCAGGGAGAATACCTGGAAGCCGCCGCTGTCAGTCAGCATGGGGCGATCAAATCCGTTGAATTTGTGCAATCCACCGGCTTTTTCCAGAACCTCAAGGCCCGGACGCAGATAGAGGTGGTAGGTGTTACCCAGAATGATCTGGGCTTTTATATCGTCCTTCAGCTCAGGCAGATGCACGGCCTTGACGGAGCCTACGGTACCTACAGGCATGAATATGGGAGTCTGGATAACTCCGTGGTCTGTAGTTATCTTTCCGGCTCTGGCGTGGCTTGTGGCGTCAGTATGCTGAAGCTCGAATGTCAGTTTATTCTCAGACAAGGTTTTACTTTTGAGGTTCTTGGATGGGGACTATCTCCTGTGCGTTGCTTACCTTCTCGTCAAGCAGTGCAATCTTCCAGACTTCACTGATCTCACTGACGTAGTGGAACTCAACGCCTTTCAGGTACTCGGCGGGTATCTCCTCGATGTCGCGCTTGTTCTCGGCGCAGAGTATGATATCGGTAATGCCGGCACGTTTTGCAGCCAGAATCTTCTCACGGATACCACCTACGGGCAGAACCTTGCCGCGCAGCGTTATCTCACCGGTCATGGCCAGGTTAGCACGGACCTTACGCTGTGTGAAGGCCGATGCAATTGACGTTGCCATGGTGATACCTGCTGACGGGCCGTCCTTGGGGATGGCACCCTCGGGTACGTGGATATGTACGTTCCATGAGTTGAATACCGCAGGATCAAGACTCAGAAGGCCTGCGTGTGAGCGTATGTACTCCATGGCAAGCATGGCAGACTCCTTCATTACGTCACCAAGGTTGCCGGTAAGGGTGAGCTTACCCTCCTTGCCGCGGCTCAGACTGGTCTCAACGAACAGGATCTCACCGCCTACTGCAGTCCAGGCCAGACCCGTTACGACACCGGCGTAGTCATTGCCCTGATACTTGTCGCGGGAGTAGGGCTTGGTACCCAGAAGTTCCTTAAGATCTGTAGGTTTCACCGTCATTTTAGCCTGCTCGGCGTTATCGGCATAACGGCATGCGGTCTTACGGCATATCTTGCCGATTTTCTTCTCGAGTTCACGAACGCCTGATTCACGGGTGTAGTTCTCGATGATAGACTCAATTGCAGGCTTGGTGATGGCCAGAGAGCCTTTCTTGAGACCGTTGGCGTCCATCTCCTTGGGTATGAGGTGGCGCTTGGCAATCTCAATCTTCTCTTCAGTGATATATCCGCTCACCTCAATTATCTCCATACGGTCCAGCAGAGGAGCGGGGATGGTGTTGAGGTTATTGGCGGTGGCTATGAACATAACCTTTGACAGGTCATAGTCAATATCCAGATAGTTGTCATGGAATGCGTTGTTCTGCTCGGGATCAAGTACCTCAAGCAGGGCCGATGAGGGATCACCCTGGTTGGTCATCTGGCTCACCTTGTCAATCTCATCGAGAATGAAGACGGGGTTGGATGAACCGGCCTTGGCCAGACCTTTGATGATACGTCCGGGCATGGCGCCGATGTATGTCTTGCGGTGTCCGCGGATCTCGGCCTCGTCATGCAGACCACCCAGTGAAATACGTACGTACTTGCGCTTGAGGGCGTTGGCAATAGAGAGTCCCAGTGATGTCTTACCGACTCCGGGAGGGCCGTAGAGGCACAGAATGGGTGACTTGAAATCACCGCGCAGTTTCATTACTGCAAGGTGCTCAAGGATACGCTCCTTAACCTTCTCCAGTCCGTAGTGGTCCTTGTCAAGGGCCTTGCGGGCGTTGTTCATGTCAAGGTTGTCCTTGGTATATTCGCCCCACGGCAGACTCAGTACGGTCTGCAGGTATGAGAGCTGTACGTTGTAGTCAGGTGACTGTGAGTTGGTGCGCTCCAGCTTGAGGAGCTCCTTGTCAAAGATCTTGCGGACATCGGCACTCCATTTCTTCTGGTTGGCCTTGAGGCGCATCTCCTCGATATCCTGGTCCTGGACGCTTCCGCCCAGCTCATCCTGGATATTCTTGAGCTCCTGCTGCAGGAAGTACTCTTTCTGCTGCTTGTCAATGTCCTCATGGGTACGGCGCTGGATGCTCATCTTGAGCTCGGCCAGCTGAATCTCACGGTTAAGCAGTGAGAGCAGTGTCAGAGCGCGGCTTGAGCATGTTCCTTCACGCAGCAGGCGTGCCTTCTCCTTTACTTCAAACGGCAGGTTGGCGCAGATGAAGTTGATAAGGAACAGTCCGTTTGATATGTTCTTGAGTGCGAAAGCTGCATCGGGCTGTATGTTCTCAGACAGCTTTACATATTTGATTGCGGCATCCTTGCATGAATCCACAATTGCCTTGAACTCCTTGCTGCGGGTGGGAGGCAGCACCTCGGGGAACAGCTCGGCGGTACCTACCAGGTAGGGCTTGTCATTGACGATGCTGCGCAGTTTGATGCGCTGCATACCCTGAAGCACTACTGTAGTGGTCTGGTCGGGCATATCGAATACGCGGATGACCTTGGCCAGAACACCTACGGAATAGAGGTCGTTGAGACCGGGATTCTCAGTGTCGGGGTCCTTCTGGCAGAATACTGCTATCTGCTTGCCATCGGCCGATGCGTTCTGTATAAGCTTGAGTGACGATTTACGGCCTACGGTAACGGGCATTACGACGGTGGGGAACAGTACCATGTTCCTGAGCGGAAGCACAGGTACCACCTCATCCATTTCGGCGTCAAAAAGTCCGCTTTCGTTACCGTCAAAGTCTGCTATCATGGAGAAAGCCGGATTTGACTCGTCAAAAGTTTCTTCAGATTGTTTCTTCGTCCACATAAATCATTCTGCAAATAATCTGCAAATTTAGATAATTGCGCGCACGTATCAGCTATTTGTGGCGTCAAAAGGGGTGAATAAAACAAAAAAAGTAATTTTGCAGGGAAATTTGACACTTGCGGCATGTCCAACCAGTACTTTGATTTCAAACGTTTCCGTATAGAGCAGGACCGTTGCTCCATGAAGGTGGGGACCGATGGGGTCCTGCTGGGTGCGTGGTTTCCGATGGAATGGGGAAAAACCGTGCTGGATGTGGGGTGCGGCACCGGACTGGTTGCCATCATGGCCGCACAACGCGGCGCCGCAAGCGTAACGGCCGTCGAAATTGATCCTGAAGCCTCAGAGCAGGCATTCCAGAATGCTGCAAATTCAGAATGGAGCGACCGTATTTTTGTGCAATGTGCAGATTTTGCCCATTTCACCGCAGAAATCAGGTTTGACCGCATTGTCAGCAATCCGCCGTACTTCCGTGATTCATTGCGCTGTCCCGATCAGGGCCGAAACGCAGCCCGTCACAACGATTCGCTCAGTTACGAGACTCTGGTCCGATGCTCGGCCGCTCTTCTGGCTCCCGACGGACTGTTGTGCGTGGTGCTTCCGTATGATGCAGTGGGTGAGTTTACCAAATGCGCATCAGGTTTGGGTCTGAACCTGTTTCATGAGACCGATGTGGTTACCGCTCCGGGCAAGCAGCCCAAGCGCTCGTTGCTGGCATACGGTTTTGGCAGTCGGGGTCTGAGAAAGGATGTCCTGGCTATTTGCGGAGAGGACGGGAAAGAGACATCGGACTACATTAATCTTGTAAAGGATTTTTACTTGAAATTCTAAATCATCCGACGCTTGTCGGGGATGAGAACCTTAAGCCCTCCCTTGATCATCTTTACATGTATCTGCTTACCCAGAGTCACGGGCTCGCCGTCGTAGTGGGCTGGTCCGTCCGAGTCACGTGTTATGGTCATTTGGGAGCACTTGCGAACCGTTACCTTTGGGTTGCGGTCAATCATCCTATTGAATAGTTGGAAGGCCATGAGCGGAGCGTCCAGAGGTGTGAACGGGTGTATCACGACTACGTCCATCAGACCGTCCTGCATGGATGCTGTGGGTGCTATGAAGGCGTTGTTGCCCCATTGATCGGCATTGGCACAGGTTACTATGAAACAGTCAAATGTCTCGCTCGAGTTGTCAAATGAGAGTTTGTAGGTCTTGTCCTTGTAGGTGGCAATCTCCCTGAGTATGCTCTCCATGTAGGTGAGCACTCCGCGGGTTCCGGCTTTGGAGAAAGTATCGGTCACCTTGGCGTCGAACCCGACTCCGCAGGTACAGAAGAAGGGGTGGTCCTCAATCATTCCGTAATCGATTTCAGAGAAGATTGATTTGTCAAGCCATTTTACTGCCTTGAACGGGTCCATGGGGATTCCCAGATGGCGTGCCAGGCCGTTGCCTGATCCGCAGGGTATTATGCCCAGCGCGGTGTTTGTTCCTATCAGTCCGCGGCCAACTTCATTGACGGTTCCGTCGCCTCCAACGGCTATTACTGCGTCGTAGTTTTGGGCGGCGTACTGGCTGGCCAGTTCTGTAGCGTGCCCGCGGTACTGCGTGGAGACTATGCTGAAATCATAGAGGTCGCGGTTTACAAAACGCTCTATGATCGGGATTACAGGTATGAGCCTGATCGTCCCCGACGTAGGGTTGTAAACGAATACTATTTTCCGCTTGGGATTCATGAATTCAGCATAATTATAAATAGCTGTGCGAAGATAGCGAAAAAGATTGCAGCAATCGGCAAAATGACTAATTTTGCGCCGTTATGAGCAAACTTAGCGAAAGATGTGCACAGTATACTCTACCGCAGGAGGGTAAGGCACAGGGCATATATCCGTATCACAGATGCATTTCCAGCCAGCAGGATACGGAGGTTATCATGGAGGGACGCAAGGTCCTGATGTTCGGTTCCAACTCTTATCTGGGACTGACCAATCATCCAAAAGTAATTGAGGCTGCAGTTGAGGCTGCAAAGAAATACGGTACAGGCTGTGCCGGTTCACGTTACCTGAACGGTACACTGGACCTGCACAAGGATTTTGAGGCCGAACTTGCCGAGTTCGTGGGCAAGGAGGACGCAATGATCTTTTCAACCGGATTCCAGACCAATCTGGGTACCATCTCATGTCTGATGGGTCGTGATGATTATGTGGTATGTGACGATCTGGACCATGCATCGATTGTGGACGGCCGACGCCTCTCATTCGCCAAGCCGCTCAAGTTCAAGCATAACGATATGGCATCGCTTGAGAAGACCCTGCAGCGCTGCGAGCCCGATTCACTCAAACTGGTAGTGGTAGACGGTGTATTCAGTATGGAGGGTGATCTGGCCGATCTGCCCGGAATCGTTGCCCTGAAGGACAAGTACAACTGCGCCATCATGGTGGACGAGGCTCACGGACTGGGCGTTCTGGGTGACCACGGACGTGGCGTCTGCAACCACTTTGGTCTTACCGATCAGGTTGATATCATAATGGGTACATTCAGCAAGTCACTGGCTGCCATAGGCGGTTTCATTGCGGCCGATGCCTCCATAATCAACTGGGTGCGTCACCACTCACGCTCATATATCTTCAGCGCCAGCAACACTCCGGCAGCAACCGCAGCCGCACGTGCCGCACTGCAGATTATGAAGAACGAGCCCGAGCGCATTGCGCATCTGTGGGATCTTACCAACTACGCTCTTAACAACTTCCGTCAGCTGGGATTTGAGATCGGCAAGACATCGACCCCAATCATACCTCTGTATATCAGGGATTTCTACAAGACATTCTTTATTACCAAAATGCTGTTTGAGGAGGGTGTGTTCGTGAACCCGGTTATTCCTCCGGCCTGCGCCCCCGAGGATACCCTGATCCGCTTCTCACTCATGGCTACCCACACCAAAGAGCAGATCGACATAGCTACCGAGAAGCTCGTAAAGTGCTTCAAGGCATACGAGATTTTAAAGTAAACACCTTTCACCCGATAAAAAAAGGAGGCCGTCAAGCCTCCTTTTTTTTGTCGGGATGAAAGGATTCGAACCTTCGACCACCTGGTCCCAAACCAGGCATTCTAACCGGACTGAACTACATCCCGAATGCTCCTCTTCCGAAAAAGCGGTGCAAAGATAATGCAATTTTTATAAAAAAGGTTGGGGGGTAATAAAAAAGCAGTAACTTTGCGGTCAGGAAAGCAGAATGGATTGAATCAGAGTTTTCCTATTATTGAGTTGTGCGCATAACGCACATTGTGTACGGCAACGTACCCCTTTTTTAAAGTTGGTTACTTTATAACCGCCCGACTTGGAAAACGGTCAATAAGAAGAGTAGTAAAAGTATTTGTTTACTATATAGACTCTGATTTGAAAGTACAAAAGGCATTACTGCCTAAAGTACCGAAGACGTAAACAAGAGAGGTTTTATTGTTTATGTCTTTTTTTTGTCCCCTCACGCTGAGGGCCGGAAAAAAGGCTGGATGGTTGAACTTTTAAAACGTTTTTGAAGTAGATGGATCAGCGAAAAGCTCCCGTTTATGAAGCTCTGCAGGAGTTCCGCAGGAACAGAGTGGTACCCTTCGATGTACCTGGTCACAAAAGAGGCAGGGGCAACCCCGAGCTTGTATCATTGCTTGGCAAGCAGTGCGTTGAGTTGGATGTAAACTCAATGAAACCCCTGGACAACCTCTGTCATCCTATTTCAGTAATCAAAGAGGCCGAAGAACTGGCTGCCGAAGCATTCGGTGCCGCACACGCATTCCTGATGGTGGGTGGTACGACATCGGCCGTACAGACTATGGTGCTTACCGCATGCAAGAGCGGTGAGAAGATCATCCTGCCGCGTAACGTGCACCGCAGCGTCATCAACGCCCTGGTTGTGAACGGCGCAACTCCCATTTATGTAAATCCCGATACAGACAGCCGTCTGGGTATAGCCCTTGGCATGAAGATATCACAGGTGGAGCGCGCCATTGAGGAGAACCCCGAGGCAAAGGCCATCCTGGTGAACAACCCCACATACTACGGAATCTGCTCCAACCTGAAGAAGATTGTGGAGCTGGCTCACGAGCACGGAATGATGGTGCTGGTGGACGAGGCTCACGGAACACACTTCTACTTTGGCGAGGACATGCCTATAACCGCTATGGCTGCGGGGGCCGATATGGCATCGGTCTCAATGCATAAGTCGGGTGGTAGTCTTACTCAGAGTTCATTCCTGCTTACAGGTCCCGATGTGAGCGCCGGTTATGTTCGTCAGGTGATCAACCTCACTCAGACCACAAGCGCATCGTACCTGCTGATTTCAAGTCTGGATATTTCACGCCGTAACCTTGCCCTGCGTGGCAAGGAGTTGTTCGCCGAGGTGATGCGTATTGCAAATTACGCACGCACCGAGATCAACAAGATTGGCGGCTACTACGCTTACGGCAAGGAGCTGATAAACGGTGACAGCGTATATGATTTTGATCCCACCAAACTGACAGTCTACACTCTGGATATCGGCCTTGCAGGCATTGAGGTTTATGACCTGCTGCGTGACGAGTATGACATCCAGCTGGAGTTGGGTGATATGGGTAACGTGCTGGCTTACATATCGATAGGTGACCGCATGCGTGAGGTTGAGCGTCTGGTGAGCGCTCTGGTTGACGTCAAGCGCCGTTACAGCCGCGACCGTTCAGGTCTGTTCGATCATGAGTACATCAATCCGTCGGTGGTCATGACTCCGCAGGAGGCTTTCTACGCTCCCAAGGAGGAGATGATTCCCATCCGTGAAACCAACGGACGTATATGTACGGAATTCGTAATGTGCTATCCTCCCGGAATTCCTATCCTGGCCCCGGGTGAGCGCATCACGCAGGAAATCATCGACTACATACTCTACGCCAAGGAGAAGGGCTGTCAGCTGACCGGTCCCGAGGATGAGAGGGTAGAGCGTCTGAATGTGATTAAGGAAAGTACAACATATTGATTCTGTTTGCGCTATGGAATTCTGGTTTACCGAGTTACATACTCCGAACGTAAAGTTCTCAGTTAAGGTCGACAAGCACCTTTACACTGCCGAGAACGATCTGGGTAGGGTTGATATCTTTGAGTCTCCCGAGTTCGGTCGTTTCCTGGCTGTCGACGGTTACATCATCTTTACTCAGCGCGATGAGTTCATTTATGATGAGATGCTGTCACACATTCCTATGGCCGTGAATCCCAATGCCGAGAAGGTTCTGGTGTTCGGATCGGGCGACGGAGGTGTGGTTCGTGAGTTGCTCAAGTACAAGTCAATCCAGCAGATTGACCTGATTGAGATAAACGAGGGTGTGGTTCAGGCCTGCCGTGAGTATTTCCCCGAAATGGCAGAATCACTGGATGATCCCCGCGTGACCATCTATACCGAGAATGCGCTGCGTTACATCCGCCATATCGAGAATGAGTATGACCTGATCGTGGTTGACTCGGCCGGATTCTACGGTCCTGGCGAGAGTCTGCTTACCCGTGAGTTCTACGGCAGCTGCTACAAGGCACTCAAGGCCGATGGCATCATGGTGAACCAGCATCAGAGCCCCTTCTACGAGGAGGATCGTCTGGAGACCCAGAAGGCTCACATGCGTATTGTGAACCGATTCCCGATAAGCCGCGTATATCAGGCTCATATCCCCACATATCCGTCTGGTTACTGGCTCTTTGGCTTTGCTTCCAAGAAGTACCGTCCGGTGCTTGACCTGGATGCCGAAGCATGGAACAAGTTGGGCATAAAGACCAACTATTACACAACAAATCTGCACAAAGGCTGCTTTGCACTTCCCGCATACGTGGAGCGCATGCTGGCCGAAGTGGAGACCATAAAGGACTAAGCCATGTTGGAGAGAAATGTTGAGACATTCATAGGCTGTGATGCCTCATATGACGACGCCCGTATAGTTCTGTTCGGCGCACCGTTTGACTCCACGACGTCATTCCGTCCGGGCACAAGGTTTGCGCCTCACGCTATCCGCAGCGAGTCTTTCGGTCTGGAGACCTACAGCCCTTGGCTGGATCGCGACCTGGAGGACATCAGCGTATTTGACAGCGGTGACATTGAGCTTTGCATCGGCAGTGCCGATAAGGCTCTTGATCAGATATCGGACCGTACAGCTACGATTCTTAAGGACGGCAAGATTCCGTTCATGATAGGAGGTGAGCATCTGGTTACTCTTGGCGCATTCCGTGAGGTGTTCAAGAAGTATCCTAACGTGCATATCATCCATTTTGACGCTCACACAGACCTGCGTGACGATTATCTGGATGTAAAACTTTCACATGCATGCGTTATCCGCCGCTGCCACGATCTGGTTGGTGACGGCCGAATCCACCAGTTCGGAATCCGCTCAGGCGAACGTGCCGAGTGGCAGTGGGCCCGTGAGGGTCATACAGACCTTCATCCGTTCAGCTTTGACGGACTCGCTGAGGTTGTTAAGGGACTGGGTTCAACGCCCGTCTACTTTACCATCGACCTGGATGTCATGGATCCGTCGGTATTCCCCGGCACAGGTACTCCTGAGTACGGTGGCGTTACTTTCATGCAGCTGTTCGAGGCTCTCAAGACCGTTTGCGACGGCTGCAATATAGTAGGTCTGGACGTTAATGAATTATGTCCGCCCTATGACCAGACAGGAGCGTCTACCGCTGCTGCCTGCAAGATTATTCGTGAATTACTATTAAGCATTAAATAAAATGGGAAAGGTATTGGTTATCGGCTGCGGTGGCGTAGCCCAAGTTGCGATTCAGAAGTGCGCCCAGAACGACGCGGTTTTTGACGAGATTTGCATTGCAAGCCGTACGGTTAGCAAATGTGACGACCTTAAGAAGAAGATTGAGGCCGAGGGTAAGAGCCGTTCCAAGATTACGACCGCTAAGGTTAACGCTGACAGCGTGGATGAACTGATTGCTCTCATCAAGAGCGTCAAGCCCGATGTAGTGCTCAACCTGGCTCTGCCGTATCAGGATCTGACCATCATGGACGCCTGCCTTGCTTGCGGTGTACATTATGTTGATTCAGCCAACTACGAGCCCGAGGATACCGAGGATCCCAAGTGGCGCGCCATCTACGAGAAGCGCTGCAAGGAGCTCGGCTTTACCGCCTATTTTGACTACTCATGGCAGTGGGCTTATCAGAAGAAATACAAGGATGCAGGCATTACCGCTATCCTGGGTACCGGTTTTGACCCGGGTGTTACCAGCGTATTCACTGCTTATGCCCTGAAGCACTACTTTGACCAGATAGATACTATCGATATTCTGGACTGCAATGGCGGTGACCACGGTTATCCCTTTGCAACCAACTTCAACCCCGAGATCAACCTGCGTGAGGTATCGGCCAACGGTTCATACTGGGAGAACGGCCACTGGGTTGAGACCAAGCCCATGGAGATCAAGCGCGAGTACAACTTTGAGCAGGTGGGCATGAAGGATATGTATCTGCTTCATCATGAGGAGATTGAGTCACTCGCCAAGAATATTCCGGGCGTAAAGAGAATCCGCTTCTTCATGACATTCGGCCAGAGTTACCTGACCCACATGAAGTGTCTTGAGAACGTAGGCATGCTGCGCACCGATCCCGTTATGTTTGAGGGCAAGGAGATTGTTCCCATCCAGTTCCTCAAGGCTCTGCTGCCTGATCCCGCATCACTGGGCCCGCGCACAGTAGGTAAGACAAACATCGGCTGCATCTATACCGGTATCAAGGACGGTAAGAAGCGCGCCATCAAGATCTATAACGTATGCGACCATCAGGAGTGCTACAAGGAGGTTGGCTCACAGGCTATCTCTTATACCACCGGCGTTCCCGCAATGATCGGTACAATGATGGTTATGACCGGCCAGTGGAAGGGTGCCGGCGTATTCAACGTTGAGGAGTTTGATCCGGATCCATACATGGAGGCCCTGAACAAGTGGGGTCTGCCTTGGGTTGTCGATGAGAACCCCGTAATGGTTGACTGATTTTTTGGCCGATGGACGCAGCGCAACTGCATACCCCGTGTTACGTCATTGACCGCGACCGCCTGGAGGAGAACCTCAAGGTGCTGCGCGGCGTGATGGACCGAACCGGATGCCGTATTCTGCTGGCGCAGAAGGCGTTCAGTTGCTATGCAGTCTATCCTTTAATCTCAAAATATCTCTGTGGAGCAACAGCAAGCGGCCTCTTTGAGGCCCGCTTGTGCCACGAGGAGATGCCTGGTCGCGAGAATCACGTTTTCTCTCCCGCATTCCGCGAGGAGGATTTCCCTGAGATTCTGAGCATCTGCGACCATATCGTTTTCAATTCCATACGTCAGCTGGAGCTGTTTGGCAAGCGCGCTAAGGACGCCGGGCTGCAGGTGGGCTTGCGTATAAATCCGCAGATTTCTACCCAGCCGGCAGAGCATGCAATCTATGATCCCTGCGCTCCCGGCAGCAGGCTGGGGGTTACTCTGGAGGAGTTCCGCAAGGCATCGGCCCAGACTATAGGCTTGCTTGACGGATTGCATTTCCATACTCTCTGCGAGCAGAACTCCGATGACCTGGAGACCACGCTTAACGCCTTTGAGGAGCAGTTCCGTGAGTGGCTCCCCAATATGAAGTGGGTGAACTTTGGCGGCGGTCACCATATTACCCGTGAGGATTACGATATTCCGCGCCTGGAGCGTTGCATCAATCGCATGAAAGAAGGTTACGGCCTTACCGTATATCTGGAGCCAGGTGAGGCAATCGCCCTCAATTCCGGTTATCTGCATACCAAGGTTCTTGAGGTGCAGCATCATGAGGGTGCAATGGACATAGCAATCCTGGATACATCGGCTGCATGCCATATGCCCGATGTGCTTGAGATGCCGTACCGTCCGCCACTTCGTGACAGCGGCCAGCCTCAGGAAAAGGCACACACTTACCGTCTTGGCGGCCCGACCTGCTTATCGGGCGATATAATAGGGGACTATTCATTCGATACCCCATTAAAAGAGGGCCAGACCCTCATATTCGAGGATATGGCCATCTACTCAATGGTAAAGAACAATACCTTTAACGGTATGCCCCTGCCGTCAATCTACCTCAAGCAGGGCTCTAACTACACCCTCATAAAATCCTTCTCCTACGCCGACTTCAAGTCTCGCCTTTGAAATTATAAGCGGGGAAGGCGGATGATGCAGGTGATGCTGTTGACGAGGTAGGTAAAACCTCCCAGAAAGATGGATGAGAAGATCCTTGCGATGTCTCCCAGCATTAAGGGCTTGAAATCATTCACTATCATGTTCCGAATTTCGGGCGTCGTCCTTAAAAGGTTATCGAATTCCCGGCTTTGACTGCCGATACTCATGATTGTCGGCCTCTTTATATCATAGTCAATAATAAAGTGCTGTAGGTTGATCAGGAAACAGAAAAAACACATCATCAGCGAGATTTTTCCGATGGTCCTGATCCAGCCCGGAGCTTTCCATGCGGCGGCAAATGTTGCCAGCAGCATAATGGAGTAAACTACTATATCGAATACAGAGCATGATGAGAATAAATATGGCAAGGTGTCAGTCAAATATAAATTCATAGCGTTTTGTTTTAGTTGTATTAATCAATTGCGTGATTTCTGAATAAGGTATACAATACGTGAAATTATGAATACCATTACTCCAAATAGCAAGAGCAGGCCCATTCTTTGACCATACCAGAAATAATTCCCTGGAGCGAATTGGTAATCGGCTGCTACATCATGACAGAAGGTGGTCAGATACGGCCAAGTGATCGAGATGAGAGCGATGGATAATGCGATGGATCCTACCGGCTTAATCCATCTGGGAGCTTTCCAGGCGCACAGGAACACAAATATCAGCGCCAGCGTTATCATACACATTGCAATAGGCGGTAATGTGGGTAGCACGTAGTTGAAAAACGATTCCAGAGCTGTGGGTGCCTCATAAACTTCTTCTATTATTTCTTCTTCCATATCAAACGGATTTTGTTTTTGTTCTTTGCAAAGATATGGTGTTTATTCCGGTCAGTTTAATTATTTGAGTGTTGTATCCCCCTGTCCAAAGACTGCCGTCATGTCAAATCCTTCTGTTTGTATCCTAATCCTTTTTGAGGGGGATTTGACAGAATTTTTGTTGTCAGGTTGTCGTTTGATTCACTAACTTCGTGGACAGAAAAAAATGTTGAGTGTTTATGAGAAGAACAACCATCACCATTGTCTATTGGACCTTGTCGGTGCTTATCGTTGCACTGATATTAAAGTTTGCATCCGATCTGGGATTTGCAAAGGCTCTGTTTATTGGTGTGATGTTTCTGCCGGGAGCCCTTGCCGCCAAATATATGTTGCCGAGCGTTTCTTTCAAGAAAAGGGGCGAGGGCATTCGCAACATTATTTATATATGCCTGGCTATTCTGGTGATGGAATACCTGATTCTGGTTGCATCATATAGCTATATCCTGTCGCCTGGAGCAAGATTTGTTGGCGGATGGCAAGCCCATAATGCATTGTGGTTTCCTGTGTACACGGGTTTGATGAATCCTTTAGTCATAACGGTGATCGTATCGGCCCTGGCTATAGGAGGTTCTTTGATAGACCGATGGCTTACCCGTAACCATCCGGAGATGGAGAGTCCCATAACGTTCTGCTCTGACCGTAAGCGTGTGTCGCTGCTCCCCAGTCAGATGCTTTACATAGAGTCCTGTGATACCGAGGTCTATATACATACAACCGATGGCCGCAAGCTGCGTAACAAGACCGGCATATCGCAATGGGAATCGGCCCTGGGATATCCGTTCGTAAGGGTACACAGGGCGTTCCTGATCAACTGCAATCATGTGGAATCATATAATCAGGATACAATAAAAGTGGGAGACGAGGAACTCCCCGTCTCCCGCAAATATCAGAAGGATCTTAAAGAACTCTTTCCAGCCTCTTAATAGATCATCTTGGTGATGAGTGTCGCCACAATGGTACTCACGATGACGCTCACCATACCGGGCATCATGAATGAGTGGTTGAGAAGGTATTTGCCAATCCTTGTGGTTCCGGAGCGGTCAAATGTAACCGTTGCGATATCGGACGGATAGTTGGGGATAAAGAAGTATCCGTAGACCGATGGCAACACGCCCAAAAGAACCGGGCCCGGAATGCCAAGAGAGTAGGCCAGAGGCAGCATTGCAACCACAACGGCTCCCTGGCTGTTGACCAGTACTGATACCGTGAAGAATGCCAGTGAAATAGCCCATGGATACTTGCTCACGATTCCCTGCAGGCCGTCCTGCATCTGAGGCAGATAGTTGCTGAAGTATGTATCGGCCAACCATGCGATTCCGTAAATGGCTACTACGGCAACCATTCCTGACTGCCATACGGCGCCTGCAATGGCTCTTCGGGGATTTGCCTTGGCAATTATTATCATCAATGCGGCGGCAGTAATCATCACGATCTGGATGATTATGTTCATGCCTATGGGCTTGCCCGCAACCTTGGGACGTATGTCACAGCCAATTATCTGGAAGAATGAATAGAGTGTTATAAGCAAAAGTGCGCCCAGGAATATGTAAACTGAGATTTTTGCGCTCTTGTCAATCTCCTGGTCAAGCAGGGACTGGGTCTCGCCGTACATGTACTTGTACATCTTGGGGTTGGCCTTGCGCTCCAGGAAAGCGGGGTCCTTGTCAAGGTCCTTACCGCGCTTGTAGGAGCAGAGGGCGGCTGCCATCAGTCCGCACAGACATGCGGGAATGGTGACTGCAATTACCTGCAGGTTGTTTATGTCAAATCCGTTGTCGTTGCTTATGATTACGAACGATGCCACCGCTGCAGCAATGGGCGAGCAGGTGATACCAACCTGTGATGCGATGGATGCCACGCCGCAGGGACGCTCCGGACGTATGCCTTTTTTCAAGGAGATATCACAGATGATGGGCATCAACGTATAGACTACATGTCCTGTTCCAACCAGCACTGTCAGGAAGAATGTGCAAAGCGGTGCCAGGAAGGTGATATGCTCCGGATGCTTACGGAGCAGTTTCTCGGCAAGCTGTATGAGCCAGTCCATACCTCCGGCAGCCTGCATTATTCCGGCGCAGGTTACGGCTGCAATTATGATGTAAATGACGTCAGTAGGAGGGGTTCCAGGTTTCATTCCAAAGCCTAATACCAGAATTGCAAGACCGATGCCGGATATGGCACCGAGTGCAAGACTTCCATAACGCGAACCCACATAAAGCGCTGCCAATACAATGAGCAGCTGAAGAATCATTACAAAACTCATAAGCAAAAATTAATCAGTCCTTATGGCAAATGTACGAAATTAAAAAAATGACACAATAGGGACTGTCCCTTTTGTGTCATTTTGTGTCATTTGAGCATGAGGTTGAAGGCTTGGGGTTTGATGCCCCAGGCGGGTGCGATGAGCAGGGAGGATGGGGTTTCTGATACGAAACGGTCATAGAATATGTCCTGGCGGGCAGTCTTTATGAAACGGGAAACCACGTCTGCGTACTCCTGTGCAGTAAAGAGCTTTATCTGCGAAGGGTCTTCCTGATACATCTGAGCCAGTTTGGTCCCCTTGACAACTTGCAGTTGATGCAGTTTCAAAGTCTTTATAGGAAGGGCCGATACACGCTCTGCATGTGTCATGAAATCCTGCTCCGTCTCACCGGGCAGACCCAGTATGAGGTGGGCTCCTGTATCAATTCCGCGCTCACTGAGATCATTTATGCAATCTACGGCACACTGGTACGTGTGATGACGATTTATCAGTTCAAGAGTGCGGTCAATGGTGGATTCTATTCCAATCTCCAGAAGAAGGTGAGGGTGACCCTCAGGAGCCTTGCGTCCGAAACGCTGCTCAAACCAATCGGCCAGATCCGGCTTGATGCAATCGGGGCGGGTGGCAATGACCAGACCTTTTACGCCGGGATACTGCAGCGCCTCCTCATATAACTGAATGAGTTTGTCCGTGGGACCGAAGGTGTTTGTATAGGACTGGAAGTATGCCAGATAGCCGTAGCAGTCACCTTTGCGGCTGTTGAACTGAATGCCCTTTTCCAGTTGTGCAGTGATGCTTCCGGAATCATCCTGGGCGGCATAACTTGGATTGAACGCTAGGTTGTTGCAGTATATGCATCGGCCCCGGTTAGGACATCCAAGCCCTGCGTTGACCGCCACTTTGATGACCCTTCCCGGGAAAATTCCCGCAAGATACTCGTTCATTGTCCTGTACATAGTACAAAGATAAATACATATCTTTGCAGTGATGCATATAGGAAGGAAAATAACAGGACTATTGGGTACTGTGCTGCTGCTCTTGACAATGGCTTGCACGGAGAGCTATCAGGAGGTGAGCTACGGGCCCGGCAGTATCGTGCCGGAAGAGGTTCTGGAGACTATGGGTCCTGATACCTTCTTTGTAAACATTGAAGTTCCCGACACTATTTTTGAGCTCATTTACAATTGCTCCTACAAGGATGACTGCGTGCTGTCTCTGTGGGATCTTCGCTATCTGGTTTTTCTGCACCGGAACCTGGAAGGACAGGCCGTGGTGGGCGAGATGATAGTGAACAAGGAAATTGCCCAGGATGTGATTGAGATCATGAGGGAACTGTATGATGCCTCATATCCCATTGAAAAGGCCAGACTGGTGGATTATTATGATGCCGATGATGAAAAGTCCATGGCCGATAACAACACCGTCTGCTTCAACTGGCGTACGGTATCCGGAACAGGAGTGATATCAAAACATGCCATCGGAATGGCAATAGACATAAATCCCCTTTATAATCCTTCCTATAAGTTTAAGGAAGGAGTAGAGATGATCTACCCCGAGGTGGGTGAGGAGTATGTGGACCGAATGTCAGGTTATCCTTACCAGATTGAACGGGGTGATGCCTGCTACAATGCGTTCGTGCGGCATGGTTTCAAGTGGGGCGGTGCGTGGAAATCTCTCACGGACTACCAGCATTTTGAGAAGTAACCCGATTCCAGTTATTCTTTTTTTGCGTACCTTTGCGGCGAGTTACGGTGAAGTGTGCCGTAGCAAGTGTGCTTGGAACCACTATAAAAACAAGTAAAATGTCCGCAAAAACAAATTCTGAGGGGCAGCGTGGGCTGTCCGTTACCTTCGTGGTGTTGGCAGTGACTTTCTGCGTCTGCCTTATTACTTCAAATCTTTTCGTGCCAAGACTTTGGCGAGTTGGAAACACTTGGATGCAGCTCTCAGGTGCTGTAGTCATTTTCCCCATCTCTTACATTATCAATGACCTGCTGACCGAGGTTTACGGTTACCGCAAGGCCATGAAGGTAATCTGGATGGGATTTGCAATGAGTGCATTCGTGGCACTTGCAGCAGGTCTGGTAAGTATCCTGCCTGCTCCCATTGATCCTGAGAACCAGGCTGTGGCCGACAGTTTCAATCATCTGTTCGGACTCATTCCGCGCACCACAGCCGCATCGCTGCTGGCATTCATTCTGGGATCTCACATGAACGCATGGGTGCTGTCCAGCATGAAGATTGCCACCAAGGGTAAGGGATTCGGATGGCGTGCCGTTGTATCGAGTATTGTAGGTGAACTATCCGATTCAGTGATTTTTTACCCGCTCGCGTTCATCGGCTCAATGCCTTTCAAGACAATCCTGTCGATAATCTTTACTCAGGTTACCGTCAAGACTCTTTATGAGGTTGTCATCCTTCCCGTTACCGCGCTGATTTCACGCAAACTCAAGGAAAAAGAAGGAATAGACACCTTCGATTACGATATAAAATACAACCCCTTTAAAATCGGAAAGTAATTTTCAATTTTCAATTTTCAATTCGTAAATCATGTCCGAAGACAGAAAACAGGAGGGCCTTTCCGCCCTTGGTCACAAGACCGCATATTCAACTGATTATAATCCCGATGTCCTGGAGGCATTTGAGAATCTCAATAAGGAGAATGACTACTGGGTGCGTTTTAACTGCCCCGAGTTTACTGCCCTGTGCCCAATTACCGGACAGCCCGATTTTGCCGAGATCCGCATCAGTTATATCCCTGATGTTAAGATGGTTGAGAGCAAGTCTCTCAAACTCTATCTGCACAGTTACCGTAATCACGGCGGATTCCACGAGGATTGCGTGAACCGCATCATGAAGGATCTTATCAAGCTGATGGATCCCAAGTACATTGAGGTTACCGGATTCTTTGTTCCGCGCGGCGGCATCTCAATCTATCCCTACGCCAACTACGGCCGTAAGGGCACCAAGTACGAGGCTCTGGCTGAAAAGAGAATGGAGACCCATGAGTAAGACAGAGATTGTTCTTAAGTGGCTCGAGGAGCACGGGATAGAGTATCAGGTGCACTACCATCCGCCGTTGCCTACCATTGAGGAGGCGCTGGCTTATTGGAAGAACATTGACTCAACCCACTGCAAGAACCTCTTCTTCAGGAACCATAAGGGTAACCGACACTACATGGCCAGTTTTGAATGTCACAAGAACCTGGACATTCACGGGCTGGAGCATATCGTACGTCAGGGTAAACTGAGTTTTGCCAGTCCCGAGCGTATGGACCGGTGCCTGGGCGTTGCGCCGGGTTCAGTCTGCGCATACGGACTCATAAACGATATGAATCTTGCGGAGCATCCCGCAATCATTTCGGCCGATGGCTCACGCGACTTTGGCTGGGTGAAGGAGGGTGTGAATCCCAAAGAGCTGTTTGACAACGGTCACCGCGTAAAGTATTTCCTTGACGCCGACCTCAAGACCGCAGAGCGCGTATCATTCCATCCCTGCGAGAATACCGCAAGCGTAGTGGTATCGAACGCAGGTTTACTTCGCTTCCTTGAAATCTGGGGCGGCGAAGTTGAGTGGATTACGGTTTAAGATATTTCTTATACATCTCGGCAAGCTCATCGGGAGTGACACCAAGGGTGCGGGCGGTCTCGAAGAATTCGGCGGCCTGCGTTGAGATG
>JAEEGJ010008777.1_pt1 | contig 27619 bp, 21 predicted proteins | sample 8958761 | NCBI WGS metagenome assembly JAEEGJ01 (sample SAMN16246546, study PRJNA631951) | gut metagenome | biome: gut microbiome; feature: rumen; material: RS-attached | host: Bos | place: Iran: Karaj | collected 2018-10 | reverse complement strand
TTAAGTTTAATTTACAGCTCTTCGCACATAAGAAGGGAATGGGTTCCACCAAGAACGGCCGTGAATCCCAGTCCAAGAGATTAGGAGCGAAGAAAGGTGACGGACAGTCAGTTCTGGCCGGCAATATTCTTGTCAGACAGCGTGGTACTAAGATCCATCCCGGTACAAACGTAGGTATCGGATCTGATGACACACTTTTCGCTTTGATTGACGGTAAGGTCAAGTACGAGCGTATGGGCAAGGATAAGAAGCAGGTTAGCGTTTATCCTGTAGCCTAAGTTAGGTATTCAGTAGAAACCAACAGAGCAGTCTGCCGCTGTATCAGCGTGGACTGCTCTTGATTTTTTGAAGGAGAATCAGATGTTTATAGATCACTCAAAGATTTACGTTAAGGCCGGAGACGGCGGTAATGGCGCTCTCAGTTTTCATACCGAGAAGTATATTACCAACGGCGGTCCGGATGGCGGTGACGGCGGAGATGGCGGTAATGTCATCTTACAGTCGGCACCCAATCTGACGAGCCTTCAGAACTTCAGATTCAAGCACAAGTTCATTGCGCAGAACGGTGCGAAAGGCATGGGCAAGAAAATGTACGGCAAGCGCGGTGAGGACCTCGTTATCGGAGTCCCTGTCGGAACAGTCGTAAAAGATCTTGAGAGCGGTGACATAATTGCCGACCTCACAGAGCCCGGCCAGAAGATCGTTGTAGCCAGAGGCGGCAAGGGCGGTCTTGGAAACATGCACTATGCTAATTCCGTCAGACAGGCTCCCCAGTTTGCTACTCCCGGTGCTCCCGGTGAAGAACGCGAACTCTCGATCGAGTTAAAGCTTATCGCTGACTGCGGTCTCGTAGGATTCCCTAATGCAGGCAAATCCACACTCCTGTCAGTTCTCACCAGAGCTAAGCCTAAGATCGCGGATTACCCGTTCACAACTTTAGAGCCGGTTCTTGGCGTAGTTTCCAAGGATGACTTCTCTTATGTCATTGCCGACATTCCGGGAATCATTGAGAATGCTCACGAAGGAGCTGGTCTCGGCCATGACTTCTTAAGACATATCGAGAGAACAAGACTTCTCGTTCACGTTGTAGACCTGTCAGCAACAGACGGCAGAGATCCCATCGAGGATTTCAAGACGATCAACAATGAACTTGAGGAATTCAGCCTTGATCTCGCATCAAGACCGCAGATCGTTGTCGGTAACAAATGTGACGGAGCATCTGAAGAAGATGTAAAGAAGTTTGTCGACACGGTTAAGTCCATGGGATATGAAGATGTATATATCATCTCGGCTGCCGGCATGATAGGTGTCACAGAATTGGCTGACAAGATTACAGAGGCAGTAAGCAAGCTTCCTCCCACGATCCTTCACGATATCGCTGACGGCGGTGAGAGAGTCTACACATTTGATGAAGGCAAGAAATATGAAATTATCATCAATGAGGATGGTAATTTTGAAGTTACAGGCAAGTGGATAAACAAGATCTTCAACTCAACAAACTTTGAAGATACTGAGTCAACCAATTTCTTCCAGAGAACGCTCGAGAACGAGGGCGTTTTTGAGGAACTCAAGAAAATGGGCGTTAAAGAGGGCGATACGGTCAAGGTTTGCGAGCTCGAATTTGATTATTATGACTAAGATTTCACAATCCGGGTCTTTTATTAACGGTTTGTTCACAAATGTTCCCTAGTAGTGCCTTAATGGTGCTGTATGATTCAAGTGTAAGAACAAAGGACGCGTGATTGCACTTTATAGTTTTGAGTTTGTTTGTAGAGAAACCGCAGTGAAACCCCTGCGGTTTCTTTTTTGTTTGGTTTTTCAAGTCTTTATTTTTATAACTTATAGAGTAAAATAGAACTTGCTTATTTATTTAATAAGAAAGGGATAGTATGGAATTCCTTCTTCAGATTATTACAAATAAAGTTTTGATCGTCGGTGTCGTATCGTGGTTCCTGGCGCAGGTTTTCAAAACAATCAGCAATTTGATCCTGACTAAGAAGTTCAGTATTGAGAGACTTTTTGGTGACGGCGGTATGCCGAGCGGTCATTCTGCTACAGTTGTTTCCGTAGCAACGGCAATCGGACTTTATGAAGGATTTGACACAGCGTATTTCGCGATCGCAGCAATTTTGGCAATTATCGTAATGCATGATGCCATGAACGTCAGATATCAGGCAGGTAAACAGGCTGAGCTGTTAAATGTCATGGCAGAGACTTTCGAGAAGATCACAGGTGCTGATCTTCCAAACGAAGAAAAGCTTAAAGAGCTTTTGGGCCATACACCTTTGCAGGTTGCTGCAGGCTTTGTTCTTGGAGTGGCTACCGCAATCGTAATGTATATCTTCTTCTGACAAATACCATGATCACGGCTGAGATACGTTCTGAATTACTTAAGCTTCAGGATCCCAAATACAGGGATTTTCAAGTTAACCTGATTCCGACGGTCGCGCCTGAAAAGATCAATGGTGTCAGAACTCCGGAACTCCGCGCACTTGCCAAGACTCTTGCGAAGAGAGAAGACATATCGGATTTCTTAAACGATCTTCCGCACGAGACTTTTGAAGAGAACCAGCTTCACGCATTTATCCTGTCAGGGATGAAGGACGTTGAAGCATGCATTAAACTCGTTGATAAGTTCCTTCCTTTTGTTGATAACTGGGCTACATGCGATCAGATGTCTCCCAAGATTTTCAAAAAGCATAAGAAACTTCTGCTTGAATATGTTGATAAATGGATCAAGTCAGATCACACGTATACAAAGCGTTTTGCAATTGGAATGCTGATGGAACATTTCCTTGATGATGATTTCAAGACTTCGTATCTTACCAAGGTTGCGAGAGTCAGGTCAGATGAATATTACGTCAACATGATGATCGCCTGGTATTTCGCTACAGCACTTGCAAAACAGTACGATCAGACAGTACCCTATATTGAAAAACAAAAACTCGATATATGGACACACAATAAAAGTATACAAAAGGCTGTTGAAAGCTATAGAATCACAGAAGAACAGAAAGCATATCTCAAGACATTAAAAAGAAAGGCGTGAATCATATGATCTATACGGTTACTCTTAATCCTGCAGTCGACATCAGCATTCACGTTAAAAAGACTCTCAAGGCTGGCGGCGTAAACAAGTCCACATCCTTGAGAACTGATCCCGGCGGAAAAGGTGTTAACGTTTCAAAGACGCTTAAAGTATTGGGCAGAAAGTCCGTTATCTGCACTGCGATCTGCGGTGACGACGGTGAAGCGTTCCTGGGTATGCTTAAGGCTCTCGGATTCGAAGTTATCTGTGTCAGATATCCTGTCGGAAATACGAGAACAAATGTAAAGATCACAGGTGATGACGGAATTACTACAGAGATCAACGGTACAGGCCCGTTCTATGACAAGGCAACTGTTGAATCACTTAAGACACAGATCAGGGAAAGACTCGTATCAGGCGATATCGTTGTTTTATCAGGAAGTCCGCCGGTAGGTTCACCCTTAAGCATCTATGCGGGATTTATTAAGAGTTTCCAGGAAGTTGAAGGCGTTAAGATCATCCTCGATGCTTCCGGCAGATATTTGAGAGAAGGTTTGAGCTTAAAGCCTTATGCGGTTAAGCCTTCAAGCAGCGAACTCGGAATCGAGAACGATCCTGAGATCGCAATGGAAGAAGCACGCAACATCATCGCACAGGGTATTGAGCGCTGCGTTGTTTCCATGGGAGACAAAGGTGCCGTTTATGCTGACGGAGTTATCGATGCATTGTATTCCGAGGCGTTGGCTGTCAATGTCAGCTCCACTATAGGATGTGGCGATGCAATGACAGCAGGTCTTGCTTATGCGGCAAATGAGAAACTTAAGCCTTCCGATACGTTCAGACTTTGCATGGCTCTCGCAGGAGCAGAGGCAGAGACTGAAGGTACCAATCCCCCGCAAAGGAAGCGCGTCAAAGAACTTATGAAGGCAATGCCGAGATAAGGACAATAACAGTCCCCGGTATTGCAACAGGCAAACAAACGTTCTAAAATAGATTCATAAGATTTATTAACATTACGAAGATATTTAGGACACGCGATCTATGTTTAAACTGGTATCAGATTTCAAGCCTTCGGGTGACCAGCCGGCGGCTATAAATAACCTTGTTCAGGGTATAAACGACGGTAAGAAGGCTCAGACCCTTCTCGGTGTTACCGGCTCGGGCAAGACTTTCACAATGGCAAACATAATCGAGAGGGTACAAAGACCCACTCTTGTTCTTGCGCATAACAAGACTCTGGCAGGACAGCTCTATGCCGAGTTCAAGGAACTGTTTCCTGAGAACGCAGTTGAATACTTTATCTCATACTACGATTACTATCAGCCTGAGGCATATATTGCCGCAACTGACACATATATAGAGAAGGACTCATCCATAAACGATGAGATCGACCGTATGCGTCACGAAGCAACAAAGTCACTCCTTACGAGAGATGACGTTATTATCGTTGCATCGGTATCCTGCATCTACGGTATCGGTGAGAAGGATGATTATCTGTCTTTGGCTCTCATGCTGGAGACAGGCCTTGAAGTCTCCATGGATATTGTCATGGGTCAGCTCATCAACATGCAGTACTCACGTAATGATTTCGATCTTCAGAGAGGATCGTTCAGACGTAAGGGTGACATCATCGATATCTGGACTCCTGATTCTGAACACACACTTACAAGACTCAGTTTCTTCGGCGATGAGATCGAGAAGATTAGTTATGTTGATGCAATCACGGGTAAGACTGAATTTACCAGAGATTACATTGAGCTTTTCCCGGCATCACACTATGCAACGGGCAGGGCAAAACTTAATAAGGCAATTGACAGGATCGAGGCAGAACTCGAAGTAAGACTCAAAGAACTTCGTGAAGCCGGTGACATGATCGCCGCATACCGTCTCGAGCAGCGTACACGTTACGATGTCGACATGTTAAGAGAGACAGGTTTCTGCAAAGGAATCGAGAACTATTCCAGACACATAGCAGGCAGAGAAGCAGGTGAACCGCCGTGCACGCTCATGGACTTCTTCCCGGATGATTTCCTGCTGTTTATCGATGAGTCTCACCAGACGATCCCGCAGGTCGGTGCCATGTATAACGGTGACCGTTCCAGAAAAGAGATGCTCGTACAGTACGGTTTCAGACTTCCTTCAGCATTCGATAACAGACCGCTGAAGTTTGATGAATTTGAACAGCGCATGGGACAGACGATCTTTGTCAGCGCTACGCCTGCTGATTATGAGAAGGAACACAGTGAGCAGATCGTTGAACAGATGATAAGACCTACAGGTCTGTTGGAACCTGAGATCTTTATCCGTCCTGTTGAAGGACAGATCGAAGACATTCTTGCCGAGCTCAAGGAGCAGAAGAAGAGAGGCGATAAGAGCCTTATCATGACGCTTACGAAGAGAATGGCAGAAGACTTAACGGAGTTCCTCAAAAAGGAGAATATCAGAGTCACATATCTGCATTCAGATATTAAGGCTGTAGACCGTATGCAGATACTTAACCAGCTCAGATCTGACAAAATAGATGTCATCGTCGGAATCAATCTCTTACGAGAAGGAATCGATCTTCCTGAAGTATCACTTCTCATGATCCTTGATGCCGACAAGGAAGGTTTCTTGAGATCCGAGAGATCGCTCATCCAGATAATCGGACGATGTGCGCGTAATGATCACGGGCGGGTAATCCTTTATGCTGATGAAGTAACTGATTCAATGATGAACGCAGTTTCTGAGACCAACAGAAGAAGAGACATTCAGAAGAAATATAACGAAGAAAATAACATCACTCCGAGAACGGTTAAGAAGGCTGTCCGCGATGTATTTGACATCGTTGCCGAGAACAGCAAAGACTCTTCCGGCAAGGGCAGAGGCAAGTCTTCGAAGGGCGGCGGTATCGATGCTGCCAAGCTCATTAACGAAGGTGTTTCAGGTGGAACAGAAGAAGAGAATAACAAGCTTATCGATAAGCTCACAATAGAGATGACAAAGGCTGCCAAGGATCTCGATTTCGAGAGGGCGGCAGAGATAAGAGACATAATCATCGAACTCAAGGGGAAGAAGTAATGAGCGGCTTTTGTCACTTACATCTTCATACTGAATACAGTCTCCTTGATGGTGCGATAAAGATCAAGGATCTTGCACAGCGCCTTAAGGAAATGGGCATGACGTCATGTGCAATTACGGATCACGGAGTTATGTACGGTGCAGTATCTTTCTATCGTGAGATGAAGGCTAACGGCATACATCCGGTTATCGGATGTGAAGTCTATGTGGCACCCGGTTCCAGATTCGATAAGACAATGGGTCCCGGCAAAGAAGACAGGTACTATAACCACCTGATACTTCTTGCGAAAGATAATGAAGGACTTACCAATCTCAACAGACTTGTATCGAGTGGTTTTACCGAAGGTTTTTACAGAAGACCGAGAATCGATGAAGAACTATTGGAGAAGTGGCACGGTGGTCTTATCTGTCTGTCCGGATGTCTGGCGGGTAAGCTGTCAACGTTTATTCTGAACGGAGAAACAGACAAGGCTGCTCAGACAGCGATCTGGTATGACAAACTGTTCGGAAGAGGCAATTACTATCTCGAGATCCAGGCCAATACAACGCCAGAACAGGCGAAGGTTAATGCTGCTCTCGTGAAGATATCACATGAGACAGGCATTCCGCTTGTTGCGACAAACGACTGTCATTACCTGATGAAGGAAGACTACGAAGCGCAGGATATCCTTCTTTGCATTTCAACTGCTGCACGAATTGATGACGAGAACAGAATGCGCATGACCAGCAACGACTTCTACGTTAAGTCTGAGACTGAAATGAGACGATTCTTCCCGGAACTTTCTGAAGCAATAGAGAACACCGGTAAGATCGCAGAAATGTGTCATGCCGAATATGATTTTGAGACCATACATCTTCCTGTTTACGAAGTGCCTGAAGGTTACAGTACACACGAAGAATATTTATCTGACCTGACATATAAGGGACTCGAAAAAAGGTTTGAAGTAACACCGCCTACTGGCAGTGTAGATGACTACATGAAACGTGCCGAGTACGAATTGTCAGTCATCAACAGCATGGGTTATACCGATTACTATCTGATCGTTTGGGACTTTATCAATTACGCCAAAACACATGATGTTGCAGTAGGACCGGGAAGAGGTTCCGGTGCAGGTTCACTGGTTGCATATGCAGTCGGTATCACTGATATCGATCCAATCAGATACGGACTTGTTTTCGAGAGATTTTTGAATTCCGAGAGAGTATCGATGCCGGACTTTGACGTCGACTTCAACGATGAGAGAAGACAGATTGCAATCGATTACGTTACGGAAAAATACGGCAAATCCAGAGTCGCGCATGTAATCACATTCGGCACTCTTGCAGCAAGGCAGGCGGTGAAGGATGTAGCTCGTGTTCTTAACATGCCTATTGCGCAGAGCAACAAACTTACGAAGATGATCCCGTTCTCACCGGGAATGACTCTGAAGCAGGCACTTGAGATCAGCACTGAATTCAAGGAAGCATACGAAGGAGATGCTGAGACCAAAAAGGTTGTCGACATGGCCATGCGTGTTGAAGGTCTTCCGCGTAATGCCGGAACGCATGCAGCAGGTATTATTATCTCAGGTAAAGACATCACGGATATTGCTCCTCTGGCAGTAAATGATGAGACAGTTGCGGTACAGTTTGCTAAGACTGATGTAGAAAGTATCGGACTTCTTAAGTTCGACTTTTTGGGTCTTAGAACGCTTACTGTTTTGCAGGATGTAAAAGAACTTGTAAGACAGAATCACGGAGTGGATATCGATCTCGACAGGATACCTCTGGATGATCCAGGAGTATTTAAGATGATCGGCCGTGGTGAGACAGTAGGCATATTCCAGCTTGAGAGCCGCGGAATGACTTCGTTCATGAAGCAGCTTGAACCTGAGAGCCTGGAAGATATCATCGCAGGTATCTCGCTTTACAGACCCGGTCCTATGGATCAGATTCCGAAGTATGTTGACTGCAAGAGAAATCCTTCTCACATTACATATGATCATCCGCTCCTTGAACCTATCCTCAACGTTACATACGGATGTGCGATCTATCAGGAACAGGTAATGCAGATCGTAAGAGATCTTGCAGGTTTTTCCATGGGCCAGTCAGACAACATCAGACGTGCAATGAGTAAGAAGAAAAAGTCCATGATGGAGAATTACAGAAATCTCTTCATGTATGGCGGTACAGATGACAAAGGCCGTCAGGTCGACGGATGCATCAAGCGTGGTGTGCCTGAGAAAACTGCTGCAAAGATCTTCGATGATGTTGCAGGATTTGCCGGTTATGCTTTTAACAAATCACACGCTGCATGTTATGCCGTCGTAGGCTACTGGACTGCATATTTCAAATACTACTATCCGACTGAGTTTATGGCTGCAACGCTTAACTCTTTCAGAACGGATCTCGGTAAGGCGTCCTATTACATTTCCTGCTGTTCTGCAATGGGAATTGAAGTGCTGCCTCCTGACATAAACAAGAGCCGTGAACGATTTACAACTGAAGGTGACCGCAAGATAAGAATCGGTCTGTCGGTTATCAAGAATGTAGGTGAAGGTGCTGTCCTCGACATATTAAATGACAGAGAGAAAAACGGACCATATAAATCATTTGAAGACTTCGTTGTCAGAGCTGCAAAGATAAGCGTTAAGAAGCCCGTTGCGGAAGCATTGATACTTGCTTCGTGCATGGATTCATTCGGACTTACAAGAGCACAGATGACGGCTTGTGTTCAGACAGAATTGGAGAAGCTCGCACATGAAGAGAGCCGCAATATCGAAGGTCAGTTGTCGCTGTTTGATTTCGGTGACAGCGGCAGTTCCAGTGCTTCCATTTTCATCCCTGATATTCCTGAGTACCCGGATTCGCAGAAACTCGGTTATGAGAAGGAAATGGTAGGTATTTATCTGTCCGGAAATCCTCTCGCTTCTTATACAAAACTCATTTCGGAGATTGCTACTTTCGACATGTCTGAGGCAGCAGATATTCTTGCACTCTCAGGAAGCGATGCGTTAGACGATAACAGGCAGATCGCAATATGCGGAATGGTAACTGACAAGAAGACCGGATATACGAAGAAAAAGACCATGATGAGCACCATCAGCTGTGAAGATTTAAGCGGCTCGTTTGAAGTGCTCTTATTCGGAAAGAAATTCGATGAATATAACAGGATGGTCGAGAAGAACAAGCCTTACATTTTCATCGGCAGAAGACAGATGAGAGAGGGCGGCGAGTTATCACTGTTTGCAGACAGCTGTTTTGAACTGTCAGATGATCCTGCGCTTTTAAGTTACATACGTAACGACAGATCTTATCAGACTGCATTAAGGGAGAGAGACGGCGGTCAGGCGGCAAGACCTGTTGCCACTGTTCCTGTGCAAACACAAATGCCGGCGGCTGCACCTGTACAACAGACGCAGACAGCACCTGCACCGGTTGCTCCCAAACAGGATGGCGGAGTACAGGTAATGAGGATCCATTATTCAGGCAGGCCTGATTCAAAAGGTTTCTCAAGACTTCTGAATTTCCTTGCGTATTTTCATGGTAATATGCCTGTAGAGGTTCTTTTCGAATCAGATAAGAGCGTAATAAGACTTGATGACATCTGCAGGATACAGCCGGATGCCGCAATACTTAATAAACTTGCAGAATTAGTAGGTGAAGATAATATCGAGATGCTGTAAGGAGGAATTACGATGAACGAGAAAGACGTAGCTGAACTTAACCGCATAGTAAAGGAATGCAATCACATAGTCTTCTTCGGAGGTGCCGGTGTTTCTACCGAGAGCGGCATCCCTGATTTCAGAAGTAAGGACGGACTTTATAACCAGCACGATGTTAAGTTTGACAGATACAGTCCGGAATACCTCTTAAGCATCGATTGTCTTGTCGACCATCCTGATGTTTTCTATGAGTTCTACAGACAGAAACTCAACACGGCAGGAATTGAGCCTAACAGAGCTCACTATAAGCTTGCCGAGATGGAGAAGGCCGGAAAACTCGACGGCATTATCACACAGAATATCGACGGCCTTCATCAGAGAGCGGGAAGCAAGAATGTACAGGAAGTTCACGGTACTACATTCCGCAATTACTGCATGAAGTGTCATGAGAAATATCCTTATGATTTCATCTTCAAATCTGAAGGTCCCATTCCGAGGTGTCCTGCCTGCGGCGGTATGGTAAGACCTGATGTTACTCTTTATGGTGAGGGTCTTCCTCAATCAGCATGGATCGAATCCAAGAGACTAGTGTTCAGAGCTGACTGTCTTATTATCGGCGGTACGTCCCTGGCAGTTCAGCCGGCAGCGTCACTTGCTTATGATTTCATGGGCAAGTATCTGGTAATTATCAACAGGGATAAGACGTTTGCCGACAGAAATGCACATCTCGTATTTCATGATAATATTACTGAGGTTTTGGACTCAATTAAGTTAGACGATTAAGGAGCTTTTGTGGGGAAAGTCAGGAAGATCGTAATTACGGCCGTAGCAATATTTACGGCCTGTGCCGCTGTGTTCTCAGTGGTTAACAGAATAAAAGCAAAACAGTTAACGCAGACGGTCAGGGCCGTGGATGCTCTTGTGCGGAATACTCCTGCCGCGGGCGATGAACTCTATCTGCAGTTATCCGCCGGAGACCTTTTTCAGCTCACGGATAACCTGTGGACATATGAGTATGGCGATGATGAGCAGATGATTGTTGTTCCTGTGTTTTCTGATACGGATATCGGGGGCAGTTCAGTGCTCTTTGTGAAGGTTCAGGCTTCTGATACCGGAATGCCGGATAAAGTAGCTCAGGCATACCGAGACTATTATCAGAAGATCCTTGACCGTCTGCTCGAGAAAAAGGCGGAAGGCTTACCTGAAAATTCCAATGTATCGGAAGAAGAATTTGATGAGCTGATAGCTCTTATGGAAAGTAAGGTATCAGATGAAGCCTATGCAGCCGATAAGTCGTACGTTGCTTCTTATACACTGACTGCTACAGGCATGCCTGATTATCAGATGATCAGTTTTGTTTCAGGCTTTGTGGCGATGCTTCTTGGAATCGTGTTGCTCTATGCGGTTCTGGGTATATGGATCAGCGGTAAAAAGCTTGTTATAGGCAGCATTGCTGTTGTGACCGCATCAGCAATAGTCGGAGTGATCCTGCTTAGAAATGAGATAGCTACCATGATGTCCATCAGAGAGTATGCTCCCGGAATGTACGTTTGCAATGTTACGAACGATTATAAGCTTGATGAACTCCTGTCCGTGGATATTAAAAATTCTGATGCAATGATCGAGATAGGAAGCAAAACCCTTTTGGGAGGAGTACCGCTTTCTACTGATGCGCATAACTATGCCTGTTCTTCCTTCAGTTGTGTAGATAAGGATGGTACCCATATGTTTGGACGTAATTACGACTATTTGGATGCGGATGGAATGATCTTATATTCCGATCAGGAAGGAGCTTATGCTTCGATTGCTGTTTGTGACTTAAGCTGGGTAAACATGGCAGGCGAAGGCCAGATTGCTGAACCTGATTCGTTTATCGGCCGGTATGTCTTAAGAGGCATTTCTCCTTTGATGTGTGTAGATGGAATGAATGATCAGGGACTGGGTATTTCAATTCTGTCTCTCAGTTATGCGGAGTACAGGGAAGATACTGATAAAACTGATACGATAGTCCTGATCATGATAAGGGCGATCCTTGATAAATGCGCTACTGTTGATGAGGCTGTAGCCCTGCTGTCTTCTTACGATGTGCATTCGATGTTTAGCAGGGATTTCCATCTTTTTATCACTGATAAGTCTGGAAAGAGTGTTATTGCCGAATGGGTTGACGGCGAATTGACTGTTACTGAAATAGATCATGTAACGAATTACAACATTGCGGCTCATGAATATGATGAGGAGGACAGGTTTGTAGCGATGGAGAACAGGCTCGCAAAGACCGGCGGAGTGTTGTCCATAGAGGAAGCTTTGGATCTCCTGCATGATGTTGCACAGACTTCAGATACTGTCCAGACGGAATGGTCCTGTGTTTATGATCTTGATCACTTTGTCCTGTATATTTATAACGACTGCGACAGGGACAATGTCTATATCATTTCCCCGGAATCTTTTGGCGTAAGAGACTGATTTGATTATCCGGTGTTTGGTGTATACTGTCTTCCATAGGGATAGACAGGAGACAGATTATGAATACGCGTAAATGTTTTACAGAAATTACCGGCATTTTGCTTGTTTGTGCGATTCTTTTAAATTTCACCGGATGCAGTAAGTTCATAGAAGCTTTGAATTCCGAACGGTATGGTGCCAAGAGGCTTGCCAGAAAAGAAGCTGAAGAGATATTCAAGATGCTCCAGGAAGAAGACATTGAAGGTTTGTCTGCTCTGTTCTCGGAAGATTCAAGAAAATACCATAACATTGAGATGGAATGGGAACTGTTCTTTGACCGTATAGACGGCAATATCGTCTCTTATTCAGGTATCTCTTTCCCGGGTGAGGGAATGGGTGTTGATAAGGACGGCGTGATCTACGATTCACATCTTTCGATCAATTTCAAGAACGTTAAAACGGATACCGGTACGGTCTATAAGGAATTCGGTTACTATCAGACCAGGATCGATACCAGAAATCCCGAGCTCGAAGGCATAAACGTATTTACCGCGCAGATTCCGGGGACAAATACTTTTATTGATGTCGGCGGTTTCTCATCCGAATACGATTATTAAGCATAAATTCTGTCCTCATATTGAGCACTCTCTTATATTATTTTATAATACGGTCCGTCTTCAATTAGTGTATAATTCTTGAAGATATTCTTTATTTCGGAGGCATTTTATGGGCAGACTTCTTTATGATGAGAGTAATCTCCCTGAGATCAGCAGCCTTAAGGCTTTGGATTATGACACAGTAGATAAGTCTACTGTTGAACCTATAAAGCGTGTTGGTGTACTTACAAGCGGCGGCGACGCTCCCGGTATGAATGCTGCTATCAGATCTGTAGTAAGAGCCGGTATCAATGCAGGATTTGAGATGTACGGCGTAACCAGAGGCTATCACGGACTCTGGAAGGGCGAGATCAAGCAGCTCGACGGCAGAAGCGTATCAGAGACTCTGCAGCGCGGCGGTACATTCCTCATGACAGCAAGATCACAGACTTTTATGACTGATCAGGGTGTTCTTAAGGGCGCACGCATGATGGAAGCATATGAACTTGATGCTCTTATCGTAATCGGCGGTGACGGTTCGTATAAGGGCGCAAGAGCTTTGGCAAGAATCGGAATGCCCGTAATCGGTCTGCCGGGTACGATCGATAACGATATTTCTTCAACTGAATATACCATTGGATACGATACGGCAATGAATACTGCAATGCAGTGCATCGATAAGTTGAGAGATACGGCATCTTCTCACGAGCGTTGCTCAGTTATCGAGGTAATGGGAAGACATGCAGGATGGATCGCACTTAACGTAGGTATCGCTACAGGTGCTGAAGCAATCCTCATTCCTGAGGTTCCTTTCGATTTCAACAGGGATGTACTCAGAGTAATCCTCGACGGACGCAACACAGGTAAGAAGCACTACATCGTAATCGTTGCTGAGGGTGTCTGCAAAGCAGAAGATGTTGCTAAGCAGATCGAGGAAGCAACAGGTATTGAGGCCCGTCCTACTATTCTGGGTCACCTCCAGAGAGGCGGTTCTCCGACATTGAGAGACAGAACGATCGCGAGCCTTATGGGCATCAAGGCTATTGACTGTCTCGTAGAGAAGAAGTTCAACAGACTTGTTTGCATGCAGCACGGCGAGATCACTGACGTTGATATCGAGAAGGGTCTTGAGATGACTAAGACCATTACACCTGATGTAATTGCTAACGCAAAGAGACTTGGTTGATCCTTCAGTTAATTAGAGGACATACATAACCATGTACGAATTTTTAAGCTTTGAAGAGAGCCTTGAGCGGAAGAAGATCCGCGGGCGCGTCTTGAATACGCTTGAATTCAATAAGATCAGAGACAGCGTTACGGCAAAGGCCAGAACGTCTTACGGACGCGAACTTTGCGCTGACATGGCGCCCTGCTGTGACGTAGAATACGTAACAAAAGAACTTTCATGCACGAAGCAGGCTATGGAGCATATCTTAAGATTCGGTATGCTTCCTTTGGGCGGTTTCAGAGATTTAAGAGAACCGCTTACTTATGCTAAAGCAGGCGGTACTCTGACCTGCGGTCAGCTCCTTGAAGTTGCTTCGTTCCTAAGATCTTCAGAAGAGATCAAGAAGTCGGTTGCCAAGGCCAGAACCGCCGGTTCTCCGTTTGTCGACGAGACAGAGCCCGATGTGTGCTCTTATATCGATGATGTTGAGACTTGTGATGAACTTCTGGAGAAGATCGACAGTGCCATCCTGGGCCAGGATGAAGTATCCGACAAGGCCAGCAGAGATCTGGCATCCATCAGAAGAGAACGCAAGAATATCGCAAGCGGCATCAGATCGCTCCTTGACCGCGTTATCCAGAATCACGCAGATATGCTCCAGGAGAGTCTCGTAACCCTCAGAGAGGGCAGATACTGTATTCCGGTTAAGGCTGATTTCAACGGCAGGATCGAGGGTATCGTTCACGGTGCATCTTCTTCCGGACAGACTCTTTTCATTGAGCCGATGAGCGTTGTTGAAGCTAACAACAAGATCGCTGAATTGAACTTTGCTGAAGCTGCAGAGATCCAGAGGATACTCAAGAAGTTTTCTGATGAGGTCGTATCGATCGGCAAAGTAATCGAGAAGAACATGGCGATCGCATCCCGTCTTGATTATGTTTTCGCGAAAGGCGAATACGGTGTTGAGACAAATGCATTCTGCCCTGCACTTAATACTGAAGGAAGGATCGATCTTAAGGGTGCAAGACACCCGTTGATCTCCAAGGAAACTGTTGTTCCTGTTGATATCAATGTAGGCAGCACTTATGACGCACTCATCGTTACCGGACCTAATACGGGCGGTAAGACGGTATCACTTAAGACATGCGGTCTTCTCGTTCTCATGACAATGGCAGGACTTCCGATTCCGACTGAGAGCGGTTCTGAAGTCTGTGTTTTCGACAGGGTTCTGGCAGACATCGGTGATGAACAGAGCATCGAAGAGAGCCTGTCCACATTCTCTGCCCACATGTCTAATATCGTGTTCATTTTGAAGAACATCAGAGGTAAGTCTCTGGTCCTTTTGGACGAGCTCGGCTCAGGTACTGACCCGACGGAAGGTGCAGCTCTTGCCATCTCCATTATCGAGGAACTCCGCAAGAAGAACTGCATCGTAATGTCGACAACGCATTACAGAGAACTCAAGGGTTATGCTGAAACTACAGAAGGCGTCATGAACGCTTCATGTGAGTTCGATACAGAGACCCTCGCTCCCACGTATAAACTCATTACGGGCAGGCCGGGTTCATCCAACGCGTTCGTAATCTCCAGCAAGCTCGGACTGTCTAAGACAATTCTCGAAAATGCGAAAGCAAGGATGTCCACTGATGAACTTCAGTATGAAGAGCTTCTTGCCAAGGCTGAGGAAGAGGCTAAGAAGGCGAAGAATCTTGCTGATGAGAATGAGAGACTCAACAGAGATCTTAAGGCACAGATGGCTAAGCTCGAAGAAGAGAATGCCAAGCTCAAGCAGTCTAAGACAAAGATATTGAATGACCTGAAAGCCGAGCAGAAAAAGCTCCTTCAGGAGAAAGAACAGGAACTCACAGAAGAACTCCGCGAGCTCAGGAAAAGATCCAGAGACATGGATAAGCATGCCCGTGAGCAGGAACTCAATAAGATCAGAAGAAAGCTCAGGGCAGGGATCGATGATCTCACTGAAGACGACGATGAGGCAATTGAATCCGTTGCATTAAGCGGTGAGCCTGTTAAGGAAGTCATCAAGGGTGAGTGCTACTATGTTCCGTCTCTGGGACAGACAGGTATTGCAGAGTCTGACCTCTCCAAGAGCGGCAGCGTAAACATCGTATGCGGCAGCATGAAGATCGCCGTTAAGAAGAACCAGCTCATGATGCCTACCAAGGCCCAGCGCGATGAATTCATGAGAACAAAGAACGGCAGGGTTGCAGCCAAAACCAGAAATATCTCTAACAAGAATGCCGGCGACATTTCAAAGGCCAAGTTCAGTGCGGCAACTTCAACCAAGGCGGAGATCATGCTCATCGGCATGACGACTGCTGAAGCTGAATCCGCTTTGTATAAGTATTTGGAGGACTGTTCACTTGCGGGAATCAAGGAAGCTAGGATCGTTCACGGTAAGGGTACCGGAGCATTGAGATCCTGTGTCCAGGATATCCTGATCAAGGATGACAGAGTCGAATCTTACCGTGCAGGCGTACAGGGCGAAGGCGATGCCGGCGTTACGGTAATAAAGCTCAGATAACAGAGGATCGGAATATGTCAGAAAACAACGGTAATCAGATCATTGGAGAGACAAAAGAGAGCGAAGTAAAGACAGCTGAACTCCCCAAAAAGGTGAGGGTTGGTTTTGTTTTTCTGTCGCTCGTACCGGCTGCTGTATTTCTTGCCATACAGACAATGACGCAGATGCCGTTCATCATATTGGCAGCTGCTGATGTTTACAGAGGTGAGGTTGCTTCAAACGTAGCAAATCCTTCGGATGTGACAGAAAACCTTACGGCATTATTCAGTGAGAAATACGGTATCTATGCTTATCTCCTGTATTCCATTGTCGGCATAATCGTATTTGGAATCTGGTACTACAAGGGTTTTGTCAAAAAGGGTCCCAAGGTAAAACCCGGTCAGATCTTCGGAGTTAAATCTGTTATCGCTGTATTGGGATTTGGCATAGGTTTTTATTTTGTTATAAACGCATTATTGAATATCATTGAGATCCTGATGCCTGCAATTATCGCAGATTACAATCAGACCATGGAAACTGTCGGTCTGGGTTCTGATATGGTCATAACGATCGTTTACGCGATCGTCTTAGGACCCATTATCGAAGAGCTTGTCTTCAGAGGAGTTATTTTCGCATTCCTTGAGAAATCAGGTATCAAGCCCGTATGGATAATCGTTGTTACAAGTGCTTTGTTCGGCCTGGTTCATGTATATCCGGTCCAGGTGCTTTATGCTGCCATCTTAGGTCTGTTCCTTGGATTCATGAGATACAAATACCGTTCGATACTCATTACGATCCCTGCACACATGCTGCTTAACCTTATGGGAACCTTGGGAGAGATGGCTCTGGAACAGTTCAATCTGAGTAATGGCGTTTTGTTTATACTGGGAGGCGTTTCCCTGATCCTTATCGTTTTCCTCGTCGTGCTCGTTAACAGCGACAAAAAAGCCGTAAGGGTTTCGTGATCTGATAAACAGGGTATATCCTAATTTCAAAAAATATTTGATATAATTATTTGTAAATCAAAACAAACGGGAGAGATTACATTGCTTAGCGAAGAAGAACAGATGTCAGAGGCCCTGGTCAGGATCTTTGAAAACGTTGTTTTAACAGAAGAAAAATCTCTTCGTGCAGGTTACTTCAATGACCTGTCTATCGCTGAGATGCATACACTTACTGCAATCGGTCCGTACGATGCACGTACAATGACCAATACCGCAGAAGATCTTGGAATTACCACAGGTACCCTCACAGTCGCAATAGACAGACTGGTTAAGAAGGGTTATGTCCACAGAGAACGTGATAAGCGCGATAAGCGTATCGTAAGGATCAGCCTTACACATAACGGTAAGCTTGCATGCAGAATGAACAGCAAGTTCCACCGTGTTTTGGCCAAGCATATCCTCGCAGGTTACGATGCAGATGACAGAAAGCATCTGCTCGATCTTGTCAATGAAGTAGATCAGTATGTCGAGCAGCAGCTCAAGCGCTATGAAGGCAGCGAAAATGTCAGAGCTACTGCAAGACAGGTTGCCAAGGATACAACAAAGGAGAAGAAGTAAGATGAGCGATTCTAATATCCAGAGAGAGAAGGTTTTCGAGGACGTAGTACGTATCATGGCTGAGACGCTTGAGATTTCTCCCGAGGAGATTAGTTCTGATCTTAGCTTTAATTCCGATCTTCCTTTCGATTCCTTGCAGCTTTACGAGTTTGTAATCGATGTTGAGGAAACATATAATATCCGCCTTCCTGATGAAGTCTTAGATGAAGTTAAGACGGTTAACGATATCGTAGATGTAATCTTAAAGCTTGCTAACAAGGATTAATCTGCGGCCTTAAATGAAGAAACTCTTTATCGTTAACAGCAGGGCTGAGATAAGATCCCGCGCAAAATTTGAAGAAGCATATTCCAGGTGTTCGGCTGAGCACCCGGACGATTCACGCATTGTATATACTGAATTTGCAGGTCACGCCAGTGAAGTTGCGACCAAAGCCAGAGATGAGGAAGACCTCCTGGTTGTCGCATGCGGTGGTGACGGCACCATACATGAAGTCGGAAACGCGCTTGCGGAATCCAAGACTCCGCTTGCCTTTGTTCCACTCGGAACCGGTAATGACTTCACAAGATCCATAATGGACGAGAACCACAGATCAAACAGCAATGTCTGCGTGGAAGATATCTTCAACGACAATTTCCGTGTCATGGATATGGACCTCATTAAGGTCACTTCTTTCGACCGTGCAGGCTGCAAGATCGAATCAAGCTCTGCGTGGTGCCTGAATGTTGCATCCATCGGACTTGATACTGAAGTCCAACTCAGGGCAAAGGGCAAAGTTCTGGCACACCCTGATTCGCTGCTCATCAGGAAGACCTCATATCTCACATCTGCTTTGGGATGCATCTTCGGCAACCGTGCATTTGATTTTGAATTTGTTGCAAAGAGGGGAGACGGCAAGCCTGACACCTCGAAAGACAAGCGCTACACGCTTCTGGCTGTCTGCAACGCTTCGTATTACGGCAACGGATTCTGTCCGGCACCGGGTGCGGTTATTGACGACGGACTCATCAACTGCTGTGCTATTGATGATGTAAGTCTTCCGAGAGCCCTCTATCTGCTGACCAAGTACAAGGCTGGCAGGCACGAAGGTTACAACGAGATCGATAATTTTGTGACAACTTCCATTACGGTTAAGGCTACGGGACGCAGGGAACTCAACGGAAATTATGACGGTGAGGACTTTGCCGGTGCCAAAGTTGTATTCGAATGTGTTCCGTCATCTCTCAAAATTGCCAAGTTTGGAAGAGCATAACGGGTTAAGATTACATTTAGTCAATAATTCTTTCTTTTTATTATTAAATGGTATAATTACTAGTTATGAGCAACGTGGTGAGAAACAGCATTGAAAATTACAGAAAATACGGTGTAAGCGACAAGGCCATCGAGGCAGCTGTCAAGGCTGAAGAGGCTCTTGCCGACGTTTACGCGCGCATTGACGATATCGTCACATATAACGAGCTTAAGGTGCTCAACGCTTTCAGAAGCGAGAAGTTTTCCGATACACACATGGGACTGACATCCGGCTACGGCTATGACGATGTAGGCAGAGAGAAGATCGAGAATATCTTTGCCAAGGTATTCGGAGCTGAAAAGGCATATGTCAGATGGCAGATCAGCACCGGTTCCCAGGCTATTTCAGCCATGCTTTACGGCGTTTTGAGACCGGGAGACATCATGCTCTCTGTTACAGGCAGACCTTACGATACTCTAATGGCAACTATCGGTCTGGCATCCGAGAATAATGACATGTCACTCATGTCTTACGGCATTAAGTACGAAGAGGTTAACCTCAAAGCTGACGGTTCACCTGATCTCGATGCAATCAAGGCTGCCATCAAGCCTGAGACGAAGATGGTCTTCATCCAGAAATCCAGAGGATATACCGGCAGACGCGCGCTCCTCTGTGAAGATATCAGGAAGATCGCAGAGCTCGCTCATTCAGTAAGAAAAGATATTATCGTCGCTGTAGATAACTGTTACGGCGAGTTTACGGAAAAGCAGGAGCCTACTGAGGTAGGTGCAGATGTTATCGCAGGATCACTCATCAAGAATCCCGGCGGCGGAATCGCCAAGACGGGCGGTTACATCGCAGGCAGGGCAGATCTCGTTGAGAATGCCGCAAGACATCTTACGACACCCGGTCTGGGCAGCGAAGTAGGTCCTACATTGGGTGCAAACTCAATGATCGCAAGAGGCCTGTTTACAGCTCCCGCGTGTGTAGGCGAGTGCCTCAAGGGCGCTGTTTTTGCAGCTGAGATCCTCGGCGCTGAAGGATACAAGACAAGCCCCGCCGCAGATGAAGCAAGAGGCGATATCGTTCAGACCATCGAATTCGGAGATCCGGACAAGATGAGCCAGTTCTGCGCTGCAATCCAGTCCTGCTCACCGGTAGATTCATTTGTTACACCCGTACCGTGGGATATGCCCGGTTACGATGATCAGGTAATCATGGCTGCAGGTGCCTTTGTACAGGGAGCTACAACAGAGCTCTCATGCGACGGCCCCATGAAAGCGCCTTATATTGCCTATATGCAGGGAAGCCTTGCAAAAGAGCAGGCTAAGCTTGCGTGCATGCTGGCTGTCGGAGGTTAATGGATATGGCTGACGGCAAACAGTGGTACAACAGCCCTCAGGGATCAGACAAGAAGAATGCAGGCGGTAAGCCTGTTAATCCTGCCAAGAAGCCTGTAAAGCCCACAGGTAAGCCTAATGGCACACCTGTTAAGGGACAGAACGGCGGCAAGAAGCCGGTTAATGCTTCAGGCAGACCCAATCCCAACGGCAAGCCCTCTGGAAATCCCGCAAACAGACAGGGTGCAAAGCCCGCTGCCAAGCCGGTTGCCAAGAACGGTCAGCCCGTTAAAAAGAAAAAGGGCGGTTTATTCGGTTCCAAGCCTGCCGCTAAAAAGCAGACTCCCGTAACAAACAAGCCGGGTCAGAATAATAAGCCGCAGACAGATATCAAGTCTGAAAAGAGCATCATTCCTTCAATGAATGCCGCAGGCCAGTCTTCCGTTTCCTCCAAGGAACCTCAGAAGAAGGTAATTTCCAAGGAGCAGGCTAAGCTCAGAGAGCAGAAGAAGATCATGGAGCAGGCCAGAAAGAAGGAAGAGGCCAAGCTCAAGGAACAGGCTAAGATCGAGAAGAACGAATATAAGCGCAAGAATCCGTCACAGAAGAGTGCCGAGAGCCGTGCAATCCGAAACGGCATCCTGGGCGCAGTCGCTGTTGCCGCAGCTCTTTTCGTGCTTGTTTTCGTAGTTCACCACTTATATGACTATATCGCTGAGAAGCCTAATTTCTCTTTCGTTACGACAGGTGCAGTTGAGCATACCATCGGTGCGAGAGCTCTCATCGTCAGAGACGAAGATACCATCAAGGCAGCAGTTGCCGGTGAACTCGTAACACAGATCACAGAGGGCTCACGCGTTGCCAAGGGACAGGATCTCGCAATCGTAGTTCCTGATAACATGAAGTCTGCCGTTACGGACTTAAGAAACGTTCAGTCACAGATTTCCGACGTTCAGCAGGAGATCATCCTCACAGGTGACGTAGCTGAAGCTGATATCATCTACAGAAACTATAACAAGAACCTTTCCGCCATCCTTGACTCCGTCAGATACGATTCAATGAACGGAAATCTTACGAACCTGTCTTCATATAATGCATCCGTAAGCGTTATCCTCGATGAGCGTGAAGACGAGATGAGTAAGATCGATTTCGATGACGAGAGAATCGCAGTATTGAGAAGTGACGAGAAGGTTTACGAAGCACAGGTCGAGAAGTATGCATCCGTAATCCAGGCACACCGCCCGGGTATCGTTTCTTTCAGACTTGACGGCAAAGAGGAGCTTTTAGATTACGACACATTCCTTACTATGCCTGCTGCTGAGATCAAGAACTATCTTAATAATTCAGTCGGCGCCATTACGGCTGACCTGAGCGTTGATGCTGAAGCATCTGCGTGCCGTATTGCACAGAACGAGAGCCAGTATCTTACCGTATATCTCTCTTCAAACGATGCTGCCGTATCAGACTTTGCTGTCGGTACGCTCCATGACATCAACGTACGTACAGAAGGTATCTCAATCGATAACTGCAAGGTCGTCCGCTGTGAGAGCGATGTTTCAGGAATGCTTATTACTTTCGAGACGTCCAGATACGTTGAAGACCTTTTGGATCTGAGAACGGTAGATATCGAGATCGTTATTACAGAGACAGACGGCATGAGAGTTTCCGTACCGAGCCTTGTAAACGCTGATTACGCGCCTAAGGGCAATCCCTGCTTCTGTGTTTATCTCTCACCTGATGCTAACGCAAGCGTAGATACATTTGCTGTTGATTCTATTTTTAACCTCACTGTTATTCCGAAGCAGAAGACTGATGCTGACGGTAACGTGATAGAACAGCAGAATACCGCTGTCGGCGCATGCAAGGTCATTCATGCCGAAGCGTTCGAGAACGGCGGCGTAATAGTCGCATTCTCCACAGGTAATGATTTCTCGAATATGAAGAAGCTCGACAGACTTTATACTGCGGGATATTCAGCTTCATTCGTAGATACTTCCACAGGCCTTGGAATCACCGCTGAGAAGATAATCGTATCCGATTATTCCGGCATGGCATCCGTTTACTTGAACAACCAGGGCTTCGTAGAAGAAGTAAGAGTAATCGTATTGGATAATGACAGAGAGTTTGCCATCATCGATCAGGTCGGCAGATCTTCTGTACCGAATCTTGATACGGTTATCATTACTAACCCTAAAACTGTAAAACCGGGAGACAAGGTTGACTGATATGGAATACGATTTCAATGCTGATCTTAAATCAAGGATCGCAGATAATATTGCAACAGTAAAAGAATCCATAAACGAAGCTGAGAGAGCTTCAGGAAGAGAACAGGGCAGCGTAACATTAATCGGTGTAACAAAAGTTTTCCCGGTTGAATACGCTGAAGCTGCTGCCGTATCAGGACTTAAAGATCTCGGTGAGAACCGTGTCCAGGAACTCGTTCCGAAGGTAGAGCGTTTCTCCGCTCTGGACCTTGATGTAAACTGGCACCTCATCGGTACTCTCCAAAAGAATAAAGTAAAATACATTATAGGAAAGACCAACCTGATCCATTCGGTAAACAGCGTTGAACTTGCTGAAGAAATATCGAAAAGATCGGAAAGTAACAATGTTACTACGCGTATTTTACTGCAGGCTAATGTGTCAGGAGAGGAAACAAAGCACGGCTTTGCACCTCATGAATTAAAGCCTGCAATAGATAAGATCATGGATCTTCCCGCAATTGAGGTCTGCGGCCTCATGACAATGGCTCCCATAGAAGAATATGAGGGTCAGGCTAGGGAAGTATTTGCCAAAACAAGAACCATATTCGAAGATCTCAAAGGTTACACGGGTCTTGAGGGCTGGAAAGTCCTTTCGATGGGCATGAGCCAGGACTATAAGAGTGCCATTTATGAGGGTTCTACACATATCAGGATCGGTACTGCAATATTCGGAGACCGCTCTCAATATAAGCCTTTGTAACATTGTTCGATTGCGTAAACTGAATTTTTGTTACATTTTGTAACATAACCCCGTTTTAAGTTACCTTCTTGTGTCATATTGCCCAAAACTATTGAGGCAATTATCAAAGTTCGTTAATATCCGATTATGTTAATGAATGTCCTTGGTCGGGCGAACTAAATTTGAGGAGGAAAAACAAATGGGCACTTTTAACGTTAAGAATTTCTTCGGCAGCATGTTCACACCTGTAGAAGATGAAGTAGAAGAGAATTATTACGGTGAGGATGAAGGCTACATCGAAGAAGATGCATACGAACAAGAGCCTATCGCAGAGGAGACATATATGGAAGAACCTCGTACTTTCGTACAGGAGCAGCCTGCAGTTACAACTCCTGTTATGCAGCAGAACGCAACAGTAATCATGCTTACGCCTTATGATATCAGAACAAGCCAGATCGTTTGCGATCACATTCGTGAAGGCCATATCGTAATCTGCAACCTCACAAATACAGATAAGAACCAGCGTGTAGTTGACTACATCAGCGGTGGTGTTTATGCACTCGGCGGCAGAGTTGAGCCTACACCTGTTAAGACAACTTTCGTTTGCACACCTAAGTCTGTTAACCTCGTTGTTGAGAATCAGGACAGCGAGCAGGTTGGCACAAAGGTTTCCGCACTCTAATACGGAGCTGACAAAAAGAATTAAAAGACTGTCTAAAAGAAGGCAGTCTTTTTTTGTCTTCAAATATGCGGAAACATTAGGTTTTTTCCTTCTTGAATAAAATATCTCTGATATTATATAATGTGTTGAATGCGAAATTAGGGAGGTCTAACTCATGACAATAGAAGATCGAGAATTTTTATTTGACCAGGCTGCAAGACTGTCTGAGATCCTTAACGAAGAGACAGTAGAGCTTTTGGGAATGCTCGAGAAGATCGAAGACAGAGTAGCGATCTCCAGAAAGATAAATAAGCTTGAGGCTGAAGCTGACGTTGTTTTCCATGAAGCTGCTGACAGACTCCATGAATGTGTACAGGATCCTGAGCGCAGAATCGCTATCTTCCAGATGATCAGACACATTGAGGACTGCGTTGACATGGTAGATGAGCTCTCCATGACAATCGTACGTTACAACACAAGAACAGTAAGCCCCGGCATTAAGTCCAGCGTAAATGCCATTTCAGGCTGCGTTAAGAAGGAAATGCACCTTCTTAACCTCATGCGTACTTATGAGCCTGAGAACAAGGAACTGTTCACCAGAGCTATCAATGAATTTGATGCTTTCAAGGTTGATTTCTATAAGATGTATGACATGCTGATCTTCGGCCTCTTCTCACAGGCTCATGATACAGTAGACATCATCAGATGTAAGTCCATCTATGATTCCGTTAAGGACATCTTCAAGGCCTTCGAAGTCAGTGCAGATGACTGCTACAAGTACATGATGGCACGCGAGAACGAGACAGATATCTTTGCACAGGACTGATAATTTAATTTCGAAAGATTTTCCGCCGGACAACAGTGATTGTTGCCCGGCGTTTTTAGTTGAAAAGTTGTACTAAAAAGCTACTTGATATGTATGTTAAAATATTAGAAATAATTTATTTTTTAGGGAGTTATTTATGAAACGCAGGATCAATATCGGTTTATTGATTGATGACGTCAACAACTTCTTCTCGAGTCAGGCGGCAAGGGGAGCAGAGCAGGCTGCCAAGGCGCTTGATGCAAATCTTTACATATTCCCGGGTCATTACATCGGTTCTACTGACAGCAGATATGCTGACAAGAAATTCGATTTCCAGTTTAATTCCATCTTCAGGCTTCCAACAAAGCGTAATGTGGACATTATCTATATCCTTCAGGGTATTATCTGCTCCAGAGCCGATATGGAACAGCAGAAGGAATTTCTTAAGCTCATGCCTGATGTCCCGGTCGTATGTCTTTTCTCAAGCGTTGAAGGATATCACTCGGTAAACTTTGATAACAAATCAGGCTTTGTAGCGCTTTTGGATCACCTTATCAAAGAGCATAAGGCAAGAGACATCGGATATGTCTCAGGTCCTGTAACAAACCGTGACGCGCGTGAAAGACTCGATATCTTCAAGAGTGTTCTCAAGAAGCACAAGATCCCGTTTGAGGATAACAAGGTCGTATACGGTAATTTCACTTTAAGAAGTGAACCGGAAGTCGATAAGCTTCTTGATACGAATGAACATCTGGATGCCATTGTTTTCGCGAATGACTCAATGGCAGTAGGCGGATACAGTGCACTGAAAAAGAGAGGCCTGATTCCCGGTAAGGATCTGAAGATTACAGGTTTTGACGATGACGCATTCTCCGTAGGCCTTGAGCCTCCGCTTACAACAGTTGAAGCAAGCTCTGCACACCTTACATATAAGGCGTTATTAAATGCGGAGAATTATATCAATGGTACAGCGGTAAAAGACGCTACAGTTGAGACGCAGTTCGTTCAGCGTGAATCATGCGGATGCGCTGATCTGGATTCCGAAGTAATGGGTAAGAAACTGAAGTTTACTGAGATCGGCAGCAGCAATGACCAGTTCTTTGCAGCAGCACGTGATTATCTTTTCGGTTTCTATCTTGAATTAGGTTCTGTTTCCGAAGCAGAATTGGCGATCGATAATTTCCTAAGTTCATATGCTTCATTTATCGAGAGTGTTGACAAATCCGCTGCAGCAGATGATATGGAAGAAAAGTTTACGCTTCTTCTGAATACTGATCTGTATTCGATCACGACTGCAGAGAAGCTTTTCAACATTCTCCAGATCATGCAGTATTTTGCCGTTAAATCAGTAAGCAAAAAGAAGGAACAGACACTCATCTACGAGATGTTCGTAATGTATTTCAGACGTCTGGCATTCTTTGGCATCTCACCGATGAATTCCGTTGAGAGTAAGAATGAAAAGATCCAGGGTGAGATCAACCGTCAGGCTAACGATATATTCCTCTATGAAACAGAAAAAGAGATTCCTTATGAACACCTTCTGGGCGGACTTTATGAGCTCGGATTCAAGAGATCTCTGCTCTATCTGTTCCAGGGACGCGTAAAGAATTCCGGCATATTTGAATGGACACCTCCGACGTCTATTCTCCTTAAGGCAATCAGCGATGAAGACGGCGTTAAGACTCTGTCTGAAGAACAGCAGCTGCTCCATACAGAGAAGATGTTTGCCAACGAATTCATTCCGGATAAAAAGCGTCACACAATGATCGTTTCTCCGTTGTTCTCAGGTTCAGATCTGTACGGTTATCTCGTTAATGAACTTCATCCGAATCTGTTCACGAGCGTATCCACCGTTGCATTAAGACTGTGCGTAAACTTAAGATCTCTTTTCATGATCGAAGACCACAACAAGGCAAAACAGACACTGCAGCTCTCCATCGAAAGATTTATCAGGGAGAATAACGAGCTTGAAGCTATTGCGCAGAAGGACGAACTTACGGGCCTGTTTAACAGAAGAGGCTTTATCGTCAATGCCGAGAAGCTTTTGCAGGATCCGGTCAACAGAGATAAGTATGCGATCATCTGTTATGCGGACATGGATAACCTCAAGATGATAAACGACAAGTTCGGTCATGATGATGGTGACTTCGCACTTAAGACCACTGCCAACATCCTTGTGGAATCATTCAGAGATACAGACATTGTCGGACGTTTTGGCGGCGATGAGTTCATTACTTTCGCTGTTACGGGAACGGAAGCAAATATTGCCAACATGAAGGAACGTATCGAGAGAGTAACCAAGCATCACAATGAGGTAGCAGATAAGCCTTATCCTATTGAGATGAGTACTGGTATTTATTCGTTCAAGTGTTCTGCGAAGGTTGATATATACGATGTCATCAACAAAGCAGATGAACTCCTCTACGATGAGAAGATCAAGAAGAAGGAAAAGAACGGATCCTACAGATAATGAAACAAAAAAGAAGCCTGATCTGAAGTGAACCCCTGAAGTTGAACAAACTTCGGGGGTTTTAATATGAAATATAGTTTTGAATTGAAGAAAGAAATCTACGAAAAGTATCGTGAGGGATATGGAAGCGACATTCTTTCTCAGAAATAT
>JAEEGJ010008775.1_pt1 | contig 27622 bp, 23 predicted proteins | sample 8958761 | NCBI WGS metagenome assembly JAEEGJ01 (sample SAMN16246546, study PRJNA631951) | gut metagenome | biome: gut microbiome; feature: rumen; material: RS-attached | host: Bos | place: Iran: Karaj | collected 2018-10 | reverse complement strand
ATTCGGTCTTTGCTGAGATAACCAGAATCTCCGCATTTTCGTCCTGGACGGCCTCCTTTACAGCATCGACATATTTGTTGCCCGTGGCGGCAGAGGCGTCATCCACATTACAGACATACATTACCGGCTTGTTGGTCAGAAGGAAAAGGTCGTGCGACATGGCCACTTCTTCTTCGTTGGCAAGCTCCACCGTCCTGCAGGATTTTCCCTGCTCGAGAGCTGCCTTGTAACGCAGGAGAAGGTCCACTAGCTTTTTGGCATTCTTGTCTCCTCCTGTAGTGGCTTGTTTAGTAGATTTGGCCAGCCTGGCCTCAACGGTCTCCAGGTCTTTTATCTGGAGTTCCATATCGACAACCTCCTTGTCCCTTACAGGATCCACACTCCCGTCCACATGTACGACATTTCCATCGTCAAAACAACGCAGGACATGGAGGATCGCATCAGTTTCCCGTATGTTGGCTAGGAACTGGTTACCTAGCCCTTCTCCCTTGCTGGCACCTCGAACCAACCCCGCAATGTCCACGATGTCCACCGTTGCCGGGACGACACTCTTTGGTTTGCACATGTCTGCAAGCACCTCCAACCTCTTGTCAGGCACATTTGTAGAGCCCAGATTAGGCTCAATGGTACAGAAAGGGAAGTTGGCACTTTGGGCCTTTCCAGAGCTAACACAGTTAAACAAGGTTGATTTTCCCACATTGGGAAGTCCTACTATTCCACACTTCAGGGACATATCTTGCTGATTTCTAAAATCAATAAAAAACGATATCAGACAAAGATACGAATCTAAAGAAAATGTTTTTCCCTTTCTTGTCCTTTTTTACGTTTCCTTTGACCATCTTTGACCGTGGTCTGGTTCAAGTTTGGTTTTTGTTGGAGTCTTTTCCTCGCCGTTACTTTATTTCCCATAAACGCGGCGGGTAAAGACTCCTTGTTGGTAATGTTCTGGAATCTTGAAAACTATTTTGACTGGAAGCAGGACACCATGTTCGTGAGGCAACATTGGTCAAAACATAAATTCATGGTAAAAAGCAGGGCGATTGCAAAAGCTGTCTTATGGATAGCAGACGAGGAAGGCAGGCTGCCGGATGCAATAGGAGTAGCGGAAGTTGAAAACCGTTTCGTCTTGGAAAGGCTTGTCCGTGACACTCCGCTCTCAAAGGCAGGATACGGGATAATACATTTTGATTCTCCGGATCCCAGGGGAATAGATGTCGCCCTTCTCTACCGCAAGGCTACGTTGAAACTGTTGAGGGCAGTCCCTATGAAGATTGAAAACAGGTCCGGGCCGCCCATGAAGACAAGAGACATCCTGTTGGCAGATTTCGTCCGAGCAGATGGAGACAGTGTGGCTTTTCTGGTGAACCATCATCCGTCAAAGTACGGAGGGAGTTCTTCTTCCCGAAGGAAGGTGGCCATGGAGAGGCTTCGGGAAATAACGGATTCACTGTTTTCTGAAGGTTGGAGCGACGTGGTGTCAATGGGTGATTTCAACGACACTCCGGAGTCCACGGAGGAATATTCAAAGATCATGGTAAACCTCGCTGTTCCGCTGGCTTCCAAGGGACGGGGAACCATTAAATATTCAGGAAAGTGGGAGATGATAGACATGTTTTTCATTTCTCCTTCTTTGGCGGATAGGAATCCGGGGGTAGGAATGAAAGTAGAAAAAATACCCTTCCTTATGGTGCGAGACAACGCTCATTCTGGAGAAAAACCGTTCCGTACGTTCTCCGGTCCAACATACTCCGGAGGGGTAAGCGATCATTGTCCGATAGCGCTGATGATTCAATAATATTTACTATTTTTGTAAGAACGGCACGAATTACATAATATCAAATAACACTCAAATCATGGAAATGAAGACCAGAATCAGGGAAAAATTCAAGACCCTCTTCGGGGTTGAAGGAGAAGTTTTTGCTTCGGCAGGAAGAGTCAACCTCATTGGCGAGCACACTGACTACAACGGTGGCTATGTGTTCCCGGGAGCCATTAACTGTGGTATAATGACCGAGATCAAGGTCAACGGTACTGCCAAGGTAAAGGCTTTTTCACTGGATTATGACGAGTACGTAGAATTCGGCCTGACAGAAGAGGACAAGCCCCAGCAGCAGTGGGCCCGATACATCTTTGGAGTCTGCCGCGAAACCATCAAACGCGGCGGCAAGGTCGAAGGTTTCGACTGCGTGTTTGCCGGAGACGTTCCACTAGGTGCGGGACTGTCTTCTTCCGCTGCTCTTGAAAGCACATTTGCCTTTGCCATCAACGAGCTCTTTGACAACAAAATCGACAAGTTCGAGCTTGCCAAGATAGGCCAGAGCACTGAGCACAACTATTGCGGCGTCAAGTGCGGCATCATGGACCAGTTCGCTTCCATTTTCGGAAAGAAGGGTTGTCTGATCCGCCTGAATTGCAAGACCCTTGAGTACAAGTATTTTCCTTTCGATCCCCAGGGCTACAAAGTGGTCCTCATTGATTCCTGCGTAAAACACGAGCTTGCTTCTTCTGCCTATAACAAGAGGCGTGAGTCATGCGAGAATGCAGCTGCGGCCATCAAGAAGAATCACCCCGAGGTCGACTTCCTGAGCGATGCCAAGAGGGTATGGCTCGAGGAGGTCCGCGAAGAGATTCCGGAAGAGGACTTCCTCAGGGCAGAATATGTCATCGGAGAGGTCCAGAGGGTCCTCGATGTCTGCGACGCTCTTGAGAGAGGTGACTATGAAACCGTGGGAGAGATGATGTACCAGACCCATTTCGGAATGAGCAAGCTCTATGAAGTGAGCTGCCCCGAACTGGATTTCCTCAACAAGCTGGCCCGCAAATGCGACGTTACCGGATCCCGTGTCATGGGCGGAGGTTTCGGCGGCTGCACGATCAACCTTGTCAAGGAAGAACTCTATGACGGCTTCATTGCCGCAGTCAAGGAGCAGTTCCCTGCCAAGTTCGGTCACGACGTGAAGATTTACGACGTCGTGATCAGCGACGGTGCAAGAAAGGTTGAATAAGGATCAGCCGAAGAATCGGGCTATCCAGGCCTGATCGACAACGGGAAAGCCCCCGGAGGGTTTAATTGATGGATTGCGTCGGAGAATTCCGGCGCAATCTCCATATACATTGAAACCTATCCGCACCCCGTGCATCTGGCCGTCAAGTGGATAGGAGAATTCTATGTCATTGTCCGGGCCGTCTGTCCTGTAGAACTTCAGCTGGGCAGAAACAAGGTCTTTCTCTCCCTCCTTTCCGGCCATTTCCATCCTGGTGACATACTTGCACATTTCTAGGACCGTGTCATCCAGGCCGGCGTCGAATATATTAACTTTTTCTACCAGGGAACCAACGTCACTTACCCTCCTGAAAACATATCCTTCCGGGAACTCGGAAGAAACTTCAATCTGGCGGCCGAGTTCGGCAACTTTGTCTTCCGGTAGCAAACCATCTGGAAGCAACCAGATCATGACCCTTTCCGAAGGGTCGTGATAGATTGTCTGATAGGTGGCAAGGTTGGCCGATCCGCATGAAGGACAGTCCCAAACGAAAAGGGTTCCGTCCTTTACAAGGGCCTTCAGTTCGGGATTCTCTCCAACGTTGATCCCTCCATGTACGGTTATCTCCTTTTTGCATCCGCACGAAGAACAGGATGCCAGCATTTTTGTGTTCATCTATTTGCGCTTGTCAATCCAAATCCAGAGCCGATACATCAGCCAACCCCATCCCAGGAAAAGAACCACATGTACCCAGTAAGGAACCGAGGTTTTATAGACGTCTTCCTTGGCGATTTCGTCATAACCCGGGATGTCGGCATAATAATAGGCCCCGGCCCCGAAATCGTATCCCTGGACCAGCCCCATCTTGTTTGCCATTATCCAGAGGGCACAGGCCAAAATGGCCACCACCGCAACGATGGTGACCACTTTGAATGTCTTTTCCTTTCCGGATGCCACTATTTGTAGAGGTCAAGTACCGGGATGTCGAAGATGACACCAGAAAGCAGGAACCAGACCGCGAACAGGGTCAGGGCGATGTTGAAGACCTGGCCGATGATATAGAGCCAGAGGACCTTTCCGCCCTGCATCTGCTTAGCGATTTCCTTGAAGTTGGTGTCAAGACCTATGCTGGTGAAAGCAAGGACGAACGCCCAGTTCTTATACTGGTCGAGAACGGTGTTGATTTCCTTAACAGCACCTGAGCCACAAAGAGGCTGAAGGATGAAGGATGCGATAAGGGAAGCTGCGAAGAAACCTAGGATGAACTTAGGGAAGCGGGTCCAGATCTCACCGGCACCGACCTTCTTCTCTGAATTCCTGTCAACCCTGGTGGCGAAGAACACCGCCACGAAGAAGGCGATGAATCCGATCAGGATGTTCTGGATACTCTTAACGAGGACGGCCGCCTGCTCTGCTTCGGGTCCAAGGGCGTTACCTGCAAGGACAACCGCTCCGGTGGAGTCAACCGTACCACCGATAAGGGCACCTCCCATCAGCTGGGTCATACCTGCAGCCTTGATGATCATGGGTTCGAAAACCATCATCAGGATGGTGAATATGATGGAGATGGAAATCGCGATGGAAAGGTCGTCCTTCTTTGCTCCTGAGGCTGCACCGGTAGCGATAGCTGCTGAGGTTCCGCAGACGGAAGTAGCAGAGGCAAGTGTTATGACCAGAGGTTTATTGTCGATTTTGAAAACCTTGGTTCCAAGCCACCACATGAAAAGGATAACGATAGGGGTGACGATCCATGCGATTCCAAGGCCGTAGAGACCGAACTTGGCAATGTTCGAGAACAAGACAGAGAATCCCATGATGACCAGGCCGGTCTTGATGTAGAACTCGGTTTTGATAGCCGGCTTGAGCCAGTCCGGAACACCTACTGTGTTGGATATCAAAAGACCGATCAACAAGGCCCAGAAAGCCCATTCAAGATAACGGTTAAGTGTGAATTCTGCACTGACAAAGCGGACCACCAGGGCGATTACGAACAGTACCAGGAAAGCCGGGATGTACTTCTTGACACTTCCTCCCTGCAGTTTTACTCCAAGAGTGAAAAGGACTCCGAGAACCAACACGGTAACGATGAGTTTGCGCCAGAAAACCCACGCTCCTAGCTGCTGAGTGAGAGGAACCGCTTTGGTTGCAGCGGCTTCTCCCACAGCCCAGGTGGAGAACTTCACTGCGGATACATCAAACGCTTTTGTAAGGACGGCGACACAGGCGAGTAGGATGATAATGAAACCAATCCAGATAGCCTGCCAGTCCTCCTTGCCCCAGAACTCCGGGACAGACTTAGTTTTTTCCATATCTGATAATTAGTAAAATGTTCTACTATTTTACAAAGATAGGAAAAAAAATTACATAGAGACACTGAATATGGCGCCGAAGTAATGATGGTCAAGTCCCTTTACGGGGAATCTGTCAATATCCCTCCAAGAATTGAAGGCATACCTGAAGCCCAGGCTGGAATCATAAGGCAGCCAGAACAGGTTTCCAAGGTGGAAGACAACATCAGCACCGAAACTGGCCAGGGAAGCAGACCGGACCTCATTCATGTTGACCAGATACTCTTTCAGAACAGTAAATTTCTGGAATGCAAGGTCGGCGAAAGGAACGATTTCAAGATTCTTTACGTAAGCCATAGGGCTGAGCAAAGACCAGTCTAGATTGACCAGGGGGAGAGAATAGTCGAAAGTAAACTTGTAACGAAGAGGAGAGCAGGTGTTGGCTATCGACAAGATGTTAGTCTCGACAAAACCTCGCGGAATGAATGATGCCGGCATGTCGGGGTAGCTGAACCTTCCCCCGCCGAAGTCCTTTCCCAGGGAAGCACTCAGCTTGATTCCCTGATCCTGAAGGATGCCGGGGAGATAACCATAAAGGTACAAGTAGGCAGTGTTGCTGAAATAAGAAGAGTGCCCCGGTCTTGTTCTTAATCCTGTTTCGGCACCTATTCCCAGTCTTGGCCATGCCTGTGAAGGAGCCCTGTCAGTCATGATGAATCCCCTGACCGAGAAATCCAGGGTCGAAAGCATCGACACGCGGTCCTTCCCAAGCGAACCGATCTCCTTCCATGAAGGGTTGTCCTCAGGGCCGAATACTTCCCTGAGGCTGATCCTGTCATGGTAAACATCGTTGGTAAACCTGTATCTTAATTGTGGAACCAATCCTCTGGAGATACCTCCTGAATTGAATTTCAAGGGGACATAGAGCCTCAGGCTTCCCTCAAAGAAAGGAGCGGTCTTCTTTACTTTTGAAGTCAAGAGGGATATCTTTCCTCCTCTGACGTCTGCCTGCTGGACCCTCATGATATCTTTCGAATAACGGTCACCCAAGTCGGCCGACACTTCTATGACAGGGAAAAGACCTGAATAGACATATTTGAAATGGGCGGAATGTCTCCAGGAGGCGAACTTGCTGCAGGTTACCGCGTCCGGATCATCATGGTAACTGTAACCGATAAAACCGTACCCGTCCCCAACAAGGTTCTGGAACAGTGCGGTGGCGCCCAAGGAGGCTGACTTGTAAATCTCGTCGGACGTTATGCTCTCCATGCTGTCGTAGTTGAAGTAGAACGGGGTCCATGAGTGGATCGTAGGTATCACCTTCTTGAATCTTTTGGGCTCTGAAAATGACAGGTCCGAAGATTCAGGAAGCAGACCATCATTCTCCGCCAGTTCTTTTTCCTGCAAAGACAGGGCGTCTGCAATCCTCCATTTGTGGGTTTCTTCAAAAGAAACCTCTTTCATCGGCAGGTCCTCTACGGCTGTCGAATAGATCATATAGCCCTGTTTGTAGGCTTCCGGTTTGTCTGATGGAGCAAGGGAACTGTAATATAGGGAATCTTCTTTCTCTGAGAAAAAAGGAGAGCGGATTCCGAACCTTGTGGATGTCGCCTGGATAAGTTTTCCGGTGGAAGGATCCAGAATGTATAGTTCATTGACTCCGGTGCGGTCGCAGAGGAAGGTGATTGCCGGCCCATCGACAGAGCTCAGGGACCGGTTGGTATAAGTACCGAGACAGGAGAGTTCGACGGGCTCGGGGGAGAGAATAAGGGAAAATGATGGCCCATCGACAGAGCTCAGGTACCGGTTGGTATAAGCCAGGGACCGGATTTCATAAAGTCCCATTCCATGGTCTGACAGTCCGGCGACGAAGAGTTTGTTTCCCAACCAAACTGTCTCCGTGAACTGGACTGAATCCGGGGCGGGAATAGTGTTTTTGATTTCCCCGTTTTTGCTGTCCAGGAGGAGGAGCATTGAGTTTCCAGCGGCAGGATATTCAGTGACGCAGACAAGACTTCCGTCTGGGGAGGGGGAGGGATTGAAATACTTTCCTTCCTTGGTCAGGTTATGGATTCTTTTTGGATCCGAGGTGTCGATGTAACGAATCCTGGAACTTCCGGCAAGGGTCCATCTGGGATGGGCGACAGTCTCAGACCACCAGATCCTTTCGCCGGCTTTGTCATATGTCAGTTTTCCGGTGGCGGCGGAGAATGGCCTCACTGTCGAGATAGTTCCTTCCGGACTTACCTTTACCAGGGTAGGAGGGGTGGTAAGGCCGCTCCTGACGGACCACGCGCCTGTATTACTAGCCATGACCGACCCGCTGTAAGAAGAATGTCTCCAAGGTTCAGGGGTGACTTGGGTGGAAGGCATGAAAGGAGCCCTTGCCACCGCTTCTTCCGCCCAGATGCTTGCGAAACCTTCCTGGATAGTTTTGAAGGCCCCTGGGAAGTTCACGCCGCTTGCTTGCCTGACCGTTTTCTGCAGGTTGAAGAAAAGTCCCCGGCCGGAAGTGCGGTCAAAATATTCCTTTATGAAGAGAGGATCGTCGAAGAATACCCTAGTTCCGGAGACTAGCATGTACCCGACTTTGTAGTAGTCCGGAGTGTAATACTTATGGGATCCGTAGGACCATCTCCAATAGTCTCTCCAGTCTCCACTTTCGAAGGCAGGCATCATGTACGACAGGAATGAAGCCTGCCGGCCCCTTCCCGAAGATGTAAGTGCGGTTTCTGTGACCACAGCGTCTCCCTCGAGCAGGACGGGTCCAGGATAGAGTCCTGCAAAAGCACCTGAGAATAGTTCCCCGGAGAGATATTTGAACACCTTGTGGCGACCCGCTACGCCGGCCTGCATCTGCGCCGCATGCCTGCCCTCATGGATTGAAAGTAATTTCTCCCATGGAACCGGAGTGGGATCATATGGGTCGGGAGCGGTGAAGAAGTCCATCCTTTTTGGAGCCCAGACGACCGAGGCATTCGGAATCGTGTTGAAGCTGTGGAGGATTACAGGCATCCTGGTCCTATAATCTTTCCCAATCAGAAGCCCGGAAGAGCGGCTCACTCCTATCCTTGACCTTTCGAGCCAGGTCCCATAGACCCTTGCAAGGGAGTCTTCCCCTTCTGGAAAGATGATTTTGAATTCCGGTGTGTTCATCTGCATCCACCTGACGCTTGAAGGATCGCTTCCTGACAAGGAAAACTGGGCCCTCAAAGAAGTGCAGGCGCACAAAAGGAAAAACAGCAGGATGAATCTTCTCATTTCTGGAGACGAAGATACAGATTTTTGATAAGATTGAGTAAATTTGTAAGAATGGTCTTTTGATGTGAAAGGTTGTTTGAGGCACATAGTCAGCGTGTTATTTGTCCTGTCGCTTATATCTTGCGGCAGGAAGGACGCGCCTCAGCTTGAAACCAGGGCATTCCCCCCCATTCCTTCCGCACCTTCAATCATTACAGATCAGGCCAAGATAATCGAGTACAAGGTTTCCCATTATTGGGACAACTTCCTTGAGGGGGATTACCTTTGTGACTCGTCCCATGTAAACGGGGTTGTTCCAGACGATGTAGAAAAGGGCCTCGGCATGTACATTACCTTGCTTGAGGAAAAGTGTACCAGGGATTTTGCCAAAAAGGAAGTCGGAAACCTTTTCAACAAAATCGAAGAGTACTCGGCCGCCCATCCTTCTTCAAATGCTTTATCCTTTTTTGAGAAGATGGTTCCGAAGTATCTTTACGATCCTAATTCCCCAGTCCGAGACGAGGACCTCTACCTGCCTTTTGTTGAGGGTCTGGCCGCTTCCGAGTTGGTCTCTGAAGACTTGAAACCAGCATATTCCAATGATGCAAGGATGTGCTCACTCAATCAGGTTGGCACCAGGGCGGCAGACATTTCATTCACAGACCTTGGAGGACGGATGCACAACCTGTACGGCATCAAGGCCCCATTCACCCTTCTCATGTTTACCAATCCCGGCTGTGACGCATGTCACGAGGTTATAGAGACCCTGCAAACGAATGCAATCATTCCTGGGTTGGTGAAAAACGGGACACTCGCGGTCGTCAATGTCTATATCGACCTTGAAAGGGAGAAATGGCAAGCTTTGGCAAAGGAATATCCGACCGAATGGTACAATGGATATGACCAGGATTTTGCCATCCGCCAGGACCTTACCTACAATGTCCGGGGGATACCGTCTCTCTATGTCTTGAACGAGGACAAGGACGTTATTATGAAGGATGCCCCTACAGATAAGGCTGTTATTTACCTGCAGAATATTCAAAATCATTGAAGATATGAAAATCAATAAGGAAATCTGGGGAAAGACCCCCTGCGGAGAGGAAATACTCCTCTACACCATCCAAAACGAGAAAGGTGCTTTCGTGCGTCTTTCCAGTGTAGGTGCCGGCATTGTCTCCATCGTTGTTCCTGACAAGGACGGCAAACTGGCAGACGTGGTCCTCGGATATCCCGATCCGATGAGTTACTTCGCAGACGGTCCTTGCGCAGGAAAATGCCCCGGTCGTTTCGCCAACAGGATAGCATTGGGCAAATTCACCCTCAACGGAGTTGAATATACCCTTCCTATAAACAACGGCCCCAATCATCTTCACGGAGGTCCCGCCGGCTTCCAGAACAAGGTTTGGGAAAGCAGGATCGAAGGAGATGCTGTAGAATTCATGTATTTCTCGGAAGACGGGGAAGCCGGCTATCCCGGCAATCTGAAAGTGGTCGCCCGTTACGAGTGGAGTGAGGACAACGCACTTAAGCTTTTCCTTACGGCGAGAACCGACAAGGATACTGTTGTCAATCTTACCAACCATGCCTACTTCAACCTCAACGGCGAAGGTAACGGCGACATCCTGGGTCATGAATTGAAGCTCAACGCATCCGTTTATCTTCCGACAGACGATACCCTCATACCCGTCGGAGAACCTGATCCGGTTGCCGGTACCCCCATGGACTTCCAGGAGTTCAAGAAAATCGGAGCCGAGATCAAAGAAGACTTCCCCGCATTGAATTATGGAAAGGGTTATGACAACTGCTGGATGATCAACGGTTATGAGCCTGGGCAACTTCAGGCCGCAGCTAAGCTTTATGCTCCTGAGAGCGGTCGTCTGCTGGAGGTCTTCACCACCCAGCCCGCAGTCCAGATTTACACCGGGAACTGGCTGGCCGGAAGTCCTGTCGCAAAATGCGGACGCAGCTATTTTGATTACGAAGGAGTTGCAATCGAGTGCCAGCACTGCCCGGATTCTCCAAATAAACCGGACTATCCTACCACGGTTCTGAAGCCTGGGGAAGACTACGAAGAAGCAATAATCTGGCAGTTCTCAGTGGCATGAAACAGTACCTCGACCTATTGAAACGGATCATGGATGAAGGTGTGGTCAAACACGACCGCACTGGCGTCGGTACCAAGTCCGTCTTCGGACACCAGATGAGGTTTGACCTTTCTGAAGGATTTCCTCTCCTGACCACGAAGAAGGTTCATTTGAAATCAATTATCCATGAACTTCTGTGGTTCATTTCTGGAGATACAAACATCAAATACCTTAAGGATCACGGAGTCACCATCTGGGACGAGTGGGCTGATGAAAACGGGGACCTCGGTCCTGTTTACGGCCACCAGTGGCGTTCCTGGCCGGCCCCGGACGGCCGCTCGATAGACCAGCTCTCCCAGGTGATAGAGACCATCAAGCATAATCCTGATTCCCGCCGCATGCTGGTGTGTGCTTGGAATCCGGGCGAGGTGGACAAGATGGCCCTCCCTCCATGCCACTGCCTTTTCCAGTTCTATGTGGCAGAAGGCAAGCTGTCCTGCCAGCTCTATCAGAGGAGCGCAGACACATTCCTTGGAGTCCCATTCAACATCGCATCCTATGCCCTTCTTACCATGATGATTGCGCAGGAATGCGGTCTTCTTCCCGGGGAATTCATTCACACCACGGGAGACACACACATCTATCTCAATCATTTCGACCAGGTACGTGAGCAACTCTCCAGAGAGCCACGCCCCCTGCCCAGAATGATCCTGAATCCCGAAGTCAAATCGGTTTTCGATTTCCGATACGAGGACTTTACCCTCGAAGGTTATGATCCATGGCCGGCCATCAAGGCTCCGGTCGCAGTTTAAGTTGTTTTGAATATGGAAAAATGCATCATAGTCGCAATAGCCGACAACCGTGCGATTGGAAAATCCAACGCCCTCCTCTGGCATATCGCCGAAGACATGAAATACTTTAGACAGACTACCACAGGTTGCCCTGTGGTTATGGGATGGATGACGTTCCAGTCAATCGGAGGCAAACCGCTTCCCAAGAGGGACAACGTCGTCATATCCATATTCCCATGGCCGGACAAGCCGGAAGGGGTAAAGGTGGCCGGAAGCCTTGAGGAGGCTTACAGCATGGTGGATCCCACCGGGAAGGTTTTCGTGATGGGCGGAGGAGAAACCTATCGCCAGGCGCTGCCGACGGCGGACAAACTCTACATCACTCACGTCCATACCAGCATTGAAGATGCCGACACTTTCTTTCCTGTTATAGATCCTGCAATTTGGAAAGTCGAGTCCACAACTCCGGTTGAAATCGACCCGGAAACCGGCTATGGCTACGAATTCACCATCTACACCAGGAGATAACGAACTTGCAAATGGCAACAAAAAGGGAACACTTCGGCAGCAGGGCTGCCGTAATCATGGCTATGGCCGGTTCCGCTATCGGGCTCGGTAACATCTGGCGATTCCCCTATATGGTTGGGGAATATGGCGGAGCGGCCTTCATACTGATCTATATTCTTTGTTCATTCTTCCTGTCCTTCCCGATTTTCCTTGCCGAAGCTCTGGTCGGGCGCAGGACGCATGCCAACGCTATCGGAGCCATGAACAAGCTGGCTCCCCGGAGTTTCTGGACCATACTTGGTTATTTGAGCGTAATCACCCCTACGATAATCGTATCCTATTACAGCATAGTCGGAGGTTGGTCGATAGAGTATTTCCTCAAATCATTCTCACTGAACTTTGGGGAATTCCGTCCTTCCGGATGGACACCTCTCATTTTCAATACTGTTTTCCTTGCCCTTTCTTCAATAATCGTGGCGTTCGGAATAAAGGGAGGTATTGAGAAATTCAACAAGATTTCGATTCCGCTCCTTTTCGTCCTGATCGTGCTCATTATGATATATTCAGTGAACATGCCGGGCGCGGACAAGGGAATCGAATATATCGTAAAGCCGGATTTCTCGAAAATTACCGGTAGGACCTTTGCTTTTGCGTTAGGACAGAGTTTCTATGCCATGTCCCTGGGAATGGGAATCGTGATCACATATTCATCCTACGTCCATAAGGATGAAAACCTGGTAGCTTCCGGTGTCGGGACTGTGCTCGCCGCCCTTATGTTTTCGGTTCTGGCAGGATTCGCCATCATGCCGGCGGTCTTTTCAGCTGGAATAGCTCCCAGCAGCGGCCCCGGCCTGGTCTATCAGACCTTGCCACATGTATTTACCGGGATGAGCGCTTCTTCTCCCTGGATAGCATCCTGCGTAGCCGCACTGTTCTTCTTCTCTGTCATCGTAGCTGCCATGACTTCCAGCATATCGCTTATTGAAGTCGGGGTGGCATACCTCGTTGAGGAAAGGCACATGAAGAGATCGATGGCCTGCATGCTGGTATTCGTGGTCACGTGGGTTCTTGGACTGGTAAGCGTGTTCTCGATAGAAGCATTCGGGAAGGTGGATGCATTCTCTTCAAACTTCCTGCTGACGGCGGGCGTCCTCCTGGTAGTCCTCTTCGTTGGATGGAAGATGAAGAAGGAAGATGTCCGGGAAGAGATAACCAACCGCGGAGTCATAAACAACAAGGTTTTCGGGGTGTTCTATTTCCTGATCAGGTACGTTGCCCCGATAACCGTCCTTACCATTTTCATAACCAATCTGGTATTATGACAAACAGGGAACATTTCGGCAGCAGGGCTGCCGTGATCATGGCCATGGCCGGATCGGCTATCGGACTTGGTAACATCTGGCGCTTTCCTTTCATTGTCGGTGAATATGGTGGAGCGGCCTTTATCCTGATCTATATTCTCTGTTGTTTCTTCCTGTCACTGCCGATTCTTCTGTCCGAATCGATTATCGGCCGCAGGACACATCAGAACACTTTTGGAGCCATGAGCACACTGGCTCCGGGAACCAAATGGAAGTGGCTGGGATTGTTGACGATAGTCACCCCCATAATCATCCTTTCCTACTACAGCGTTGTCGGAGGATGGTCTTTTGCCTATCTCCTCAAGGCTTGCTCCCTTCAATTCAATCCTGATAATGCCGAGTCTGTGACGGGAATGTTCGCCGCCTTCTCTTCCTCTGCCTGGGGACCACTTGCATGCCTGATGGTCTTCCTTGGATTGACAGCCTTGATCATATTCTCCGGAGTAAAGAAAGGGATAGAAAAATTCAGCAAGATATCGATGCCGGTACTCTTTGTCCTGATTGTAGTGATAGCTGTTTATTCAGTTACCCTTCCAGGGGCAATGGACGGAGTCCGCTATCTTGTCAAGCCGGACTTCTCCAAACTCTCCGCCGGAGCCTTTTCGGCCGCTCTAGGGCAGAGCTTCTTCTCCCTTTCCCTTGGAGTGGGCACTATGCTGATTTATTCCTCTTATATCCGGAAGGATGAGAACATCCTGGCTTCCGGTACCGGAACGGCCCTGTTTGACATGCTCTTTGCGATCCTGGCCGGATTTGCGGTCATGCCGGCAGTTTTTGCAGCGGGGATAGCTCCAAGCTCAGGTCCCGGCCTGGTGTTCGAGACCCTTCCATACATCTTTGCCAAGATGGGTGCTGGTGGACAGTTCCTGAGCTCTGCGGTAGCGATACTGTTTTTCCTGACAATCCTGGTAGCTGCACTGACATCATCGATTTCCATGATGGAAGTGGGGGTGGCCTACATGGTTGAGGAGAAGGGAATCTCCAGAGGAAAGGCAACGGCAGGAATCTTCTTTGTCGCCCTGTTCCTCGGAATCCTTTGCTCCCTTTCTTTCGGACCTATCTCAGGGGTAAAGTTCCTCGGCAACACGTTCTTCAATTTCTGCGACAAGCTTTGCTCCAATTATCTGATGACCCTTGGAGCGCTCATGTTCAGTATTTTCGTAGGATGGAAGATGGACAAGGCATCGGTGCATGATGAACTCACCAATGGCGGGTCTCTGAAAGGAAACTCAAAGGTATTCCCGGTGTTGTACTTCCTTATCAAGTACATCGCACCTCTGGCCATAGCGGCCATTTTCATCACAGGACTTCTTGCCTAACGGCTGTGGTAGCCGGTAAAGCCGTCAATCCTTCCCAGGGCATTCTTGTCAAGGATGTCCTTTACGGATGGTTTTGCAGCCTTTAAAGAGTCCAGGAAGGCTTGGTTTGCCTCGCTCTTGAAAAGGCGTTCCTCTGTGGCGCCGTAAACGATGGTTGCATTTGACGGATTCAGGGTGCGCATTCCGTTTTCGTTCCTTCCTTGAAGGACATAGAAGGTATCACCGGCCTTGTTGGCCTTCTTCAAATCATACCCCAGGGCATCCCGTTCGTATAGAGCGGTTTCTGCGACCAGTCCTGCACCATCACGTTCATCCTTGTTCGCGGTGTTGAAACAGACCACCAGTTTGAGTGAGGAGAATTCCGTGCAGAAATGGAAATCACCGCCGCTGTCCATGAAGCCGGCTTCAGGACCATGTCCATATCGCGGGATCAGGGAGTTTTCTATGGCCTCTACCTTTCCCTTGTTCCATGTTATGCTGTTGGTCTCCACCGTGTCCCTCTGCCACTTTCCTCCTGGCATAGCCAGGTAACCTGCAGTTGAGGAATCGTATTTGGTCGGGACTGCCAGGATCCCGGTGCACCATTCGTGGAGTCCGAAAACGTCAACGGCCGCCCGCACCTGCTCGAGTTGTGACCCTGAGCAAACCCAGATGTCAAAGCCCTTGTCTTTGAGGGCCTTCCAAAGCTCTTTCAATTCTTCAGTAACAGAAATGCCGCTTGTCCAGGAACAAGGCCTTTCCCCACCCCAGTGAACAATTGAGGTTTCAACATCCTTAAATGATTCATGGGACGCTTTTGACAGGGCATAAATCTGGTCGTTGGTCATTCCATGGAACCATGAAGTCAGCCATGCGATGCAGACTTCTTTCGGTTCTACCTGATAGACCAGGTTGTAGAGACCGTACATCTTGGTGGCAAAATCCAGCCAGGAGGGATCCTTGTGCAAGGCCGCGGTATCGGACGGAGCCATCCCTTCCGCAGAGAAAGGACTGAATTTCTTATATAGGGCGGAGTAGTCCCAGCAAATGTCTTCTATCCATTCGGAACAGAGGTCCATTCTGGTTAGGTCCTGAGAAAGGACGTTCCTCATGTCCTTGGGGTCTATTTCGAATGCCATCATCATCGGCTGGAACGGAACCATCTGATACTGGATGTCAAAAATGCTGGTTGTGTTGTCGAAGTCAAAAACAACGTAAGGATTATTCACTGACATCTGACCACCTTCTCCGTACGTTTCAAGGAAATCATTTATGGCGGTTTTGACGTCAGGTGCCCATCCGGGGAGAACTACTTGGCCGTTGGTTGCCACAGGAAGCTTGAAGTTGGTGTATTTCTCCCTTGTGACCGAATACCATCTGTTAAGGTGGTTGTTCGGGGTTTCCAGAACGAATTTATAGAACTTCGAAGAGGGCAGGGTTGTAAGGTCAACACGGAAGGTTCCGTCCTTAGCAGGAACGGTTCCTACCTTTATCCAGTCATCCTTACCTCCTTCCTTGAAATTATTGCCAGCAGCGGCCCAAACATTGACTGATGCCTTCTTGTTGAGGCATTCCCATTTCAAGTCAACATAGTTGTCATAGGGAAGAAGGTCCATTTCCATTATGTCAACCTTTCCGATAAAAGGCATTCCGTCCTGCTCCCAAAGTACGTCCCTGGGAACGTCAAAGCCGAGGAAACGGCAGATCGAAGGGGCGATGTCGGTGATGGCAGATTTCCCGCTCTTCATCCTTTCATTTACCTTCTGGTTTGTAGCGACCCAGGTTGTTCTTTCACGCTCGGTCTGGTTTCCGTGACCGTATCCCATGAAATCCCTTCCGTGGTCGGTGGTGACCACTATCATCCATTCTTCGTTGAAATTGGCCTCGCGGTATTTAACCGCCTCCCAAACCCTTCCGATCTGCCTGTCTGCCAGACGGACGGATTCGTCGAATGTTTCTCCGTTACCGAAGGTATGTCCGGCATCGTCGGTGTACCAAAGGTAAACCCAACTCAGGTCCGGGGCATTGTCCCTTATACATTTTGCTGCTTCCTTGGAGACGTGTTCGTCAATGTCCAGAATGTGAAGGTCATGAGCCTTATGGGGGAAGGCCGCCTCGTCCAGTTCGTAACCGTCACGGACATAGTCAATCTTGAGGTTGCCTGTTTCGGGCTTGCCCTCGCCTATAAGTACAGTCCTGTTGTCAATCCAGCTGGAGAACAATCCGGTTGTAACGGGCCTGCCCTGTTCCTTGGCTATCCTGAAGATCGTCCAATAATTGTAATTAGGCTCCAGGTTGCTGTTTCCGGGCACATTGTGCTTGTTGACCCACGTTGAAGTCAGGAGGTCTGTATATCCGACCGCCGAAATAGTAGGGGTCTGGTCATAACGTCCTACTGTTCCTCCGACATAGCTACGGCCATATGCTCCCCTGGAGGAGATTTCCTGGATGGCAGGGAGATCCAGCCTTTCGACCATGTCGGCCGGTACTCCGTCAATGATTATGTAAACGGCTTTTTTCTCCTTGGTTTGTTTGCAACCCAACAGGCAAACTATGGCTAACAGCAGTGTCAGGAATTTTTTCATTTGATAGAACGGATTGGTAGTACAAAGATCGGAAATAAATGCTTATCTTGTAGAAAATTCCATCAACATGTCAACCATTATCTACATCATCGGCCTTGTCCTTGCGATACTCGCCGTCCTTGACATCTTCAAGAAACCCATTTCAATAGTAGGAAAGATCATCTGCTCCGTCATCGTGCTGGTGACAAGCTGGGTCGGTCTCGCTGTCTATTATCTTTGGGCCAAGAACCACATCACCGAGTGGTTTAAATAGCGAAATCAAAGTGAAAAGACTTTTTTGTTTGTCGGCGCTGCTGGTTTCTCTGGTAGTGCCGGACTTTGTTGTGTCTGCCCAGACAAGTTTTCAAGTAAAAGCTGGTGGGGTAGTCTTTACTGATGGGACAGACACCCTCCGTACTCCATCTGAGGGTCTGTGGTCTGTTGCTACCGGTTGGAAAGACGACTGGATGAGTGATTGGACCCATGTGAAGGCCATCAAGGTTGAAAAAACGGGAGACTGGACAGTCCTTAAAGGCACTGCCGGATTCAAGGAAGGCGAGTTGGAACTCACGGATTCATATTCCCTGACCCCGGAAGGCTTGGTGAGGTGTGTCCGCCGTTTTGAGTGGACCGGGAAGGATACCCTTCGCAACGTGACCTTGTCGGTAAGATTACAGGAAAAGGGGAACGGTCTGTCCCTGTTCGCTCCAGGTATTGTCTATTACGGGAACAAGAACGGGGCGTCCGTCAACCCTGAACTGATAGCCACATGGAACGGCCATCCCGGAGAGTTGGCCGTTTTCGAAGATCACAGGTATCCGATGCCTTTCGTGATGCTCGAGAACCCCTCGTCCCTCAGGGCGGTTGCCGTGCACACGACACCTTCGCCGGTCAGGGGGGCTGTCCTGTCGGATCAGTGGTGGTCGCTCGGGGCAGAGGCCCGTGAAGGATTCACGGAGATAGTCATGTACTCGGGTCCTATCGGATACAACGGACGCAAGAGCACGGCGAAGGCCCGCCAAAGGACCTTTATGCGTTATTCGGATACCTACATCGACCTGGAGCCAGGAAGGGTGGTGGAGAAAGAGTATTATATCGACCTTTATGCCATCGCCCGCAAGGGCACAGGGTTCCAGAGACCGGTCTATACTTCCCTTGACTTTTACAAGCCCTATGATGCCGACCGATTCCCTTCGTTCAAGGAGATAGTGGACACCAAATACCGTTTCGCCCTGTCCCGCTGGATGGAAAATGATGTTGCGGCAGGCTTCGACATGTACGATTCGCGTTATTCCAGAAAGGACATCGTGATGGGCTGGTGTGGCCAGGCTGACTCTCCTGGCTTTTCATTCCAGGTTCTTTCCGGCAGGCTCAAGGATCCTTCAATCCATGAAAAGGTCCAGAGGAGCCTGGATTTCCTTACAGGTTGCAAGTTCCTGGAAAACGGGTTGTTTGCTGTCAGATATGATTTCCTTAAAGGAGGCTGGGACCAAGGTGACCCAGTTTCCTGCGGCCAGGCGATGTACAATTTTGCCAAGGCGATTGAAACAGCCAGGAAGACCAAGGAATATGATACCTCGAAGTGGGAGAAGTTCCTCCGTAAGGCCTGTGATGGCGTTTCCGACCGTATCCTTTCAAAAGAGTGGAATCCTAAATCCACGGCTGAAGGATTCTTTATCGCTCCTCTTGCTATAGCATCCGATCTGTTCCTCAACAAACGTTACAAACAGGCTGCAGAGAAAGCTGCCGGAGAGTTCGCTTCTAGGCATTTGGAGATGGACGGTTGTTACTGGGGAGGAACCCTCGATGCTACCTGTGAGGACAAGGAAGGGTCCTGGGCCGCATTCCAGGGGTTCCTGGAATGCTATGAGAGATTTCATGACAAGAAGTATCTTGACTGGGCCAAGCATGCGATGGACGTATGCCTGAGCTATGTGGTTGTGTGGGACATTCCACTTCCGGCTGGGCGGATGGCTGACCATGATTTCAAGACAACGGGATGGACTGTGGTTTCCGCACAGAACCAGCACATTGACGTGTACGGAGTCCTTTTCGCTCCGGAAGTATGCAAGATGGGGCGGTATCTGGGAGATGAAAGGCTGGTGAAACTGTCAAAGGTGATGTTCCGTACATGTTTCCAGCTGACCGATGCTTACGGCAGCCAGGGAGAACAGCTTCAGCACACCAATTTCGCCCAACGTGGTGACATGTCCAATGTGCATAAGCTTCGTGGGGGATATTCGGAAAACTGGACAGTCTTCTGGATCACCACCCACTTCCTCAATGCCGCCGCCCGTTTCGTCGAGATGGGTGAAGATGTTTGATAATAAGGATTAATAATCATTACAGACTATGGATCGTTTGGAGTTTATCAAAAGGACAGGAGCCCTGCTTGCAGCAGGAGCGTTTTCTCCGGTACTGTCAAATAATCTGTTTGCCCGCTCCAAGGGGGCAAATGACCGGATTAACGTGGCATTGATCGGATGCCGCAACATGGGATGGGGAGATTTGAACGATGCCCTGCTTATTCCCGAAGTTCGTTGCGTGGCTTTGTGTGACATCGACCGTCAGATCCTCGAAAACCGTGCTGCAGAACTTGAGAAACGTACAGGTGTGAAGCCTGACCTCTATGGCGATTATCGCAAGGTCCTTGACCGGAAGGATGTCGATGCCGTGATCATAGGGACTCCGGATCATTGGCACTGTCTTATGATGGTGGATGCCTGTGCAGCAGGGAAGCATGTCTATGTGGAAAAACCGATAGCCAATTCTATCGGCGAGTGTGACCTTATGGTGGCCGCCGCCAAAAAGTACGACCGGGTTGTCCAGGTGGGTCAGCAGCAGCGCAGCGCAACCCTCTGGCATGCCATGAAGGAATATATTGACAGCGGTAAACTGGGACGGATTGCCAGGGTAAATGTCTGGGCGAATTTTGCCTATGCATCAATCCTCAACCCTGTACCGGATCAGGATCCTCCTGAATATGTCGATTTTGACATGTGGCTAGGTCCCGCTCCTCTCCGCACTTTCAATCCAAAGCGTTTCCATGGTTCCTGGAGGATGTTCTGGGATTATGGCGGGGGACTTATTACCGACTGGGGAGTCCATCTTCTTGACATGGCCTTATGGGGAATGAATGTCAAGGGGATGCCTAAACGTGTCCTGGCCTCTGGCGGTAACCATCAGAATCCCGGGAATTATGCTGAAACCTTTGACACCATGTCTGTAGTCTATGAGTTTGATGACTTCATCATAACATGGAACAATGTCACTGTAGAGACGGGACCTTATAATAAGAACTATGGGGTTGAATTCGTTGGAGAGAACGGCAGCCTTGTGGCCAACCGGGAAAGTTGGGAGGTTCTGCCCTACAAAGACAAGATCGAACCATTCCAGAGTCTGCCTGATTTCCTGGACCATCGAGACCATCTCGCAAATTTCATAGATTGCATGAAGAAACGCGAAATGAACACAGCCTGTACCATAGAAAATGGAGCATTATGTGCCAAGTTTGCCCATCTTGGAAACATTTCCGCCCGGGTGGATTCGGATATCGTCTATGACGACATGCGGAAGAAGTTCAACAACAAGGATGCGAACAAACTCTTTATTAAAGAATATCGCAAACCTTGGAAAATCCCGGTAATCTAGTATAATTGTTAGAAAAATTACTATCTTTGCCTTCGATGATTACTTAAACTTAAACTAGATGAAATACTCAGAGATTCATCGAGAACTTCGGAAAGCTGGTTGTTTTATTGTTAAGAACGGGAAGAAGCATCCTATTTGGAAAAGCCCATTGACCGGTCAGCTGTTTGAGACCAGTTACCATGATTCGGAAGAAGCGAAATATGGTACGCAAAGAAACATTGAGAAACGTTCCGGGGTCAAACTATGAACAAAACAGACAAGAAACATGAGAAAGGCAATCGCAATTATCGAAAGAGGCACAGATGGCCAGTATTCTATCTTTATTGAGGATACCAGCTATCCATATGGGATTATAGGGATCGGCTCAACTGTAAAGGAGGCCATGAAGGATTTCAATGATGGCTATATTGAGATGAAGGAATATGTTGAAAGTACAGGAGATCCTTTTGTTGAGGCAGAGTTCGTTTTCAAGTACGACATACCTTCTTTTCTTCAAGAATATGCCTATGCTTTTACCTTGGCTGGACTGGAAAGGATTACAGGAGTAAATCAAAAGCAACTTGGCCATTACATCAGCGGCTACAGGAAACCCTCCAGAAAGACAGTCAGCAAGATAGAAGCGGGGATTCACTCTTTCAGCGCCCAATTAAGCGCAGTTCGTTTCAGATAGTCTTTTGGCTGAATTCGCAGCCGCACCAGGTCTGGTTGTACAGGGCGCAGGACTTTATCAGGAAGTTCCTGCGCTCTTGCAGTCCGCCTTTTCTCCAGTTCTGCGGCCACCAGACCAGACCCGGCAAAGAAGCAACGGCACGGCGGCCGGCTTCGTCGACTTGGGACAGGACTTTCCAGCGGGAGGAAGCGAGGGTGGTGGTAAGGATGTCATAGCCATGGGAAACGGCATATTCCGCTGCCCTCCGGAGCCGGAATTCGAAGCAGGCAATGCAGCGAGGACCGCGCTCAGGCCCTGAGAGAGTACCTGTCGGAACACAGCGGGACTTTACGAATTCCAGCCAGGCATCGTGGTCATATTCATCATCTGCGACTTCCAGTCCGAAGGTGGCGGCGTAGCGGGCGAGCTCGTCACGGCGCTTGACATATTCATCAAAAGGAACGATGTTAGAGTTGCTGAAAAAGAGTCCTGGCCTCAGGCCTTCGTTGACCATCCATTCAAGGATGGCGGTAGAGCATGGTCCGCAGCAGCAATGAAGCAGGATGCGGTCCCTTTTCAGATCACACCCTTCCGGAAGCTCCGGTTTGAAAGTACAGCCCTCGAAATGTTCCATCCCAATTATTGGCACTGCTAAGATATCAATTATTTCATCTTTGCACAACGTTACATTTCAGCTATTATCTCGTCATTAATGTGGCTATGGTATGATTTTTTCGTGAAAAGTGTTGCATTTTTGAAAATCATCCGTATATTTGCAGTGTATTAGTTTAGTAATACACAAAGAAACAAACTTAATGAACGTATGCTGATCGAGCTTAAAGACGTCAACAAGACATATTTCGGAGCACAGCCGCTGCATGTACTGAAGGGAATAAACCTTAATATAGAAAGAGGTGAGTTCGTGTCCATCATGGGTGCTTCAGGCTCCGGCAAGTCCACCCTCCTTAACATACTTGGTATCCTGGACAACTACGATTCGGGAGAATACCGTATCAACGGCAAACTTATCTGGGACCTTACCGAATCCAAGGCAGCCGAGTACAGGAACAAGATGATAGGATTCATATTCCAGTCTTATAATCTCATAGGTTTCAAGACAGCGGTCGAGAACGTAGAGCTTCCTCTGTTCTATCAGGGAGTGAGCCGCCACAAGCGCCATGAGATGGCTATGGAATACATTGAGCGCCTTGGACTTAAGGACTGGGCCGGGCATTATCCCAACGAGATGTCAGGAGGCCAGAAACAAAGGGTAGCCATAGCCAGGGCTCTCGTGACGAAGCCCGACATCATACTTGCGGACGAGCCGACCGGAGCCCTTGACTCAAAGACTTCGGTTGAGATCATGGATCTTCTCAAGGAACTAAATGAGCGAGAGAACCTTACGATTATCGTGGTGACTCATGAGAGCGGTGTGGCCAACTACACCAACAAAATCATCCACATCAAAGACGGGGTCATCGGTGAGATCGAGGAAAACCAGGCTCACGACTCAGTCCATTTCGGCGGCGAGGGAATGCTTAAATAACCGGAAGCGATGCTGGATCTATTTCAGGAAATATGGAGCACCCTGCGGCAAAACAAGCTGCGAACGACCCTGACCGGCATGGCCGTCAGCTGGGGCATCATAATTATCATCGTGCTGATCGGGACCGGAAACGGCTTGATGAACGCGCTGATGAATAATGCGTCAGACGAGATCCAGAACATCATCGCTGTCTATCCTGGCTTCTCAAGCAAGCCTTACAATGGCATCAAAGAAGGCACGATGATGCGCTTCAACTATCGCGATCTGGATTTTTCAGAGCAGTTCAGCGAGAAGATAGACCGGGCATTTGGCAATTTGGAATACTCCGACACGATCAGCCTTGGAAGTGAAGCGTTGTCATCCCAAATCTATGGGGTTGATCCGATGATAAAGGACATCTGGAGGATCCGGATGATCAAAGGGCGTTTTGTCAACAAGAAAGACATGGATGAAAGGAGCAAACACATAGTCATCGATGAGAATGCCGCCAGCCAGCTTCTCGGAGACGATAAGGATTACTCCAAACTGCTCGGAAGATTCATCAATGTCGGGAATATTCCATTTAAAGTCATAGGAATCAGGGAGTCAGAGGAGCAGTCCTGGGGGCATCAATCGTACATTCCCTACACCACGGCCAAGACGATGCGCACCGACGGGGCGTGGCTGAGCAGGCTTACTCTCGAGTTCCACGGGTTGGAGACCAAAGAAGCCAACGATGAGTTTGAGGCCGCCTATAAGCGGGGTATCAATAACTTCCATGGGATGCATCCGGAAGACACCAGGACAACCTACCTTAGCAACTACTATCTCAACAATCAAGAGATGGATAAGGCGATCCGGATCATGCGTACAGCTCTTTGGATTCTTGGATTCCTGACCCTGTTGAGTGGCATTGTCGGAGTCTCAAACATCATGCTCATCACAGTCAAGGAGAGGATTCATGAGTTTGGAATACGCAAGGCTCTTGGTGCGAAACCATGGTCGATCATGAAACTCATCGTGGTTGAGAGCGTCGTGATCACAGCCTTCTTCGGCTACATCGGCATGGTCTTGGGTATGCTCGCCGACTTTGCCCTGGACAAGACGATAGGATCGCATCCGATGGATGTCGGAATCACCCAATTGTACATATTCAAAAATATCGGGGTCGGCTTCGATGTGGCTTTGGAAGCCACTTTGCTTCTGATAGTTGCCGGTACAATCGCCGGAATCATTCCGGCCTGGAAAGGGGCCAGGGTCCGTCCCATTGAGGCTTTAAGAGCGGAAAAGTAGGAGGAAGAGAGCAATGAGATTCGACATAGACAGATACAAAGAGATAATCGACACTCTCTCCCGCAACCGAAGCAGGACTCTACTGACTGGTTTCGGAATATTCTGGGGTATTTTCATGCTGCTCGTGATGTTGGGCGGCGGGAACGGCCTCAAAGCCATCCTGAGCCAGAATTTCGAAGGCTTCTCCTCGAATGCCATCATCGTCGGAAGCAACAGGACATCAAAGCCTTACGGCGGTTTCAAGAGAGATCGTTCCTGGTACATGGACAAGAATGACATCAAGGCGATAAAGACCCTTGTTCCAGAGGCGGACATAGTCACTATGATGGACGCTGACTGGGGAGGATCCATGGCTTACGGAGAGAACACTTATTCAGGAATAATCAAAGGCCTGACAAATGAATATGCCGGTGTGGAATCTCCTCAGATGATGTTCGGACGCTGGCTCAATGAGGTGGATTGTGTCCAGGAGCGGAAGGTATGCGTGATAGGTAAACGTGTGTGGTCCAATTTGTTCCCCGAGGGAGAAGATCCGACAGGGTTATACATTAAAGTTAAGAATTCCTATTTCCAGGTGATAGGTGTGGACGGGCGCAACGGAGGAATCAACATCAACGGAAGTCCTAACCAGAGCGTGGTGATCCCGTACCAGCTTATGGACAAGATGAACAACAGCGGAGGCAAATTCGACGTGATTTGCATGACCGCTAAAGAAGGCGCTGATTCTGAGGTGCTTCAAGAGAAAGTCAGGGGTTTGCTCTCCAGGCGTCATTCGATCGCCCCGGACGACAAGAACGCTATGATGATGCTTGACACCCAAAAGATATTCAAGATAGTCGACAACCTCTTTACTGGGGTTAATATCCTGGTGATCCTGGTAGGTCTTGGAACGCTTCTGGCCGGAGCGATAGGAGTCTCCAACATCATGATGGTGACGGTCAAGGAGCGCACCACTGAAATAGGAATCCGCCGGGCGATCGGCGCCACACCAAAGATGATCCTCTCTCAGATTATCACCGAGAGTATAGGTCTTACTATCCTTGCGGGGATGTTCGGAATCCTGTTCTCGGTGCTGATTCTGTGGGTCGCCGGAAGCATCGTGTCCAGCATGCCGGATATTAGTTCTGGAATATCCTTCCAGATTGGCTTCTGGACTGGAATAGCGATGCTGATTCTGCTGGTCGTGCTGGGAGTCCTGGCAGGCCTTGCCCCGGCCCTGCGGGCCATGAACATCAAACCCGTTGACGCTATGCGCGATGAATAAAAAAACAAAATAATATGAAAAAGAACCTTAAGTACATCATCCTGGCGCTGGTCGCCATCGTGTTCGTGGGGACCTTCGTGGCCCTCTGGAAGAACTCCCGTCCCAAGGAAATCCGTTACGAGCAGCTGGAAGCCACGTTGAAAGACATCCACAAGACTTCTGTGGTGACAGGCAAAATCATTCCACGCGACGAAGTCAACATCAAGCCTCAGATCAGCGGTATCATCTCCGAGCTTTATAAAGAGGCTGGAGAGATGGTCTCTGAAGGAGAGATTATCGCTAAGGTCAAGGTCATTCCGGAGATGAGCTCACTTAGTTCCGCACAGTCCAGGGTTAGACTGGCTGAGATCAATTTGAAGCAGGCCCAGACCAACTTTGACAGGGAGAAGGCCCTCTTTGACAAAAACCTTGTCAGCGCCGAGGAATATGATCAGGTCAGCCAGGCTTTGGCCCAGGCCAAGGAGGAGCGCGCGGCTGCGATCGAGACTCTCGAGGTCGTCCGTGACGGAGTCTCTAAGAGCAACGCAAAATCCAGCTCAACTCTCATTAGATCAACAATTTCCGGATTGATTTTGGATATTCCCGTAAAAGTCGGAAACTCCGTTACACAGAGTAACACCTTCAATGACGGCACGACCATCGCCACGGTGGCCAACATGAGCGACTTGATCTTTGACGGCTTCATTGACGAGACTGAGGTGGGACGAGTCCACGAAGGAGTACCGATGAAGATCACTGTGGGCGCCCTTAAAGATGTTAGTTTTGACGCCGTGATGGAATTCATCTCACCTAAGGCCCAGGAGAAAAACGGCACCAATGAGTTCGAGATCAAGGCGGCTGTCACGGTTCCCGACAGCGTCACCGTGCGTTCCGGCTACAGCGCCAATGCCGAGATCCAGCTTGAGGGGGTCGATGGAGTCCTTTCCATTCCAGAGAGCGCTTTGACTTTTGAAGGCGATTCAAGCTTTGTCTACCTCGTCAAAGGAGAGAATAAATACGACAAGACCCCTGTCACGACCGGCCTTTCAGATGGAATCAACATCGAGATCAAATCCGGCCTCAAGGAAGGAGACAAAGTCCGTGGTAATCAAATAATTGAAAAGAAATAGATCACGGTCCCTGAGCGGAGCCGAAGGGACAGTATAAACAAGAATATAATGAAAACAACAATAACAATAGCGCTACTGTTCGCCGTATTGGCAGCCTCCGGCCAGACACATTCCGGGCCATGGACCTTGGCTGAATGTGTGCGTCATGCCCAGGAGAACAACATTACCCTCAAGCAGTCGGAACTCCAAGTCAAGCAGCAGGAGATCCGACTGGAAACAACCAAAGGCAGCCGCCTGCCGATGGTCAGCGGAAGCGTCAGCGAGAATTTCTCCTTTGGCCGTGGCCTTACCGCCGACAACACTTATTCCAACACTAACACAACCAGCACAGGGCTTTCTCTTGGCACTTCCGTCCCTATCTTCCAAGGTTTGAGAATCAGCAATAGCATCAAAGGAGGGGAGTTGGACCTGAAAGCCGCCACTGCCGACCTCCAAAAAGCAAGGGAGGACATCAGCGTGGCTGTGGCGCAAGCCTATGTCCAGATTCTGTATAACATGGAGCTGCTGGATGTTGCTCTGAACCAGGTAAGAATCGATTCGCTTCAGGTGGAGCGCCTTAGTGCGATGTTCGAGAACGGCAAGGCTTCTTCCGCCCAGGTGGCTCAACAAAAGTCCGCGTTAGGACAAAGCCGTCTTTCGGCAACTCAGGCCCGAAACAGTCTCAATCTCTCTCTCCTTGACCTGTCCCAGCTTCTGGAACTACCTGATCCAGAAGGGTTCAGCATTGTCCGTCCAGACGTTCCCATTGATGGGATTCTTCTAGGGAATCCGGAGGACATTTATGCCGAGGCGCTTGACAATAAGCCGGCGATCAAGGCCGAGATGTTCCGCCTTGAATCCACGGAGTTTTCCATCAAAAGCGCCAAAGGAGCCTTCCTCCCTTCTCTTAGTGCCAGCGGAGGCGTCGGAACCAACTACTACACGATGAGCGCCGCGCCATCGGCAGTGTTCTTCGACCAGATTAAGAATAACTTCAGCCAATACCTTGGTCTTTCGCTTAGTGTGCCGATTTTC
>JAEEGJ010008774.1_pt1 | contig 27627 bp, 24 predicted proteins | sample 8958761 | NCBI WGS metagenome assembly JAEEGJ01 (sample SAMN16246546, study PRJNA631951) | gut metagenome | biome: gut microbiome; feature: rumen; material: RS-attached | host: Bos | place: Iran: Karaj | collected 2018-10 | reverse complement strand
CTCTTCTTTGTCTTACGCTCGGAAAGCTCGTTCTGTAATTCGTCGTAACCTTCCTTGGTAATCTGCTTCTTGATGATTTCGTCAGCCATGTTATGTCTCCTTTTGTTTGGATATCGTTTATTCTTCGAAAATTATCTCGCTGTTCTGTCGTTTTCCTTCTGGATAACGTCGTGAGCGCCGCCCTCGATGATGGATGTGGAGGATACGACTACGAGGCGTGCCTTCTGCTGGAATTCCTCGATGGAAGAGGAGCCGCATGAGCACATTGTTGCCTTAACCTTTGCAAGGGATACGTCAAGGCCGTCCTTGAGGTTGCCGGCATAAGGTACGTAAGAGTCAACGCCTTCTTCGAAAGCCATCTTGCCGCCCTTGCCGCCGTCATCGTAACGCTGCCAGTTGCGCGCACGGTTGGAGCCTTCGCCCCAATACTCTTTAACATATGTGCCGCCTACAAGAAGTTTTCTCGTAGGGGATTCGTCGAATCTTGCGAAATAACGTCCGAGCATCATGAAATCAGCGCCCATAGCGAGAGCCAATGCCATGTGATAGTCATGAACGATACCGCCGTCAGAGCAGAGAGGAATGTAATATCCTGTCTCCTTGAAGTACTCGTCACGAGCCTTAGCTACTGCGAGTACAGCGGAAGCCTGGCCGCAGCCGATACCCTTCTGCTCACGTGTGATGCAGATGGAACCGCCTCCGATACCGATCTTAATGAAGTCTGCGCCGCAGTCAGCCAGGAATCTGAAGCCTTCAGCGTCAACAACATTGCCTGCACCGATGATGGCGTCAGGATAGTTTTCCTTGCACCACTTGAGTGCTCTTTCCTGCCATACGGAGAATCCGTCGGAGGAGTCGAGGCAGAGAACATCAGCGCCTGCTTCCAGGAGTGCAGGGATACGCTCCTGATAGTCTCTTGTGTTGATTCCGGCACCAACGATGAGCTTTTTCTCGGAATCGAGGAGCTCATAAGGGTTAGCCTTGTGGAATTCATAGTCCTTACGGAAAACGAGACCTACGAGTCTGCCTTCTGCATTTACGATAGGGAGCTGGTTGATCTTGTTGTCCCAGATGATGTCGTTAGCTTCCTTGAGGGATGTGCCCTCAGGTGCTGTGACGAGCTTTTCGATAGGAGTCATGAACTCTTTGACCTTGGTATCAAGAGAGAGTCTGCTGACACGGTAGTCACGTGTTGTAACGAGACCCAAGAGCTTGCCCTCAGCAGTACCGTCTTCTGTAACGGCTGCTGTGCCGTGGCCTGTTCTCTCGTGCAGCTCGATAACCTTTTCGAGAGTGTCTTCAGGAGAGAGGTTGGAGTCGGACTCAACGATTCCGGCCTTGTACTTCTTAACTCTTCTGATCATGGCGCACTGTGACTCAATGGACTGTGACTGGAAGATAAAGGACAAACCGCCGCATCTTGCGAGAGCGATTGCCATACCGTCGTCTGAAACAGCCTGCATGACTGCAGATACCATAGGGATATTGATCTTGAGGCGTGACTCTTCCTGTCCCTTCTTGTACTTTGCGATAGGTGCGGACAAGTCTACCTGATCAGGTGTGTTCTTCTCTGTTGTGAGATTGGGTACCAAGAGGTACTCCGAAAATGTTCTTGACTCTTCTTCGAAAATCTTTGCCATATTTCTCCTTATTCCTCCTTAGCTTCTTCTGTTACTTCCTGTGCATCAGCTGCATCGATAACGGGATCAGCAGCTACAGTTTCAACTGCGGGTGCAGCGGGCTTGATTTCATGGCGAGAGGGCGTAGCAGAAGCGTTCGGAGGAGCGATAACGTCAGCAGGAACTGCATCAGCGTCATCAAATCTGGCACCGCACTTGAAGCAGAAAGCGTTGGAAAGGTTATTTTCCGTACCGCATACTGCGCACTTCTTGAGTCCTCTCTCACGGAGGATCTTAACATTGAGGTCTTCGATCTCGATGTAAAGGTTGGAGATGGATTCGCATCTTGCATTGATGTCCTTCGTCATGTCAACGTTTACATCTTTGTACTGTCCATAGTAGAGGTGACCGATCTCATCGTAATACTTGCGGATGGTGGTTTTCTTCTCATCGATCATCTTCTGAAAGTTGGAAATGTTCTTTCCCTTTTGATCCTGGAAAATGGGCATATTAAGTTCCTCCTTAAAAGATTTAAAGAAGATTATACAACAATTTGCGGCGAATTGTCATTATTTATAATACTTTAAGGAAAATTGAGGAATTTTGGGGGGCGCGGGGCGGCTCCCACGCGTCAAAATTCCAGAAAAAAGTCCGATATAGTCGGAACTATTTCTGGAATTTTTGTCCTCTGACCCCAAAATTCCAGATTTTTGTCCGATATAGTCGGACTTTTTTCCGGAAAAATCAGCGGTCTTGGGTTGGGGTTGATTCTGTTCGGCTATGCCGAACGTTTGCCGAACAAACACGCATTTTAGGGATGAAAATGACTCAAAATCAGACACTGTTTCAGTCATTCACTAAAAGGCTGCCCGCAAGCGACAAAAACACCCTCTATCACACAAAAAAACCGCCCCAGTGAAGGAGCGGCCTGTTGGTTTTCGAAAAAACGTTAAATCAGATCTTCTGCGGCTTGATCTTCCAGATGCCGGAAGCGTATTCCTTGATCGTACGGTCGGAGGAGAACTTGCCGGAGTTGCAGATGTTGATCCAGCACTTTCTTGCCCACTCGAGGTTGTCCTGGTAATCCTTGTAGAGGCGGTCGCGCTGCTTTCTGTAGTCATCGAAGTCGCCTAATACATAGTAAGGATCGCCGGGCTGCCAGTTGGAGCCGTAAATCAATCCGTTGAAGAGGTCGTTGAACATGCCTGTGCCTTCGTCGTTGAAGGAGCCGTCAACCAAACGGTCAAGGCACTTCTTGAGGCCGGGGATGTTCTCGTACTGCCACTTCGGGTTGTAGTAAGCCTTTGTAGCAGCCATATCCTGTGAGCGGCAGCCGAAGATGTAGATGTTGTCGTCGCCTACGCACTCAGCGATCTCAACGTTAGCGCCGTCCAGTGTACCGAGAGTTACGGCACCGTTCATCATGAACTTCATGTTGCCTGTACCGGAAGCCTCAAGGCCTGCTGTGGAGATCTGCTCGGAAACGTCTGCTGCAGGGAACATCTTTTCGCCGACGGAAACGTTGTAGTTCTCGACGAAGACGACCTTGAGCTTGTTCTTCATTGCAGGATCGGAGTCGATGAGCTTTGCGATCTCGTTGATGAACTTGATGATTGCCTTAGCTCTGAAGTAGCCAGGAGCAGCCTTTGCAGCGAAAAGGATGGTTACCGGAGGCATGTCGAGCTTCGGATTCTCCTTGAGTCTGTCGTAAAGGTTAAGAGCATAGAGGGCGTTAAGGAGCTGTCTCTTGTATTCGTGGAGACGCTTGATCTGTACGTCGAAGCAGCTGTTAGGGTTAAGCTTGATGCCCTTTGTCTTTTCGAGGTACTCGGAAAGTGCCTTCTTGTTGTTTTTCTTGATGGCAATGAACTTCTTCATTACCTTGTCGTCGTCCTTATACTTTTCGAGGTCCTTCAAGAGGTCGAGGTTTGTAACCCACTTGTCGCTGCCCAAAAGGTCAGTGATGAGGTTAGCAAGCTCAGGATCGCAGGTACGGAGCCATCTACGGGGAGTAACGCCGTTTGTCTTGTTGGAGAACTTCTCAGGATAGATGTTGTACCAGTCCTTGAGTGTCTCGTTCTTCAGGATGTCTGTGTGGAGGGCAGCAACGCCGTTTACGGAGTGTGAACCGTAGATTGCCATCCAAGCCATGTGGATCTTGCCGTCACCCAAAGGAGACATGCGGTCGATGAGCTCGGAATAAAGGCCTGCTTCGTACATCTGTGCACGGAACTGGTTGTTGATGCCTTCGATGATCTCGAAAATTCTGGGGAAGAGGAAACGGAAAATGGAGATATCCCACTTTTCGAGTGCCTCTGCCATGATCGTGTGGTTAGTATAAGCGAATGTTTCCTTAACGATCTCCCAAGCTTCTGTCCACTCGATGCCGTTCTCGTCAACGAGGAGCCTCATGAGCTCAGGGATAGCTACGACAGGGTGTGTATCGTTGAGCTGGATCGTGTTGTACTTGGCGAAATCGTGGAGATCGTCGCCGTGATACTTCTTATATCTGTAGATGATGTCCTGCAGAGATGCGGAGACGAAGAAGTACTGCTGTCTTACACGGAGAACCTTTCCGTCGTAAGAAGTGTCGTTCGGATAGAGAACTCTCCAGATGTCCTGGACGCGGTTTCTCTCGATAACGGCGTCATCGAATCTCTGTGAGTTGAAGAGATTGAAGTTGAACTCCTGAGCGGGTTCAGCCTTCCAGAGTCTCAGGAGGTTTACGTTCTTTGTGCCGTAGCCTGTGATAGGAAGGTCGCAGGGAACTGCCCAGACATCGATATCTGAGTAGTGGATCTTAACCTTTCTGTCGTATCTGGGGAGGATGAAAGGATATCCGTGCTCCATCCAGGAGTCAGGATACTCGTTCTGGAAGCCGTTTTCGATCGCCTGTCTGAAAAGACCGTAACGATAGAGGATTCCGTAGCCTGTAACAGGGAGGTTGAGTGTTGCGCATGAATCGAGGAAGCATGCTGCGAGACGTCCCAAACCGCCGTTTCCGAGTGCCGGATCTGTTTCTTCTTCGAGAATATCGGTGATATTAAGGCCGAAAGATGCGAGAGCTTCTTTTGCCTGATCGTAAATACCCAGGTTTACGAGGTTGTTGAGCATTGAGCGGCCTTCAAGGAACTCAGCTGAGAAATAGTGAGCCTGGCGGCCCTGGTTGTACTTGTGCCTTGTTGCCATCCAGTTCTCGGAAATGATCTCAACGATGCTCTTCGAGAGTGCTGTCCAATAATCGCGGGGTGTAGCCTGTTCGAGACTCATGCCTGTTTCAGCTCTGACGTGAGCCTGCATCATCTGTTCAAGGGCTTTAGCTGTAACTGTTGCCATTTTTACGTCTTCAATGCCTTTTTTACCCGTAAAGACATCTACTTCCCTCCATAATAATTCATGTCTGATTTTAACAATATTGATGTACGTTAGCAATTTTTTGAAATAAGTTCGATTTTTTCGACAAAAACGGCCCGAAAACCAGTATTTCAGCGTGTTTATTTGACAACGGGAATCGCCGAAAACGAACAAAAATGACCGAAATTTCACTTATTATTTACAGACGCGAAACTTCCTGTAAAGAAATGCCGATTTTTAAGCATTTTCGGGCCGATTTTGCCCTAAAATGAGCCATTCTCTGCATTTGTATTTTTCCGCGCACTATATTAAACTTCTACTGATTATGAATATAGCTTTCTATTATGTTGTGGCCGTTTTGGCCGGCGTGCTCGCTGGCGCGCTCATTACATACTTATTCGGGAGGTTTCCCGATAAGTGGCTTCAGGATTACGGCGTAAAGCCCGAAGATCCTGATTACAGGCCGTCCAAGCGAATGAGACCTTTCCCGGAAGGCCTTATTGCTGCTGTTTTCTGCGCGGTCTGCTATGTGGTTACGATCTATTTCTGCAAATCCTGTTATATCGATGAGTTCCGCCCGATGCATCTGGCGGTGATCATACTCGTAATTCCTGCGCTGATGCTGGTCATGATGGCAGATAAGCTCAACAGGATTATTCCCAACCAGTTCTCCGTCTATATCGCTTTTTGCGGCGTTCTTTCCATTGCAGCCGAGGTCTTGGAGGGTTCTATATGGTTTTCGCCCGACGCAAAGTGGTGGATGTTAGTCCTTAACAAGGTAATTGCTTCGCTTGTCGGCGGCGGTGTCATCTGGCTCATCGGCTTTTTGTCCATCACATTCCTTGGAAAAGAAGGCATGGGAATGGGCGATATGTGGCTTTTGTTTGCGACAGGCCTTATCACAGGCTGCTACGGACTCGTAGTCCTTATCTATGTATCGATCTTCTCCGCTGTTATTTTCGCGGTTCCGCTCCTTATCAGGAAGGCCAAGAGAGTCAGCGCCGAGAAAAAGAGGATCGCGGATTCGGAAAACCCGAGAGAGGAAAAACTCAAGATCCAGCGCGAAAAGGCTGCGATCCACTTTGCAGAAGACCCGGATTATATGGCATTCGGCCCCTTCCTCGCATTGGGATGTGCTGTTTTCACGGTCATGGAGCCTTTCTTCTTCGAAAAGATGTTCATGACGATTAAGCTGTTCGGAGTATATTTCTGATGAACGCCTTAAAGTCCGTGATAAACCACATAACGGGTGCTTTCAAAGTTCCTAAGCCTTATAACTGGGGATATCCGTTTTTTTTCGGTTCCCTCGGCATGGGATTTTCGTTCCTGCTCCTAAAACTGATGTTTTCAGGTGCTTTCCAGTTCTCATCGACATCATTGATCGGGTGCGCTGTATCAGTTATTGTTATCGTGATGTTTGCTTTTGTCGTGCCGTCGGTCCTGATAGCCGAAAAGAGCGGAGTCTGCATAACAGGGCATTACACGGGAATCGGCGCGCTGATACTCTCGTTTTTGTCGGGAGCACCTGTATATCTTTTAAAGTCATCACTTCATAACATCATATCGACCCAGTGGCTCAGGGCAGGGGGCTCGATCGTGTTCCCGGCCGTTTTCTACCACGTTGAAGGCGTTTCGGGCCAGCTCCTTGCTTTGGAGATCCTCGTGGATACGATTATCCCGGCATTCGGATTCTCACTCTTTTTCCTGGGGGCCTTATGGCAGGGATTCTCTGAAAAGAACAGGAAATGGGCATTTTTCTTCATTCCGCTGTTCTTCGCGGCTTTCTCATTTGACTTTCTGGACATCATCGCCATCCTCATCATCGGCTGGTGGCTCTGTATGGTAAGAAATCACACAGGAAACATCTACGGACCGATCTTAACGCTCCTCGGCGCAAGGATTACAGGAATCCTTATAGACAACGTTGTCAGTGAGGTGGACCTCACAACGATCAGAGTTTACAGCGATATTCCGACAACGATCTATTTCTCGGCGGTTCCCGCGATCGTCGTTGCCGTGATCCTTTTTGCTTTCTTCAGAAAGACATTGGGCGAGTTCCATTTTACATACAGTGCCGACATCTACGGCGACAGCAAGAAACTCGAAGAGGGCGAAGGCGAAAAGGCCGAAAGCGTTCTGGCCGGCTTCAACCTCACTTTTTTACTGGGCGTGCTGATCATAATGGCATTATGGATTTTGCTTATGAAGGGTGTACGATTATAAAGAGGATAATTATTTTGGAAATTTGAGGGGAAACCTCAGGATAAAGGGGATAAATATGGAAGAAAAAAACAAGACACTCACAGATCAGGAAAGGTATGAGAGGGACAGAGCATCGGTAATGTCGATGCTGAAGTTCATCCTTATCATCGCGATCCTGGCAGGCGCCTGCTATGTAGGCAAGATAGTCGTAGTCATTCTGGTGCCGTTCCTTTTGGGATTCCTGCTCTCAAAGACTTCAGTCCTTATGGCAAAGCCCATCTCGAAACTGTTCGATAAGGACGCCACGAAGATCAAGCCGGGCAAGAAAAAATCGACCCACACAAAAACATCGATAGTCATCTATGTAATCTTGAATATCGTTGTTTTCATACTGATCGTGCTCGCTTTGATAGGTCTGATCTACCAGGCAAACAGCCTTTTAGTAACTCTCGCTGAGCTCACGAAAACGATCAAGCCTGCTGAGATGGTCAACACACAGATCCTTGACCGCTTGAGCACCGAAAACGGCGGCTTTTTGACAGCCGACATGATCGCATCTCTTGAAGAGAGCGTCACCAACATGGGCCAGACGATCATAAAGAATGTTCCTTCGTTCATCAACTCGACGTTCTCGGCAGTAGGAAAGCTCGTAGGAAACCTCCCTTACGGCATATTCTTCGTTATCAGCATCCTCTTGAGCGGTTTCTACTTCATCAATGACGGCCCCACCGTCATGAAGTTCTTCGTAAAGAACACACCCAACAAGAAATTCAGAAACAGGGTCTTCACGCTCTTTAACGAACTCTCCATCACGGTCTTCCGTGTACTCGGAGGCTATCTCGTACTGTTCATTATCACTGCAGTTGAATCCCTGATCGTATTCTGGTGCGCAGGCCTTCATGAATATGCGATCGTGCTCTCGATCATCACTGCACTCATCGACTTCCTGCCTGTCTTAGGCGTCAGCGCAACGATGGTTCCGATGATGATCTACCAGGTCGCAAACGGCCAGTATGTTTCAGCAGCCATCCTTCTCGGCGGCCTTATCCTCATGTCGATAATCCGCCGCTTCGTTGAGCCCGCAGTGCTCGGCAAGTCCTTAAAGATGCACCCTTTGATTACGCTCATCGCAATGGCAGCAGGTGTCTATATCTGGGGCGCTGCAGGATTCCTGCTCGGCCCTGTTCTGGCGATCATTATCATCCAGGTCATCAAGGTTTTCGAGATCGACAAGATGGTCGGCAAATACTTCTCCGGCGTCCTTGACCGCTTCATGAAGGACAAGAACATGAAAGAGAAGAACGTAAAGGAAAAATCCAAAGCCACTGCATCTGAAGAGGCTTGATTTTCAAGGGCTTGCGAGTTTTTTCGAGATTTTGTTCCGTGACATACTGACGACATATCCATAGCGTATGATGTTGGCAAGGAGGATGAAGCAATGTCTTTTAGATTGTTGATAGTCGAAGACTCACCCGAACTGCTTGAAGCTGCGAGCGACTTCTTTCGCGAGGAAGGCGCCGGCCTCTGGGACATCGTGACCGCCTCAGACGGAAATGATGCTTTGGACAAGGTTCAAAACGGATCTTTCGACCTCATGATCTTAGACATAATGCTCCCCGGAGCATCAGGTTTTGAAATCTGCAAAGCCGCCCGCAAGATAAGCGACTGCCCGATAATTTTCCTGACTGCTCTAGGCTCCGAAAACAACATTCTTAAGGGATACGAGACCGGCTGCGACGACTATGTCGTGAAGCCCTTTTCGCTCCGTCACCTCTATGCCAAGAGTCTTGCTCTTCTTAAGCGCGCAAAGAAGAGCTCTGACGGCGACACTTTGAGGTGCGGCTCGATCTCCCTTAACAAGAAAACAATGCTGGTTACTGTAAAAGGCCGGGAGACAGCCATCAACGCCAGGGAGTATTTTCTGTTGGTCTACCTTCTCGAGAATAAAGAATCCGTCTTAACGCGCCAGTCTATCTTAGAACACGTTTGGGGCGACGATCTCGATGTCAACGACAGGGTAGTGGACAACACAATAAGAAGACTCCGCGAGAGCTTGGGCGCAGCATCCTCCCAGATCAAGACAGTAATCGGCAGGGGTTATCGTCTTACGGAGGAATAGAACCATGAAAGTGCGCAAAGGCAAAATCAAAAAGCCGCATTTTTACATCCCTTATCTTGTGAGCGTTTTCGTATTATTGGCATTGTTTTTTGCAGCCGGATTATATCGCTACACTTCTGAATCCAAAAAGCAGGAACTTGATGCTCAGGAGCAGGCCATAATCAGCCAGCAGAACATGCTTACCACGATCCGAATGCTCACAAATAAGGATAGATTGAAGGGCGAAGACCTATCTGCGGTACAGGACACACTGTTATCCCAGTACTGCAAAACAGGTCAGCGTTACAGAATGATAATCGCTGATCGCGAAGAGTTCGAAGAAGCCGAAGAATTCAACATGATCACCACTTCCAGAACAGCCATCATGACCTGCTTGGATGATCATGGAAATAATCATTTTCTCAGACTGGCAGATTCTAAATATCTGGAGGCATTTAACAAGCCGGAAGTAACAGAACACCAAATATTGGTAAATGATTCGCTGTATACCCTTTATCCGGATAGTACGAAGCTCTATTTTGTCTGCAATCAGTTCTATGCTGATCTAGACAAAGGAATATTTATACCTGTCGATGTTGAAATATTGGATTACGATTCAGAAGGTGATCCTGTTCTGTCAGGAGTTAAACTTAGTTTCAATCCTGACAATACGGAAGGGTTGACGCTCTATGAGGTAGGATCAAGACCGCTCGACATTTACATCGAGAATTGCTATGGCTATGTCGCAGGATATGATGGTGAAGACAGGGATGAAGATTATACGCAAGAGAAGGAATTCGCCACTTTCTATTTCCACTTAGTTTCTTTCACTGCAACGGAGTTAACTTGCAGTCCTTTTGCAGACTCTCACAGAGACCAGATCAACAAAGGCCTGATCATTATCGTCTGTGCGGCCTTTGTTTTCGCGCTCATACCGGCCACGATCATCTATAACGTCAGAATGCGAAGCTATCAGATCTTCGAATACAGGCGTCAGATGATCGATGCAATGGCACACGACCTCAAGACACCTATGGCGGCCCTGTCAGCATATGCAGAAAACCTGTCCAACAACATTGCCACGGATAAAAAGGAATACTATGCAGGCAAGATTGAAGACAAAGTTGCCCAGATGAACAAAATGGTCAATGACATCCTTGAATTCTCCAAATCCGAGAATCGTTCCACCGCAGTCACCAAGATTGAAGTCGATGTTGCATCAGTAATCTCAGGCATCCTTGCTGACAATGAGCACGCTTTAGAGGAACGGTCTCTGAAGGTCAATTACGACAAGAAAAGTGTGGTAATAAAAACGGACAAAATGCTTTTCGAGCAGGCCGTATCGAACCTCATTAATAACGCGGTTCTTTACAGCAAAGAAGGCACTGATATCGATGTTGTGTGTTCACCGAATCAGCTGATCATTACTAACGTTTCCGCTGAAAAAATCGAAAACGTTAAAAGCCTCAAACAAGCCTTCGCCAAGGGCAGTCTGTCCCGTGGCAGCAAAGGCACCGGTTTAGGTCTCGCGATAGCCGACAACAACCTCGCGATGCTGAAGTACAAGCTCGAGATTCGAAGCGACGGCGACAAGTTCATTGCAACGGTAAAGATGTAAATTATTACCAAGGGAGCTGCCTCTTTGTGGGGCTGCTCCTTTTTTTATATCGAAACGGAATCTATTACGCTTTCCATATCCTGCTTAGTACTAATCATTGTTCCGTAAACTGCGGTATTCAGTTTTGAAGAAAGATGCCTTATGTCAAAAGGCAGATCGTTAGTATCGTGAGTGAACAGAACGTCCAGTTCAGGAACAAGTCCGGCCTCCGTATAATTGCGATATTTAATGGCAGTGGTCATCAGGTACTTCGACGATTGCTGGACACCAAAATGCTCATGTATCTTGCAATTATCAAGCTCTTCGATATAGATGATGAAATCCGGATAAATAGGTTTCGGCAATCCCTTGATCGTAATCTCAGGCTCGTACTTGAACGGAATCCCCAGCTCCGTGTAAAACATTGCAATCTCACGCTCCGCAGCAGAGCGGTAGTATATACCATTGAAAGGAAAATACGTTGGTTTTGGATGCTCAGTATTGGCATCATTTTTCAAGCTGTCAAAGTATTCCTTGTTCATTACGACTCTGGTCGTAGCATCGATACACAGTGTCCTTTTTACCTTGTGCGGCACACATTCCGGCAGCGGTTCGCCCTTGAAATTGGCATCCCAGATCGCTTCGTAAAGGCGAAGCTTGCGCTGGATGAGGTCACGCTTTTTGAAAATAATGTAGTAATGTTCACCAGATTTGCTGTCCAAATTATATCTGTGATTATCCACGGTTACTCTTTTAACCGTTGTATTGTCCACATTATGGACAGACAGCTTAACTTCAGGCAGCGTTTTAAGCAGCTGCCGACAGAAGTTTATTCTAAGAGCGAGAAGTTCTCGCGGGATGTGCTTATCAATTAAATCCATATTTGGATTATAAAGGGAAACTAATCAGAGAAACCTTAACTTTTCCGACAAATCAAGACAAGAATAGACTGCGTGTCGATTTTGTTTGTCGGTTTTTCGTGGAAAGGATATCTTTCGGTGATGATTCACGTAGAATTCACGAAATGCCTCGGTTTCGTGAATATTTCGTGAAAAAACACCAATATTCACGTAGGATTCACGAAAAAGCTCATTTTCGTGAATTTTTCAGGAATCGCGGGTTATTTATAGAGTGCATCCCTATGCAAGGAGGTGCTTTGCACCTCTTGAACACTTAACTGCGCCTTTGAGCGAGCGGTCAAGGGCGCCTGAAAAGGCGAGTACAACGTCCCTTGACGGCGGAGCAAAAAAGGTGCTACAAAAAACGGCTGTCTCAAATGAGGCAGCCGTTTGAATTATAGATTTACTAGAGCTTACAGCACTACGTTGATGCCTTCGACATCGAGTGAAGCGAAAGGACCAGGGATGATCGCTGTTCTCTTTGCGCCGAAGTAGTCGGTATCGAAAATAATGTCGTTGCCGTCCTTGTCTTCGAATCTCTGCTGTGGTTCGAAAGCCTTGCCCAAAACGTCAGTTGTAACAAGCGAAGAAGTGAAGGAGCCGATAGCGTCAGCGAGGTTGGTGTCGAGATAAACCTTGTCGCCTTCTTCGCGGACGTTGACATAGACTTCGCTCTTGGAATCCATGAGGAAATTCTTCTCCTTGCAGAATCTCTGGGCGCCGCCAAGGTATGCGTTGCCTTCGATCCAGACGGGGAGCTTGTCGAAGTGGGCTTTTGCGATCTTCATCATGTCGGGTGTGTCGCTCTCGAGATCGAACTGCTTGATCCAGTCTTCGTAGAGAGGGTAGTGATCCCAGACGTGGGTGCCGACTACGCGTTCTTCTTCCCAGACTTCGCCATCATCGAAACGGGAGATCAGGGATTCCTTAGGATGCTTCTGGAAGAAGATGTTGTTATAGAATCTGTCGTCGCCGTGGAGGATCGTCATGAAGCCCATGACTTCGGTCCTGTGCGGGAAGTGGTAAGGTGTGTAGCGCCAGTCGGTGCCTTCGCCTACGGATGTGAATGCACCGCAGATGAGGTTGTGGACCATGGCGACGCCCTGTGTTGCGATACGGAGAGTAGCGTCGGAGAGGAGAATATTGTTGTCGATCAATGTAGGGCCGTGGCCTACTTCTACGAAAATATCCTCGCTGCCCATGCCGCCCTTGAGAGGTTCAGCATAATCAGGACGCTGGTTGTCGTGAAGGAGATTGCAGGTGATACGTGTGCCCTGTGCTTCCCAGTCTGTCCAGATGCCCATGACGCAGTGGTGGATGTGGTTTCTCTGCATGATGACATCGATAGCTGCGTGGAGCTTGATGCCTGCAACTTCTGCGCCGCCCAATTCCATCATGTTGTTGATGTGGTGAATGTGGTTGTCTTCGATGACTGAGAAAACAGCGCCCATACGGCCGATGATGCCGCCCTGCTCACAGTGGTGGATGTTGTTGCGGCGGATGATGTGGCTTCCGATGTTTTCCTTGAGCCAGCCGTGATACTGGCCGCGGCATACTGCGTCACGCTCCATCTGTGTGGGGCTCTTAAGATGCTCGTATGTGAAGTAGTGGTTGTTTTCGGGATCTAAATATTTGCCGAGGCCGATGCCTGAGCACTTGGAGAAATAAACTTCGTTGTCTTCGATGATCCAGCCCTTAGACCAGTGGGGACCTATCATGCCTTCCTGCCATGCTGCCGGAGGAGCCCAGTTTGTTGCAGCTTTGCAGATCTTAAAGCCTCTGACGGTGATATAGTTTCTGCCTGTTTCAGCAGGGAAGAAGCACATTCTTCTTACGTTGATCTCTACCATCTCAGAGTTGGGATCGAGGCCGCCGAAGTTAGCATAGATAACGGTAAAATCACCTTCCTGCTCTGCGTACCACTTATACTTGGATTCTTCAGGAACCCATGAGCACTTATAGACTTGGGCCTTAATAACTTCGTCGATGGAAGCTGCTTCGTAGAGTCTTCTGTCGTTGATGTAAACACAGCCGACATGTCTGTTCTTGCCTGCGAAATACCAGTCGCCGTAGCAGAAAGTGGTGTAGGGGTTATAGTCGCCGAAGATCTTGTTGTCGACCTTGCAGCAATAAACTTCACCGTCGTACTGCTTCCAGTTGGAGATCTGCTCGGCACCTGAGATAGTTGCACCCAGAGGCTCATCGCTCACATATGTGATGCGCGCATCTTCGGTACCGCCGTTTACGGGCGAAACATATTCTCTGTAAAGGCCGGGCGCAACGTGGACTGTGTCGCCGGGCTGAGCGATCTTTGCTGCTTCGGAGATCGTGCCAAAGGGCTTCTCCTTGCTGCCGTCGCCTGAGTTGTTAAGGAATTTGATGTCTACATAAAGTTCCATGGCGGTACCTCTTTTCTAAGGATTTTTTGAGCTATGAATTTAATATAACAACGCGCGGGAGAAAAATATATAAAAATTTGGGATATAAGTGTTGCAAAGCTTTCTTAGGCGGCGAAAAACTGTTTGCCGCCTGAATTCTGACCATGAATGAGTGCTTCGCGCCCGAAAAAATCAAAGATAAATTTCGAAATTCCTGTTGACATCATTTTCGCAGGGTGTTATATTTACCACGACAGGCGTAGTACGACAGTCGAAGCAACGACAGACGAAGCAACGACAGTCGTAACAAAATACGGAAGGAGATAGATTTATGGCAGAGATCAGCAGCGATGTCATTAGAGGATATAACGACATCATTATTCTGTACCTGCTTCTTAATGATCCGTCTTACGGATACGAGATCTCAAAGCAGATCCGCACCATGTCCCAGGACAAGTACATAATCAAGGAAACGACGCTCTACTCGGCATTCACGAGAATGGAGAAGAACGGTTTCATCGAATCATTCGTAGATGAGGATCTCGCAGGCGGAAAGAAGAGAACTTATTACAGGATCACACCGGCAGGCAGAGATTATTACCGCGCTAAGTGTGAGGAGTGGACACTTACAAAAGAAGTTATCGAAAAGTTTATTGCAGGCTGAGGGGAGTACATAAAATGAACGCTATTAGAAATTATCTGGACAATATGTTCCGCAATCTTCCTAACACGGAAGAAGTAAGGAGGGCCAAATCCGAGCTCCTCCAAATGATGGAAGACAAGTATGAAGAATTGATCGCAGAAGGAAAGACCGAGAACGAGGCAGTAGGTATCGTAATCTCAGAATTCGGCAACCTCGATGAGCTCGCAGATTCACTCGGCATTTCCGAAGCAGTAACTGAGAATCCCGCAGAAGACAAGCCAATGCTCTCACTCGACAGAGTTAAGGATTACCTCAGCATGATCAGCACAAAGTCGATCTTAACACCTCTTGGAGTTGCACTCTGCATCTTAAGCGTAGTATCACCGATCCTTGCTGACATCCTTCCGGTAGATATGGACATCGTTGGTGCAGGCGGACTTTTCGCGATCATCGCAGTCGCAGTAGGACTTTTCATTATCTCCGGAATCAAGGGAAAAGAATTCGCAGAAGTTAAGAATAAGGAATGCTCACTCAGTATTGAAGGCGCTGAATATGTAAGAAATGAGAGAAAGAGCTTCAAGCACTCATACGGCCTCATGTCTTCTTTCGGTATCGGCCTTTGCATCCTGAGCTTTATCAATCCTATCATTATCGATAAGATCCCTTATGTTAATTCAAACATCGGTGCAGCTATGATGTTCGTATTCGTTGCTTTGGGCGTATTCCTTATCACATCCTCTAATATCAAGATGAACGGATATGACAGACTCCTTGCCCTCAATGAATCAGGCAAGATGAGCGAGGAATTCGTACCGAAGTCCGAGCGCAAAGTAAACAAGGCTCCCATCATCATCTGCACAATCATTGCTATCGCAGTAGTTGTTATCTCAGCCGGTGTCAGATTCTTCATTCCTTTCTTTACAGGAGTATTCATTAAGGATGACATCATCGATACAGTTGCTACAACATATGAATTAACAGACGGAGATACAGTCGATATGCAGGGCGAAGTAAATTCTATCAAGTTGGATCTTAAGGCTTGCTCAGTTAACTTTGAGGTCAAGGAAGGTTCCGGTCTTCTCGGTATTGAGTATTCCGGCGACAAGAGACTTAAGCCTGACGTAACTTTCGAGAACGGCAAGCTCGTTGCAACACAGAAGAACACTCAGAGCTTCTCACTCCGCTCCTATAACGGACCTAAGCTCACGATCACATTAGGCACAGATGTTGCTTTGGACAATCTCGAAATGAACATCAACGCAGGTGATATCAACATGAAGAGTGTTAAAGCAGATTACCTCTACGGCGACTTTAACGCAGGCAACATCATCATCAAGGACTGTGTTTTCGCAAAGGCTGAACTCGACGCTGATGCAGGTAACATCCAGATCAACGATTCTGATATCAAGGTCCTTAAGGTTGAAACAGACGCAGGCAATATTGAAGTCGATGACACAAAGCTCGAAAAGGTTGATGTTACAACTGATTTCGGTAACGTTGAGATCAAGGGCTTGGACAATGTTGAAGATTTCGAGATCGACTGTCATGTAGATGCTGGTGCGATCCAGGTTGCTAACCACACTTCAGGCAGAAGCTACAGCCAGAAGGGTACAGGCGCAGGCTCGATCAAGGTCGACGTCGACGCAGGCAACATCGAGATCAAGTAAGCGTGCTTTCCGGGCGCAAGGCGCCTGTGAAACCGGATAGAAAAAGCACAAAACGGCCACGGTATATCTTAAAGGAGATCTAAAGATGATCGATGCAAATGCAATTTCCGATCTCTGCCAAAAGGCGATAGACATGAGATCTGAAAGTTACGCTCCATATTCAAATTTCCTGGTTGGCAGCGCGCTCCTTACAAGCGACGGTAAAGTCTTTACCGGCTGCAACGTGGAGAACAGCGCATTCGGCCCCTCCATATGCGCTGAGAGGACCGCGATAGTCAAGGCTGTCAGCAGTGGCTCCAGGGATTTCGCTGCCATCGCTATCGCAGGCGGCAAGAGAGACGGCGAGTTGCAGTATTGCGCACCTTGCGGTGTCTGTCGGCAGGTGATGCGAGAATTCTGCAGACCTGACTTCAAGATATACCTGGCTAAAAGTGCCGGTGACTATCAGGAATATACTTTGGCTGAGCTCTTACCTGAGAGCTTCGGACCTGAGAATTTAGATTAACTCGGAGGAACTGGCGTATGACCCCGAGCGTAGTATTTGGAAGCGTTTTCGGGTGAGCCCGCGAGAATTACCCCGAAGATTGAAAAGAGAGAATAAGGATAGAATAAGACAGCAGCCGGGCGCATTTGTCCGGCTGCTTCTTTTTGGAGAACATCATGAAAAAAGCATTGAAAAGAATTGGAAAAATATTACTCGGAATCGTCTGTGTCATTGCAGTATTTCTGTTAGGCACATGCGTTTACGACAAGATCTGCTTAGCTTCCGAGAAGGACCTTCTCGAAAACCAGATCTATGGACAGAAGGTCGAAGTTGACGGTCATAGGATGAGTGTATACGTATCAGGCGAAGGTAAGCATACACTGGTGTTTATGGCAGGTTCCGGTGACTCAGGCCCGATCTTCAGTTTCAAGGATTTTGCAGACCGATTTGATGACTGCAGGGTAGTCATCGTTGAGAGATTCGGATACGGTTTCAGCGACGGTTTTGACGGCCCTAGAGATGTTGAGACAAGAGTCTCCCAGGACAGAAAAGCGCTTGAAGCAGCAGGTGTTGAAGGACCCTTTATCCTTTGTCCTCATTCTTATTCAGGACTCGAGACAGTTTACTGGGCACAGAACTTTCCTGAAGAAGTTGAAGCTATCGTCGGTCTCGACATGGCAGTGCCTGCTGCATACGACACTTTTGATGATTCGAATGTAAGACAAAATAATTCATCAAATGCTCTGTTGAGAACGCTCAGGAAGATGGGCATAGTAAGACTTCTTGCGGGAAGCAGAATGGGAAAAGAGTTTTCTCCCGAGGAAGAAAAGACTGCAATGGCACTGGTCTGCAGCAGATACTGCAATGAAACTTATGCACATGAGGCAGATTATTTTGTATCTGACCGTGACCTTGTCGAGAGCCGCAAGATGCCGGATGTTCCGACACTCCTCATTGTTTCTGACGGCTCTATCTTTAACGGATGGATCGATCTTGAAAAGGACTATGCCTCACAGATCTCAGATGCAACCACTGTCCAGCTTAACTGCGGACATGCTGTATTTTCCTATGAGCCTGACGCTTGCGAAAAAGCTATGAGAGAATTTTTTAACAGATTGGAGAAATAATAATGCAGTTTGGTTTTTCATATGTTGGCCTGATAATGCTGCTGATGCTCTTCATCCCGAATTTCATCTGGACGAGAAATCAGCCGAAAGATTACGAAAAGTATGCGAAAAAAGAGAATAAGGTTTTGTTAGCGTTTGAGCGCATCGGACAGTTTATCGTAACGCCTGCTGCGTTGATCTTTTCCAACTTCAATTTCCACGGGTTAAATGTCTGGACTTCTGTTTTGATCCTTGCGCTGCTTAATCTCGTTGTGTACGACATCGCATGGATCAGATATTTCAAGTCCGAAAAGACCATGAATGATTTCTATAAGAGCTTTCTCGGAATGCCTTTGGCTTTAGCGACTTATCCTGTTATTGCATTTTTCCTTTTGGGAATCTACGGCGGAAACATCATCATGATCGCGGGCTCTGTTATCCTCGGAATCGGCCACATCGGAATTCATCAGGCACACAAGAATGAAGTATGCGGAAAGAAGAAAAGAAAGCTTCCGGTCAAGATCCTTAAGGGTCTTGGAATTGCAGTCCTGGTAATTGTTTTCGGGCTTCTCGCAGGAATAATCGCAATCAGAAATTACAGGGAAGTGAGCCGTGCGTTTATTTACAAGGGCGGCATAAATGAAGGCTGTTATATCAAACTTACCGACCAGGAAGAATATGTTCTCATGATGGGAAAGAAGACTGATAATCCGGTCATCATCTCGCTTCACGGCGGACCCGGCGCGCCGACAACATTTCTGGATTACTGTTTCATCGATTACCTGACAGATGAATATACGGTCTTGTGCTGGGACGAGAGAGGCTGCGGAAGATCGTACTACAGGAATATTGCGACTGATCCGAACAATAAGACTGTGACTTTTGAAAAGCAGATAGAAGACCTCGATGCTCTTGTCGATTATGCATGCGAGAGATTCGGTCAGGAGAAGGTCATCATTATGGGCCATTCTTACGGTTCTATGCTAGGTTCTGCATATGTCAGGGAACACGCTGATAAGGTATCCGCTTATATCGGCATCGGACAATGCATTGACGAGCGCGATATGGCAGGCGAAAAGTACAGTTATGCAGATGCATTGAGTAAAGCAAAGTCGCAAGGTGCAGACACAACAGATCTGGAAGCAGCATATGAAATGTTCCTGGCAGATCCGAGCACTGCAAACATCATGAAGTTAAGAACTTACACGGATGTTTATCACCCCTTGCCCGTCACTGATGATGTATCAACATTTGCAGGAATCACATCACCTTATGCCGGAGTAGATGATTTCAGATGGTACTTTCTGGAGATAAGCATGATGCTTAACTATTCAAAATACGACGAACTCATGGGAGGATTGACCGACACACTCAACTTGTTTTATATCGGTGACCTTGGAACATCATTTGAAGTTCCTGTCCTCTTCATTTCGGGCTCTGAGGACTGGATCTGTCCTGTAGGTCTTATTAAAGATTACTACGACGAAATGTCTTCTCCTTATAAGGACATGTATCTTGTCGAAGGATGCGGCCATTCTCCTCAGGGACAGCGCCCGGAAGAGTTCGCAAATGCGGTAAAATCGTTTTTGAAGAACACATAAAAATATTAAACTAAATATCAAGGAGGGTGACAATATGAAGATCAGGAACATCTATTTTGGAAAACGCATACCGTTCTTCTGCATCGCGGTGACAGTGCTCTGCATTGCTGTTACCTTGATATCGCAGTTGATCCCTTCCACATATGAAGCATTCAGGTTTATGTATCCGGTGCAGTATCCGTGGCAGGTGATCTCTTATATATTCCTTCAGGGAATACCAAAGGAACTGATGCCTGAAGAACTTCCATACTCGGCAATGGAACTTACGATAGGACATCTGGGATATAACCTTTTGCTCGTGTTGCCTTTTGGAATTCTGGTCGAAAAGATCATAGGCACAAAGAAGATGCTTATCCTGTTTGCCATGACATGTGTGGTTGATCTATTTGCCAATCTGATAATGGGTGCAATTTACACAAGGAACGGTGATATTTACGGCTGTTCCGGCGCTTCCGGAATGGCATTTGCTTTTATGCCGGTCGGAATGTATGCGCTGTTTTTACTTGGAAACAGATTTGGCTACGGGAAGCTTTTCAGGCAGATATCTTTCTATGTGCTGCTCGGCATCGCAGTTCCGACGATCATCATTTCCGTGACACCGAATATTGCAGGCGTCACCGGCATTCCTTCAATGGTGATACATCTGCTGGGTCTTGCCATCGGGATCTTATTTTCGAGCATGTTCAGGAAAACGTTACAGGAATTTTTCGACAAAGAAAAAGCAGCAAGAGAGGTTGTTTCTATCAGCAGTTCCGAAACTGTGTAAACATGCGAAAATGTCCGCGCAGCGGGGCGTCAATGGTGTTAGAATCTGAAATATAGAGAAGAAGAGAGAACAGGTTAAAGTGACTGCTTATTACGAGATATTATTCGGCTTGTCAGTGCTTCTGACATTGATATATATTGCGATATGGCACAAGCATTTTGATGTGCACATCTCGCTCATCTTTACGATCATTCCGATCGTAAATCTTGCTTATGCGATCATGGCTCATTCGAGGAATCTGGAGGCTGCGCTCGTCGCCACCAAGATTACTTATCTCGGCGGGTGTTTCCTGACCCTGTTCATTACGCAGAGCATCTTAAGTCTTTGCCACATCAACATCAGGAGATGGCAGAGCGCTCTCATGACTTTTGTCTGCCTTGGAGTCTACTCATTCGTTCTGACGGTCGGCAATGCGCCATATTTCTATAAGACAGTCAGATTTGAGATCGATAAGGGTATGGGCAGACTCATTAAGACATATGGTTTTGCGCACACATTAACTTATGTTGTTATCACGGTCTTTGTAGTGATAAGTGCCTCTGCGATGATATACAGCCTCATTAAGAAAAAGGATGTTTCCAACAAGACTATCCTGCTCCTGGCTTTTCCGATGACGGTGTCTTTCCTCAGTTATTTTGCAGGAAAGCTCCTGCCTGAAGGCATTGACGCGATGCCGTTTTCTTATGTTTTCGCACAGGTGATATACCTCATAATCGTTCACAGGCTCTGCCTTTATGACATCACGGATCTCGGTGTCGATTCGCTCGTAAAGAAGGGTGATACGGGATTTATCTCCTTCGACTTTGACGATAAATATTTGGGTTCCAACGATTCCGCCAGAAAGGTTTTCCCGGTTTTCAACGACATCAATGTCGATACTTATCCGGGCAGGCACGAGGTCATTAAGAATACGCTTTTCAAGTGGCTCGGAGAGTTCAAGAGGGATGAGACGAAGGACCATTTCTACTATGAGTCAGAGGGGAAGATATATCTCGTTACGATCCGTTATCTCTACGACGGCAAGCACAGAAGGGGCTACCAGTTCTTCATTACCGACGATACCGATTCCAGGAAGTACATGAAGCTCCTTGCAAACTATAACGACCAGCTCTCTGATGAGGTCGCGGAAAAGACCAAGAGCATCGTCCAGATGCACGAGAGGCTTATCCTTGGCATGGCAACAATGGTTGAGAGCCGCGACAACTCCACGGGCGGTCACATCAGACGTACGAGTGACGTCATTAAGATCCTCATAGATGAGATCAGGAAAGATGCTTCGTCAGACAGGAAAAACATCCTTGTTCTTTTCGGCAGGGACGGCCTGACAGACGAGTTCTGCAAAAATGTCATCCAGGCTGCGCCGATGCACGACTTAGGCAAGATCGCCGTCGATGATGCGGTCTTGAGAAAGCCCGGAAAGTTTACGCCTGAAGAATTCAATGAGATGAAGAAGCATGCATCCGAGGGTGCCCGCATCGTTGATTCGATCCTGGAAGGCACGGAGAATGAGGCTTTCCACAAGGTTGCGGTCAACGTCGCGCACTACCATCACGAGCGCTGGGACGGCTCCGGTTATCCTGAAGGACTTAAGGGAGAGGAGATCCCTATAGAAGCGCGCATCATGGCAATCGCGGATGTTTATGATGCTTTGGTAAGCAAGCGTGTGTATAAGGACAAGTTCTCATTCGATGACGCTGATAAGATCATGATGGAGAGTTTCGGAAAACACTTCGACAAGAGACTCGAGAAGTACTATGTGGCAGCAAGGCCTAAACTCGAAGTGTATTACAAACACATGGGTGAGCAATAGGAATATGAAGAAGAAAACGTTTTTGATCTGCCAGATATTGCTTCTTATTTGGTTCTTTCTAGACATGACAGGTGTATATTTTAAGGACAGTTATCTGGTCACGAGATCATATATAGATGACGGTATATTTTTTCTGATCTACCTGTCGACGGTGGTGCTTTTCCTGATAAAGGATAAGATAGGTAAGTGGGCAGTGCTGGCATGGTCGGTAATATGGTTCATCGCTCAATTCATGAGCCACGAGCTGGTCACGATAACAGGCAACGGATATGAGAATAAGACACACTATTTCGAAGGCGCCGTAAAGTGGCTCGAGATAGACGGTGTATATGTTCCCGACGTGTATCACACGGTGCTGCACGTACTGATACTGGCGGTGACCGTAACGGGCTTAGTATATGTGTTTGGCCGGAAGAAGCTGGAGGAGGCAAAGACATGAAGAAATGGTATGACGAAGAATACGAATTCACAGTTGAAGTAACAGGTTTTCTGCACGGCGACAAGACCGAGAATTACTGCAGGAACGGCGAGGAGATCGGCGACAAATATACATGCACATACGGGTGCCCCGTTAATCAGGACGGGTGTGGGATCTGCTCCAAGACCATGATGATGCTCTATCCTCTGATGGAAGCAGTAAGAAGCGGCGGCGACTTGGAGAACGTCGGCGGCGATTCAAAGTATTCCAAGACCGTAGTCTGTCCCGACGGCTGCGTTGTCTTTAAGCTGACCGCAAAGCCTCTTGGAAATGAGAACTTCTACAAGGGCAATTTCTGGAGTTATCCGGACGAGACAGTATAAGAGGTCTTATATGAAAAGAATTCTTGCGCTCATTCTCATATTGGCGATGGTCCTTCCTTTGTGTGGCTGCAAAGAGAATACGACATCCATAACGATCTGCGTCCATTATGGCGGATACAGTATTTCAGGTGAGGACCTTGGCAGCGGGTCATACAATCTTTTGTTTAAGGGCCTGAAAGAGGGCGACCGCATATATGAGATCGAGCCAGGAAAGCTTACGGAAAGATGCAGAAATGAGGAGATGCTGGAGCGTTGGATCCTTAAGATCGACAGCATCGACGGTGAATATGTAAAGTTCACTGCCAGGCAGACTTTTAAAACGTCTTATGATGAGATGGCAATTCCCTCCTATTATCAAATTGATGACGGCACGAACTACTACTATACGGTCATCTCGGTCGACGGCGGACGCGAGCCCTACATGCAGAACTGGTAAAGCGTACGTTCTGCCGCTCCGTGATATAATCGGTTTATTACTTTTACGGCGGTGAAAAATGTACGGTGCAGTATTCGGAGACATAATAGGTTCCTGGTACGAATGGCATAACAGGAAGAGCGAGAACATTGAGCTTTTCCCCCGTGAGGCCAGGTTTACCGATGACACTGTGCTCACGGTTGCAATTGCCGAGAGCATCCTGCACATGGAAAACAATTCTCCGCGCAAGTGTTATGCAAACCACATCAAGGCTTACTACAGCCGCTATCCCGGCGCCGGTTTCGGCAACATGTTCAGGGACTGGGCGACCGAAGATCATTTAAGTGTCCAGCACAGTTACGGCAACGGTGCATCGATGCGTGTGTCAGCGATCGGCTGGGCATTCGACGATGAGAAAGAGATCCTTCACCAGGTCAGCGAGAGCTGTTATTATACCCATCACAACAAAGAAGCGATAAAGTGCGCGCAGGCAGTTGCGATCGCCATTTTCCTTGCGCGTAAAGGTGCTTCCAAGGAAGATATCAAGGCCCGTCTCGAAAAGGATTTCAAGATGAAATTCTATCCTCTGGATCTGATCCGCGAAGACTATCAGTTCGACAGCCGTTCAGACTATTCTGTTCCGCCTGCGATAGAGGCTTTTTTCGAGAGCAGCGATTACGAATCTGCCATCCGCAAAGCCATCTCGATCGGCGGCGACAGCGACACGATCGCAGCGATTGCAGGAAGCATTGCCGAAGCATATTACGGCAGTATTCCGGAAGACATCAGGAAGAAGGGAAAACTTCTTTTGGACAGCGGCTTAAAGCGCGTCCTTGATGAGTTTGAGAATAAGTATTGCCGTAAACTTACCGGCGGTGAGAACACATGAATTATATAGAGATTACAGACATCAACGCTCCTGAACTGGACGTTTTTTCGAGAATTACAGAACCCCAGCTGCGCACATATTTTGAGCCTGAGATAGGTATATTCCTTGCTGAGACCGCGAACGTCATTATGCGCGCGATCGAAGCCGGTTATGAACCTTTGTCGATGCTCGTTGAGACCGAGAGATTAGAGGCCGAAGCAGGACCCGTTTTCGAGTGTATCGAAAAGCACTGCGGCAAGGAAAAACTCGAATCGATGCCTGTCTATATTGCAGGGCGCGAGATCGTAACGCAGCTTACTGGCTACACTCTGGTTCGCGGCCTTTGGATGACACTCCGCAGAAGACCTGAGATGTCTGTCGAAGAATTCTGCAGAGACAAGAAGCGCATCACGGTCTTGATGGATGTCGTAAATCCCACGAACGTCGGTGCGATAATAAGGTCGGCTGCAGCGCTCGGAATGGACGGCGTGCTCCTTACGCACGCATCGGTAGATCCTCTGACGAGGCGCTCTGCGAGAGTCAGTATGGGAACATGTTTTCAGATCCCGTGGACAAAGGCTACGCTGGAGCAGTCGGAGGGACTTAATCTTTTGGATATTCTTCATTCGTATGGATTTAAGACTGTTGCGATGGCTCTGACTGAAGATTCGACCAGCATCGACAATGATGAGATAAGGGCAAATGAGAAACTCGCAGTGCTGATGGGTTCTGAAGGACCCGGCCTGCCGAAGGAAGTCATTGCTGCCAGCGATTACCGCGTCATGATACCGATGTATCACGGAGTGGATTCGTTAAACGTTGCCGCTGCGAGCGCGGTAGCTTTCTGGGAGCTGACGAAGTAAGGCGAGTTAACTGTTTCACTTTTTGTCACCGTCTTTCCTGTTTTCGTTGTACAAAAAGTTGAACTGAGCCCTAATTTCAACTTTTAGTCACTGAATTTCCGTTTTTCGTGCAACAAAATGTGAAACAACTTCAGCAGTCGATGGTTGGGTGAAGGGTGTTCGTGCAACATGACGTGAAAACCCTGGGTTGCTCGTTTTGTAGACGATTTTCCGATTTCCGTCTACAGAATGAGCAAAAACGCTTGGATTTGCACGATTTGCAGACGATTTCCCGATTTTCGTCTACAAAATGAGCAACAGCCCTGAAATCAAAATATGCACATAACAATTAACCAATGAAAAAGGGATGCCCCTGAGCGGACATCCCTTTTCCCAAGGGAGAGTATCTATGAAAAGTTAAGTGACTTTTCCTGTGACGGGTTTGAGATAGTAATCTGAGCCCGTTGAGAGTGTTTGGAAGCGGGTGCCGGTGTAGTTGTCCATCCAGCCTACAGGCGTGTAATAGACATTGCCGGTGGTGGTGTCGTAGACGCGGTCTCTGCCGAGAACTGCATCGCAGTATGCCTGGGTAGTGATATCACTTGAGCGGTTGCTTCTTTCCCAGCTGTCCATGATGATCGCGCTTATCTGGTCTGCGTAGTACATGATTGCCTGGGAGTTGCCGTAGACCTGCTGCCAGGCTCTGTTTCTTGCCTGATAGTAATCTTGTGTGAATTCAAGGCTCGCGAAAATCTGGAGCATTACGCCGATCCAGTCGGTGAAGTCTTCCTGCGGCAGGAGCATTACAGTCGTGCCGGATGCCAGATCCCAGTCCATCTGATCGTAGTAGAGTTTGATGTCGACCAGGGAAGATGTGAAGATGCCTTCGTATTCCTTGTCGCCGTAAACTGCTTTTGCCTTGAGGATATCGCCGCCGTATCCGTTTTCGCCTAAGTTATCCAAAATGGTGAACGTATCGTAACCGAAGAAATTCTTGGAGTTCTCGAAAAGGGATTGCGCGGTGGATTTAGGTGAGATATAAGCTGTGTCGCCAAGGCTCAATCCGTACTGCTTGCCGGCTTTTCTCCAATACTGGAAATTATCCCAGGAAGGGTAGCTCACGACAGATGTGCAGAAGTAGAAGCTCTTTTGCTGTGAAGGGTCCTGAACCTTGATCTCATAACCAATGGTGTCAATATTATTGAATGTTGCTGTCCAGCCTTCGGGTATCTTCATTTTTGTGTAACCTTCGGGAGAACTTACATCTTTCCATGTGATATTTGCATTCTCGGTAGGAACGATATTAACTTCAGGTTCTGCTGTAGTTGTAGTCGTTGCTTCCGTTGTGGGTTCTGTGTCGTCGGTATCGTCTGTATCATCAGTATCATCGATATCTCTTTCGACCTTGGTCTTTTTGGACTTGTCCCTGGATTTCTTTTTGCTTGAAGAAGAATCTGAGCAAGCAGTGAGTGATGCCAATGTCATGGCAAGAACTAATAGGATCGCAATTTTCTTTTTCATGATGCTCACACTCCTCAAAGAAATTTATACTTTGAGGTTAGCAAGCGGATGTTAAGGTCGTATTAACTCAATTGAAAGAAGTGTTAATTGACAGTTAATAAAAATGTTAAAGGGGCCGTTATGAGACAGCCCCTTCAACATATGCTTAATAACTGCTCTTTATCAGAATGTGTACTCGATGCTGTCAGCGAATTTGTAGTAGACTTTTTCGCCTGAATTAAGACCTGATAAGATCTCGACATCGGTGCCGTTTGATCTGCCTGTTGTGACCTTGACCTTTTGAAACGGAAGACCGGATTTGCGAAGTATCGGTTAGCCGAGGCAAACTACACAAAGGAAATGTCAGGAATCAGCCATAAATGGGCATATATTTTCGAGCACGCCCACTAATAATCTGTTATAATGTCGCCGGTCAAAATGATGAGAGGTGATATGAGATGTCCCTGCCCAAAGATCCGTTCATGCTTTTGAGCTATGTAAATACGCAGCTTAGAGATAATTATGCGAGCATAAAAGAGCTATGCAGCTCTCTGGGCGTGAACGAAGAAGACATTGTCAGCACGCTGGCTGATGCGGGATATTCATACGATGAAGGCCTCAACCGTTTTACGGCCGGACATTGATGTAAGTTAACTTAAAATACAAAGGAGAATACTATGAAGCGCAGACCTGTAGTACTTATGGTTCTTGACGGTTTCGGACTTTCCGACACCAAGGAATACAATGCCATCGCTATGGCAAAGACTCCCGTAATCGACAAGCTTATGGCTGAGTGCCCTTATGTTAAGGGTTTTGCATCCGGCCTTGCAGTAGGACTTCCTGACGGACAGATGGGCAACTCTGAGGTTGGCCACATGAATATCGGTTCCGGCAGAATCATCTATCAGGACCTCACACTCATCACAAAGTATATCGAGGATGGTGTTTTCTTTAAGAATGAAGACCTCCTCCGCGCG